>Ga0187894_10001285_pt1 | contig 32513 bp, 33 predicted proteins | sample GBC1701081metaG_FD_136650 | JGI IMG/M metagenome (GOLD analysis project Ga0187894, IMG submission 136650) | White microbial mat communities from a lava cave in the Kipuka Kanohina Cave System on the Island of Hawaii, USA - GBC170108-1 metaG ...
CATGAGAGCAGGACGAGATGCACAGTTCAAGTTGACAACCAACAACGGCGCAGTCTTTGTTGGAACAGTTGTTATCGGACAACAGAGCGGTTAATCCCCTCTTTTTTCTTTTTATGGAGGCAAAAACTGTGAAAAAATTTTTGCCAAGAACTCTCTTCATTTTCTTCTCATTTTTCATGCTGATCTCAGGAAACATAGTGATTGTCTCAGCCCAAACATTAGATGTGTCAAGTCTAACATTGCAAGTTAAGGTATCACCTACTAAGATAGAGTCAACAAGCGGCCCGCACAGCATTGGTTATGTCGGGCTGACAAACAGCTATGGAAACTTGATGAAACTGCCACGAGATGTCGTCATAAACTTGGATTCCTCTGACCCTAGCGTAGTGGCTGTCCCCAAAGAGATAACCATTGCAAAAAACGCAGAGTTTGCCATCTTTGATATAACCACAAATGACAAAGCTGGGTCTGCAAAGATTTTTGCGTCATTTGAGGGCAAGCACAACTTTGACACTGTGACTGTCGGGGACAAGTATGCGGACTTGCAAAACGATCTCAGCCTTGTGATTAACCTGCCAACAAACGAGATGAATGTTGACTCGGAAATGCCCTTCTCCCTTTATCTGAGAAACTCTGACGGGCAGATAACACAGGCACCATTTGACATTCCGATTAAGTTGGATTTTGAAGAGGATCTGGTCAAAGTAGATGCTGACGAACTCGTGATGACAAAAGGGAACAGCTATGTCTGGAGCACAATCCAATCAAAAGACAAGGTAGGAAACGCCTTTGTCAGAGCAACAGCGGACAAACTTAGTTTTGATGAGGCAAAAGAGATACGAATCTCATCATCGCTCCCCTCGGCATTGTCAGTCAACATTTTCCCAGAAAAAGTCCCAGCGACTCTGAAAAGAAACATGGACATAATAGTTAGCTTGTTGGACTCTGACGGACTGCCTACAATAGCTCAAAAAGATGTCAAGCTACAGTTTTTTGCAGATGACGAATCTATCGGGAGGCAAATTGACAGATCAATCAAAGAATCACAGCTTAGTGGAATAATAAAAAAAGGGGAATTTAGCTACCGACTGCCGCAAAAACTGGATCTGCTCAAGGAAAACATGACATATACCATCGGTGCTACGACGGCAGGCCTGGGAGTCGCAACAGATACATTTGAGACAGTAGTGCCACTTACAACTAACAACCGGATTGCGGAAAACAAAACAATGCAGATCTTTACATTGGACAAAATACCTACTAAATCAAAAGCAATTGCCGTATTCCAGATAGGAACCCTGATTGATGATGACGCAGACGAGGAATCTACCATATCTGATACTACAGATGAGAAAAAAGTTCTGAGTCAAGAAGAGTTCAAAAACCAATTCCATCCGCTCATAGTAAACGAGAACTATGTGACTGAGGGGACAGAAAAGAAAATCAATCTGATCTCAAGCAATGACTTGCTCTTGAGAATAGACAAGGTTGAGGGAATCAGCGCCACGTCATCAAACGGCGCGGCCACAATTGAAACCGGTCAGGAAACAGGATTGGTGGTTTTGTCTTCAACTATAAAGGGAATAGGCTCTGCATCTACTGTCACCGAAGTAATAAACACACTAAAACAAGAACAAACAATAATTTTTTCACCCACTGGCGAGAATTCAATCCTGTTTGACAAGACAGGCCATTTTGATTTGTTCGTGATTTCACTTGACACGAAAAACAGGCCTACGACAGTCGAAAACCCGATACGATACCTGATAACTCCCATAAATGAGATTCTGGCCATAGAAAAGAACAGGACGTTCTCCCACGTCGTGTTCCAAGGAAACATGATTCAAGCAGAAAACAAGGAGTCAATCATGATTAGGGCGATTCCAATAGGCGAGTCGGCAGACGCAAGGCTTGAGTCCGAGCACACATATCAGAAAAGACCTACTGCAAAACTGGACATTAGCGTCCCGTTTGCAATTCTGAATACCGATGGCAGCGAGTACACTGGCACAGTGCAGATGACCGACTTTCACGGTAATCCAATTGCTGCCTTTGATGATCAAAGAGTAAAATTTGCTGCCTCTGACTTGGGCCTAGTCGACGTTCCGGATTCTGTGATTATTCCTAAAGGATCGTCGTCGGCTGATTTTGTGGTGAGGACAAAAGATAACAACGGACTCTTCAACCTCACGGCTACTGCAAACGGAATCGTAAGTGATACTGTTGGAATGCAGACCAAGTCTGTTGTTACCAAGCTGAAAATCAGCATAGGTAGTGTAGTTGAGCCGATTCCAGTTGATCAGCCAACTGAGCTTAAGATATACGTAGATGACGAGAATGCAAACGCCATGAATGGGGTGACAGTCAAAATACTCTCAAACAATTCCGCAGTAACCCCAGATACAATCACCACGAGTGCAGACGGCAGCGCCATCATCAAGTTTAATCCAAAAACATCGCCAAAGGCCTATCTGCAGATTCTAGCATATGCGCAAGGGTTTGACGATGAGGAAAAGACGTTTGACTTTACCGTACAGCCATCAGTCGTGGAGGAGAAAAACGAGATCCCACAATGGATAATTTATGCCGGAGTCGGCGCGGTTGCCGCGATTGTCGCAGGCATGATCTTTGTTCTAAGAAAGCCCAAACTGCAGCTTGAAGACGAAGAAGATCTCGACTAGCATTCAGAGATCGTACGACTGAAAACTTCTTTACAATATTTTATATAATAAGATAATTTTGTTGCAGTCGTGACCTCACTACCAAAATTCCCCAGTCGCGTCTTTCTTGCCCCGATGGCAGGGGTAAGTGATGCAGCATTACGTCTTTTGTGCAAGGAGATGGGAGCAGGCCTGGTAGTAACAGAGCTCACAAACATTCATGCAATAATTGCAAAAGAAAAACAGCTACGGGTGCAAAACAGGCAAATTAGTGAATTCATCGAGTTTTCACAAGAAGAAAGGCCGCTTGCCGTACAGCTCTTCGGCTCTGATCTGGTGGCGCTTCAAAAGGCAGCAAAAATCGTAGAGCCGTTTTTTGACATAATTGATTATAACATGGGCTGCCCTGCACCGCACATCACGCAGCAAATGGCAGGCGGAGCCTTGCTTCAAAACGACGAGTTGACACGGAAAATATTTAGAACGCTCGTGTCAAGCGTACAAAAACCGGTTACAGTGAAGATGCGTGCAGGCGTAGAAAACCAGACGGTATTCAAGAACATAGCCAAGATAGCACAGCAAGAAGGAATTCAAATGATAACGCTGCACGCCAGGACGGTAAAACAAGGATATTCAGGAAAGTCAAACTGGAACCTGATACAGGAATTAAAACAGACAGTTGAAATACCCGTTGTTGGAAACGGGGACATCACCACACCTGAGCTCGCAAAGCAGATGTTAGATCAAACCGGTTGCGACTATGTCATGATTGGACGTGGTGCTATGGGAAACCCATTCCTGTTCAAACAAATCAACGACTACTTGAACACCGGTACGTATCAAAAATGCATGCAACAACACAACCTCGATGTCTTTTGCAAGTATCTTGACTATGCAACAAACTATAAAATCAAATTTGCAAACATCAAGCAACAAGCTATGTGGTTCACAAAAGGGATCGTCAATGGAGCAAAACTCCGTTCGCAGATAATGATTGCAAGGACAATCGATGATCTAAAAACAACAATGATTCAAGCGCTCTGATATACAAATCGTTTCACATTATCTATAAATAGCAAACACGTAACGCCTACTTATGCCGGTGGATCCAGTTTGCGGTATTGAAATGGAAGAAAGCTTGGCAGTTACATACGACTATGACAGCAAAAAGTATTTTTTTTGCTGCAATGGGTGCAGACGCATTTTCAAAAAAAAGCCAAAAAAGTGGGCAAAAAAGAACTAGAGCGGAAATCTCCCGCACATCCTGCAGAATTTTGAATCAGAATCTATTGGATGATGACAGTCAGGACATTTGACACCTGGGTTGTCTGGCGTGTCAGGCTCGTAATTCTTGCGGTAAATCTCGTAGTAGTGGAGCGACTCCTTTGTTCTTATCACGATCCCGTCTTTTTCGCTTATCTTCCTAGTCTTTTCTGCAAAAACCGAATCCGGGATGATGTGCTCAAAAAATTCTGTCAACCCATGAGTTCCTGCCCCATCCTGCATTGGGGATTTCTGCCTCCATGCTATGGCCTTTGGGATTTTTTCCTCAAACGACTTTCTTAGAATCCATTTGCCGTACTTTTTTCCATTTTCCTCTCTGACTAATAGATCAGTTGGGATGATTTTGGCAAATTCGATTACTTCTTTGCTGCAAAAAGGCGATTCTACCATTACGCCAAGGGATGCTCCGATCTTTTGTGCTGGGAAGTGCATTATCTTTGAGATTCTCTTAAGATCAGCTTGTATCTCCTGCTTGGTTTTTCTTAGAAGGAAATTGTATCCTGCAAAAATTTCGTCTGCTCCGTCACCAGTTATTATTTTGTCAAATCCGGACTTTTTTACCTCAGATATCGCAAGATAATGAACAACGTTGTTTCTTATTTCGATGTCGTTAAAGTTTTTCAGAATTTTTACTGTCTCCTCAATTCCATTGTAAACCATACCAATATCACACATTATGATTGACAGTGGCAAATCAAATCTTTGCGCGGCCATCTGGCAATACGTAAGGTCGTTTGCTACAAAATCACTTGCAATAATGGAGACGGCCCTTGGTTTTCTCTCCTTTAACAAATATGCAAGAATCGTGCTGTCTAGTCCGCCAGACAACGACAAACATTCTGCAGTGCACGCAGTGATTGCATCTTGTAGAACTTTGTTAGCTTGGTCAAGTGCTTCTTGCATTGATTAGTTGTAAACAAAAATCAAATTAAGTCTTGATGTGATTTGAATTAGCTTCAGCTATTTTTTATTAAACAAGTTTGTTTTCTTTGGCTAAAGGAATCATTGTTAACTTTAAATAGATTGTAGACAGATTTTTTGCATAATGCTACTGCCTGCTGAAATCGAATCAAAAACTCTCATCCCGGCGCTGAGGGCAATTCTGGCAAAAAAACTTGCAGAAGAACATAAAATCAGAGAGGATGAGATATCAAAAATGCTTGGAGTAACACAAGCTGCAATAAGCAATTACATCCGTGGAACGCGCGGTGATCCAAAACTCATTCAAAAACTCGTAGCAGATGGGCAGGTCTCAGAAATGATACACGAGCTGAGTGAAAGACTAGCATCAGATATGGCCTACACCCCATCAAGTCTTGCAAAGTTCATCAGTCTCTGCAACTACATTAAATCAAGTCTTTTGATCTGCGAGATTCATCACAACTTGGAGACGAACATCGATGAGGCAATATGCAAGGAATGTGAAAATATGCTGCTAAAGGGACCTGGAAGCCTGTACTAATTCTTGATTATTGAAATCTCGATTGTGGAGAGCATTCTTTTTCCAAACACGTTAGAGTTTTCGGAGTCAAGTGTGATGTGCTCTACTGAGCAATTCCCGTAAAGCATTTTTTCAACTATTATGTTGGCAATTGCGACGGCGTTTGGAATGGAGTTTCCCTTTGCAAGCAGTGTTCCCCTGCGGTGCTTGTTGATTAGCATAAAAACATCCAGCGCGGCCTGCATTATTGGCTCGTTTCTTACATGGTATATGTATGGCTGGTTCTCAAATATCTGATCATGATCTTGCGTCTCCCCCATGCTAATCATTCAGTTTTTTCAAAATCGCAGTTCTTTTAAGTTTTATCGATGATTCGTCCATTAGTTAAAATAATCAATTGGAATGTTCTGGTAATCACCGTTTGGTAATCTTCTTCGGATTACAATTGGTATTGCCCTGTCCTCGAGCTCTTGTAATGCGATGTCAAGTGACGTTCTTGCTGTAGTTGGAATCTCTATGAATGGTGGTGCCCCCTGCGAAAGCTGTAATGCACGCGCGCCTAAAATTCGGGCTTTTTCAAATCTTGTGAGTGTCGGAGGGCCTATCGCGATCTTGCCCTTGCCGGTGAGCATGATTTCTATTGCTACGTGTACTGGGTCAGAGTCAATCACTTCGCGCTGCTCCATTTCCTTTATTTTTTTGTCAAGCTCTGCTCTTTCGTCATCTGTTAGCTCCTTTGATTCAAAAATCTTCTTGTATGCGTTAATCGCATCCTCCATGGTGGTGTCTTCGCTGACTTCTTCTGCCACCGTAGGTCTGATAAATTCTGGTTCTTCTTCAACCTCTTCAGTAACCTCTACTTCGACTTCTTCAGGATCAGACAAGTGAAAAAACTCACTAATACGGTTATATATTCATAAGCCACGATTCGTAGGGTGAGTGCTGGCTCGGTATCGACTTTGCAGCTAGTAGTTGAGATAAAAACAAAATCAAAGCTTACATGTGAGTTAAAGCGTCACCTCTCGCCGAAAACAGTTGGCGCGATACTACGAGCCTTGCCACTTGAGGGAAACGCGCACTTTCTTGGTCAGAGCATAGTTTACTTTGAAACTGCGATAAATTCCGGAATAGAGCGACAGAGAAACGAGTTCAAAAAAGGCGATATAGCATTCTCTCCTGCCGGAGGCAGCATTTGTTTTTTTGTATCCGATGTGGTGTCATCAAAACCGATGACCCCGATTGGGAGAATCCTAACAAACTCTGATGAACTAAAAGGCGTAAAGCCTGGGGACGTTATCGCAATTTATCAGCCAGCTGGCTGATAAATCCAGTGGCCGCTGAAACCGCCAATTCTCTTTACGGCACCTTTCTTTACTAGGCTGATGAGACACGCGTTTGCCGCTGAAATCTTTACGCCGGTTTGTTTTGCCAGTTCTTGGGCGGTGAGATAATTGTTTGATTTGATAAGTTTGATTGCTTGATCCTCGCTAACTATTACTGTTATCTCAGCCTTTCTCTCTGTTTTTTCTCCTTTCTTGTCTTTTCTGTCTTTTTTACCAGGTTGGTCTTTTGACTTGTCTGCGTCCTGTTTTTTTTCCATTTGTGCAGCACTTGCCTTCTTTGCTCCGCCCATGGATTCGGTGAAAAATTATCCATTTATAAACGATTGACAGCAGCTGATGTCGATTTCAAATTTGAAACTGTTATTTTTCCACTATGTGTATTGTGTCAACTAGATGTCACAAATGCAAAACTGGGTTTCAACTATAAATAGCATAAAGTGAATTCATTCGTATGGGAGTAGTTTCAAAAGGAGCCAAGTGCAACGTTGATGGTTGCGACAATGACGGCGCACGTTCCCTGAACTCGTCAAAAGTAGAAAATGCCGGTCTGCGCCTAAATTCATCTGGGAAAAAAGCTGTTCTGTGCAAAGAACACTATAAAGAATGGAAAAAGGAAACAAAAGAAGACCGCGAAATAGAGCGGGCAAGATATGACAGGTTCTAGTGTTTTCTTTTAATCTTTGTTTGGTGCCTTTCTAAATTTTTCAAATACACGTTTTGGAGGCGAGAATAGTACTTGTCAAGGTTCTTGTAGATTCTTTTTGGCTTTCTTGGTTTCTGTGTTGCAAGAACATATGCTGCCATGATTGGAAATGCAATAGTGGAATCTGTATATACTGTGACTGTTCCAGAGTGTGCGTCTTGTACCTTGCCCCAGCTTTTTCCTTCCTGAAGAGTGGCGCCTGATAGTCCTCCAGTGTCTGGCCTTGCATCTGTTATCTGTATGATGTAGTCTTGTCCGCCGTCATCGTTTCCAAGAATTTGATCAAGCATCGGTCCGGTTTGTTGGGCGGTGTTCTTTGGGACTCCACCGCCAAGTTCTACAATAGCCGATTTTTTTGAATTGTGCACGATTGCGGCTTGTTCTAGTATTTCGCGAACAAAATCAAGGTTGTAGATCTTGTTTTGTAATCTGTGGACTCCGAGATTCATTGCTAGGGATGAGTCTTTTAATGTGGAAATGTACACTGGTACGTCATATTTGTATGCTGAGACTAGGAAGCTTTTATCCGGATATTTTGCGTATTTGGCGCTGATTTTGCCCATTATGTTGCAAAACTCGGCAGTAGTAAATGGTTTGTCGACTAGCTTGTCTTGGAACATTTTCTGTATTACCATGTCTTCCGCTGCTAATGTCTCGATGAATTTGATGTATACGTCTCTGATCCTGACGATTTCTTTTTCGTATAGTATCATGTCATCAACCTCAAAATGGCCTTGCTTTACCGGAAAGCCTCTTGCAAAATGATCCTCGTGATACACATTTGCTCCGGTAGTGATTATCCAGTCTACGAATCCTTTCTCAATGAGGGTCTTAATGATCCCTCCAAATCCAACGGGGGTCATGGCCCCTGCAACAGTAAGGCAGATCACGGCGTCTTCTTGTATCATTTTGGCATATAGTTTTGCTGCATCACCCAGCTGCCTCCCGTTGTATCCAGTGCTTGCAAAAATATCGACTAGATCTTCAATTGTTGTTTTTGGTGTGATCTTGACGTGAGGTATGTCCTTTCCTCGAAAATGGTGATGGTCCATATTTATGACACGTTTCTGTTGGTATAATAATTATTGTGCTGAAATTCTTAAAATGATCAAAACCGTAGCTTGTGTGTATTGAAAATAATAGACATTGCAAATCCTGAAAGAGTTAATCGTAAAGCAAATGATATCATAACGTTACTTGATAATGGAAGTTTTACAGAACAAGGCCACGTCATCAAAAAAATAGAACTGCGGCTGTATGTGGAAAAAACCGATCAAAAACTAGGGGACTACTCCCTTATAACAACACTTGTGGAAACTGATAAGGGCGAAGTTGAAACGATATTTGATGAGGGGTATAGAGGCGAGAACTCGTTGAAACGAACTGCTGACTTTATACTGAATAATCTAGGGCTGTCCGGAATAATCTTGCGCTCTGTCATCACGCTGGAATCAAAAATTTAGTACATCTGTCACATTTAATCCAAAATACAGAATTCGTCATGTTTGAATTAACGACGAATTCCTCACTTGAAATTTTCCATTTATTGCACAAGTGTAAAAATAACCGTGTCTTTCAGTTTAGTAATATGACTGATCTTTATCGGTTGCTCCCAGAAGAAATGGAAAAGCTGGTTCTAGAAATGAAGCAGCCGCGCTACAGGGCAGATCAAATAATGCATGCATTGTATCACGAGTCACCAAAAGACATTTCTGATTTGCGTCAATTGCCTGCAAGTATGCGGGCCGAATTAGTTGCATTAGGGTATGCTATCGGTTCTGCGAACGAGGTGCACAGGGTTGTAAGTGAGAATGGGGATACTACAAAAATCCTTCTCAGTCTAACCGATGGAACACTGATTGAAGCAGTACTAATACAATATCCATCAGAAAAGCCAAATGGCCATCCAAGATCAACTATTTGCGTCTCAACCCAGGTTGGCTGTGCGATGAAATGCGTGTTTTGTGCAACGGGTCAAATGGGGTTTGAGCGAAACATACGTGCCGAAGAGATTGTTGCTCAAGTAATGCACTTTGCACAGCTGCTGAAAAAACGGGAACAGCACGTAACAAACATCGTGTTTATGGGGATGGGTGAGCCGCTTGCAAATTATGATGAGACGATCCGCGCAGTGCGATTACTCATACATCCGCGAGCATTTAGCATCGGGCAGCGAAGCATTACGATATCAACTATAGGAATAATTGCGGGAATAGATCGTCTTGCAGAAGAAGATCTTCAAATAGGCCTGGCAATTTCACTCCACGCGCCAAACGATACATTGCGCAAATGGTTAGTGCCGACTGCAGGCCCACACTCAGTAGGCGATATAGTCTCCGCAGGAAAAAGATACTTTAAAAAAACTGGGCGACGGGTAACGTTTGAGTACGCATTAATTGACGGGATTAACGATTCACCGGAAACTGCAGAAGAGTTGGCTTGGTTATTGAGAGGAAACGGCTCACACGTCAATCTGATTCCTGTCAATCCTACCGCGGGCGACTTTGAGCGCCCATCCAGGCATAGCGTGCTAGAATTTGAAGACATATTGTATGATAGCGGAATAAACTGTACGGTACGAATTGAAAAAGGATCTGAGATATCCGCCGCGTGTGGGCAGCTACGGACAGACGTTCTTGGAAAAAGAAAATAACATTTTATCATTGCATCTAAATTTTACCGTGTTCGAGCCTGGTTTGTGTGTTTTTTACTTGTGATTAGAATTTACTCCTCCAAGATCGCACTTTAATCTCCTGTTTTTTGACGTAACACTTAATTCAATAGCAGAGGCTGTCTGAAATTATGCGCATACTACAGCTCCACTGCGACAGCATAGAGTACAGTCCAACTAAAAAAGAGATAAAATCCGCAGAAGAAATAACGCCGGAGCCAAAAAGACTGGAAGAAGTGGTGGTCGCGTTTGTCGCAATAGAACAAGGGGATGACTCTGACGTAGCGAAAAAGGCAATAACTGAAATCAAAACCAGCATGGACAAAGTCGGCTGCAGAAAATTGCTTCTATATCCATATGCACATTTGAGTTCAAATCTAGCTGCACCAAGCACCGCGTTAAGTCTCATAAAAGAAATGGAGTCACTAGCATCAGAATACGAGACATCCCATGCTCCGTTTGGCTGGACAAAGTCATACAATGTCAAAGTAAAAGGGCATCCGCTGGCGGAAAGCTCCAAAGTCATAACAAAAGAAGGACATGCTCACGACCATGAAGAAGGAGATACTTCAGAAGCGCTCAAATCAGAATCAAAAATCAAATCGTTCTGGCACATCATGACGCCTGATGGTGAGTTGCATGACATTGACAAATTTAACTTCTCAAAGCACAAAAAATTGGAAGTTCTGGCAAAATACGAATCTGCAAAAAAAAGGTCAGTTGATGAGCCTCCACCACACGTCAAACTAATGAAAAAAATGGCAATTGCCGACTATGAGCCAGCATCCGACTCTGGCAACATGAGGTTCTACCCTAATGGCAGACTTATCAAATCACTCCTCGAGAGATTTGTCACAGACGAGGTCAAAAACTATGGTGGACTCGAAGTTGAAACGCCAATCATGTATGATTCACATCATCCAAGCATGGAGAGCTACTTTAACCGATTTCCAGCAAGGCAGTACAACATAAACACGGAAGGAAAGCAGCTCTTCTTGAGGTTTGCAGCGTGCTTTGGGCAGTTTTTGATGGCAAATGACTTTCAAATATCGTACAAAAACATGCCAATGAAGCTCTACGAGTTAACCAGGTACAGTTTCAGAAGAGAACAATCAGGTGAACTCGTCGGCCTGCGAAGACTTCGCGCGTTTACAATGCCTGACTGTCATGCGTTCTGCACAGATATCCAACAATCAATAGACGAATTCAGAAAACGCTTTGAGCTGTCGCAATTTGTGCTAAAGGAAATCGGAATCGAAGACTCTGATTATGAAATGGCAATAAGATTTACAGAGGAATTTTACAATGAGCACAAGGAAATAATCATAGATCTTGTCAAAAAGCTTGGCAAGCCGGTTCTCGTGGAAATGTGGAAGGAGAGATTCTTTTACTTTGTCCTAAAGTGGGAATTCAACTATGTGGACAGTCTTGGCAAGGCATCAGCACTTTCGACGGATCAAATCGATGTGGAAAACGGACAGAGATACGGGATAAAGTACTTTGATGAAAATAACGTGCCGCACCACCCCATAATTCTGCATAATTCCCCAAGCGGGGCAATAGAGCGAGTAATCTACGTCTTGTTAGAAAAGGCAGCGCTTGATCAAAAAGATGGGCGAAAGCCGCAAATCCCATTATGGCTTGCCCCTACCCAAGTGCGAGTCATCCCGCTAAAAGAAGAGTTTCTGAAATATTGTGAAGACCTAGCAGAAAAGCTGAGCCAGCAAGACATACGAGTTGACATTGATGACCGAAACGAGACCATAGGAAAAAGAATCCGGGAATCGGAGACTGATTGGATACGATACAGCCTAGTGATTGGTGAAAAGGAGCTAGGCAAGTCATCACTTTCTGTTCGTGACAGAAAATCTGGTGATGTTAAGGAGATTGCCTTTGACGACTTTGTAAGGGAGATAAAGGAGCAAACCAAGAACAAGCCCTTTACAAAACTCAATCTGGCAAAACATCTCTCAAAAAGACCGCAGATAATGGTCTAAATTTTCATTTCATTTATTTTCTAGTGGCATGGAATGACGACGATGAGCTATCTTGACTTGTACATGAACAAGAGCCCGCTGATAATATCACCAAACGAACAAGGACGTGTAGCGGCGACTGTTTTTGGGGTCCCGTTTGATTCGACACATTCATACAAGCCAGGATGCAGGTTCGGGCCTGACGCGATAAGAAACGCGTTTAACAACATTGAGATATTCCACCCAAATCTAGGAGTCGACCTAGAGTCTGCTAACGTCGAGGATCTTGGAAATACAAAACAAACTGTAAGCGTTAATGAAATGACTGATATGGTAAACAAAGTCTCATGCGAGCTTAACAAAAAAGACCGACTCCTCGTAATTCTTGGCGGCGAGCACTCACTTACGTATGGCGCCTATACTAGCTTTCCAAATGATACTGGTTACATCGTTTTTGATGCCCATTATGACCTAAGGGATAGCTATGCAGATTCGGATCTAAGCCATGCGGCATATCTGAGAAGAATAGTTGAAAAGCGAGGTGCTGAAAACATTGTCCATGTCGGCGCTCGCGCATATGTCAATGAAGAGCTCGCATTTTTAAAAGAACATAACATCAAAACCATTACCGACAAAGATGTACGTGATGGCAACGGACCTAAAATGGTAAAGGATGCGCTGTCTTCTTTCAAAAAAATATATGTTAGCGTAGATCTAGACGTGCTAGATCCTGCGTTTGCGCCAGGAGTTGGGACTCCTGAGGCAGTAGGAATTACTTCAAGGGAGTTGTTTGATATGATCTACGTCATGAATGGAGTCAGGATTTCATGCCTTGACATTGTAGAATTAAACCCAACATATGACAACGGGGCAACATCTGCCCTTGCAGCAAAGCTAATGTCTACAATGATTGCTCTGAATCTTAAATAAAGCCACCCGTCATTCAAAAACAAATGCTAAACAACTTCCGCGACTCGCTAAAACCGCACCTTGAAAAGCTAGGGGGCACGTTTGCCTCAACAGGACTCTCTGCGAATTTCTGGACTGCGGTGGGTTTGGGCTTTGCGTTCCTGTCGGCACTTGCGTACGGCCTAAATCCGCAGGTATCATACGCGGCAGTAATTGGCGGCGCGTTGTTACTGGCCTCGGGATTCTTTGATGTAGTAGACGGGCAGGTTGCGCGCGTCACCAAAAAAGTCTCAAAAAAAGGCGGGTTTTTGGATTCTGTTTTTGACAAAATAGCCGAAGTTGCGATATTTCTTGGGATCCTGATAGGCGGTTTTGCAGAACCGTATCTTGTGTTCCTTGCGATCACAATGTCTCTTCTTGTAAGCTATGCAAGGTCACGTGCAGAATCCCTCGGAGTAAAATTGCAGGGAATTGGAATAGGGGAGAGGGCAGAGCGACTGTTAGTAATAGCAATAATTGGCATGATTGCAGGCCTGATGGAATACGCCGTAATCATCGTAGTAATAATTGCAGCAATAACGTTCATTCAAAGAATTATTGTGACTGCAAAAAACATTCAAGAATGACTAGTACAGTCTTCCTGCTTGTCGTCTGGAATCTGCAGATCTGATTTTTAGTATACCGAAATGAATTGCACATGACACGCAATACCACTTGAGCACTTTTGGCGCTGCAATGTATGCCCCCTGCGCTCTTAGCTCCTTTGCAAGCGATGCCTCTACTAAGTTGAGTCTTGATGTGACTTTTTTTGCCTTGTCTTTTGGAACCGTGGCGCCGCAATTTGTGCACTGGATTCGATCAGACGAGCCCTTGCCGCCCTTTCGTCTACCCCTACTTGCACGCTTTAATGGCATGAGTATTCCTCATACTGCCTCTTTATAATCCTGTATGGGTTTAGTACTGTTCGGGACTCTGGGTTTGACATTATTCCTGTTTGTGGTTTACGCGATATACTGCAAACTTGTTGTCTATATCTATGGAATAATCGGTTATTTTCTCAAAAGAATAACCTTTCACCGCTTTTACTTTTTCGTGTAACGACTCGCCTATCACCATAGTGTTTGGCTCTGTAAGTGAGTTGATTTTGGAACACGTGTTCACAGTGGAGCCAAAAATATCATCAATTGTAGATGTTGCAACTATTGCGACACGGACTGGGCCATATGTGGCACTTACCCTGTAACTAATTTCAGGTAAATACTCGCTTCGGAGCTTCACATTGATCATTTCCCTTGCGTCGATTACTTTCATACAGCAGTCAAGTACTTGCTTAAACGGTTCGGTGTCCTCAGAGTCAGTTTTTGGGAAATAATACAACAACGCATCGCCTATGTTCTTGACTACGACTCCGTTGTTTTGCGTAATTACTGTGGCTGCAGAATTCAGAAATATAGAGTAAAACTTGGCCGTCTGCAGGTCTGACAGCCTTGATGTAAGACTAGTCGAACTCACAATGTCTACAAAACAAACGCAATAATTGGAGCTATACTGGGAAAACTGTAGTAGGATGTCTTTTTGCTGCTTGATCGTGTCCTCGCGTTCCTTTATCTTGAGAAGCGAGTCCTGAATTTTTTCTGCCATCTGATCAAATGATCTTGATAGCTGACCTATTTCGTCATGTGTTGTGATGTTTGTTCTAACATCAAAATCTCCCCCAGCTACAAGATTGGCCGCGTTTTTTAGCTTTATTAGAGGCCTTGAAATCAGTTTTGAAAGGTAATATGCGACTATTCCAACTGATAGCGTTATCATTATGCCTAACAGAATTACGCTCTCTCGTAGGTTTGCTACAGGCTCGAATATTTCATCGTCGTCTATTTCTACAAGAAGAACCAATCCAAAATCTTTCATACAGTTAGATGCACCAAGAACAACCACCCCGCGATAGTCAGTGTATAGCCCTTGGTGGTTTTGTCCATTATCAAAGCAGAGATTGACCGGGGTAGTTTCTATTTTTTGTTTGAATGCACCGTTTTCAATGAACCTTGATTCTGATGCCAGCATCCTTTTCTCATTTACAAGATATGCCTCACCGGATTCTCCAAGGCCTAATCTGTTTAGCAGTACTTGATCAATTGTTTGTGTGTTTGCAGTGACTATGGCCACACCAATTGGCTCTTTGTCTTTTGGCTCATCAAAAATGGGCGTAACCAATACGATTTTTCGCTTTCCATCATTTCCGAGAGTTAGGTATGTAAAAGACTCTTTCTTTCCCTTGATAAATGTTGGATCAGAGACAAAATTTTTCTTCTCTCTTGTACTTAACAATGAAAAAATCCTCTTACCGTCGCTGTTGATTATCTCGACATTCTCAAGATCATTTAGTCCGCCAATGGTTGCCTCAAAGGCTTGAATTTCTATTAGGAAATCGACTCTCCTCTCAGCAATTTTGGCTGCCGATGTTGTATCGTCTTGGATCACGGATATTTCATTTATGAGTTTTTTAATCATTGGATCATCTGCAATGACTTGGATTTGTTGCATTTTGGAGCTTAACACGTTTTGAATGGAGTCAGTTCTGATTGCGGATTGGCTTGTGAGCTGATCCATCACCAGTTCTTCAATTATGATATTTGCATAATGAAACGAAAAGAAAATTGTGGCTCCTATTCCAACTAGGGAGACCATTATGACTAAAGTTACAAGCTTCTTGTCTAGGTTGACCGGGATTGGACTCCTCATGGCTACGAAAAATGGTGATTGGCATATCTCTTTTTCTAAGATTCCTACAGATTGAATTTATTCTAGTGAGTAGTATCATATCTCATGAGGGGCCTGTGCCATGTCTGCCTGTGCTCAAATAAAGAACTTGTTGTGGAGCGAGGTCAAATAATGTGCAAGTCATGTTTTGAAAAGCAAAAAACTAAATCCATAGACCCATGAGCAAGTAAAATGAAGCTAGGTGTTTTTTCACACTGTACCATAGATGAGATCAAGATAGATGGGGGCACGTATGAGAAGCCAGGCGGGCCTGCGTGCTACTGCGGACTGGCCGCAAGGAATCTTGGTTTTGATGTGGAGATTGCGACAAAGTTTGGGCCTGATTTTGGATTTTCAAGCGAACTGCAAAAAAACAAGATAAAAACAGATGATGCGCAATCAAAAAACCCAACTACGCGCTTTCGCTTGGAAATTACAGGCTCGGATAGGACCCTATGGCTGCAAAACATTTGTGATGAAATAGAGTACAAAAAAATTGCCGCGGATGGAATTCTTATCAGTCCTGTTTTTAATGAGATATCACAAACAACATTTAACAAAATAAAAAAAGACTCTGGACTAATAGCACTTGATCCGCAAGGATTTCTGCGCAGAACCGACGACAAGAAAATATTTTTAGATAGAACAGATCTTGACCTGTCTGGAATATCCATCTTAAAGTCCGATCCTAGTGAGGTCTTTAACCTTACGGGACTGGAAGGTATTGATGGTGCATTGGCATTACACAAAAAAATTAAACATCTGTTATACACGAACAAGCGCGACGTCTCGTTGTTCTATAATGACAAACAGTATTCCATCCGACTGCCCAACATGGACATTCATGATACGTCGGGGGTTGGAGATGTTTTCACTGCTACGTTTTGCTGTACTCTACTAAAAGAAAAAGACATTTTATGGGCTCTGTCTTTTGCAGGTGGGGCTGCGCAGGCTGCATTGGAATCAAATGAGATTGGTCTAGATAAGATCCCACCTCGTGGGGCAACTGAGGCTAACGCATCCTACTTTTATAACACAATCAAGTTCACGGACATCTAACTTTTATTATATCATCAAAGGTTAATGATTCGTGCAAATCGGGATTTCAGGGGCAAGCCCGTCAGATATTGCAGTAAAAACGATAAAAACTGTTCTTGACGACTATGGGATACTATCAACATATGTCGGGTACAAATCACGAAAGGACTTGGACTGCATAATAGTTGCTGGTGGAGACAGAGGTGTTAGGAACTATTTTCACAAGATGCAGGATCCGCAACTACCAATTCTTGGCGTGAGCGAATCCGAGTCGAGCGGGTTTTTGGCCCAGGTGGATCTAAAGGAATTCTCATCATATGTAAATAGAATAAAAAAAGGTGATTATACCATATCTGAATTCACGAGGATCGGCGTCAAAATAGATGGCAAACCAGTCTATCCAGTACTAAACGATGTTGCGGTGTTTCCATCAAAAAGCGCAGTTCTGATGGAGCATATTTTACGTGTAGACAACGAGGAGGTTTGGCACGATAGTAGTGACGGTGTAATCATATCCACACCAATTGGATCTTCAGCATACTCAATGTCTGCTGGAGGCCCAATGATATTTCAGGACTCGCCAGTATTTGGAATCGTTTCTGTTAACTCGTTGGACATCACAAGACGCCCTCTCATAGTGCACGATACAGGTCTTATCGAAGTGGATGATGTCTCTTCAAGGTTGTTTTGTGAGGTTGTTTTGGATGGAGTAGATAGATTTCGGATCAACAATACACTCGAATGCACAAAATCGATTCCATCTGCAAAGATAATAAAAATGAAAAAGGATTCCACGGCAGTATCTGCTTTGGCAAAGAAGGTAAAGCTGGCAGAAGAACTACTTAACATGCCTCCAAGCTCAAAACTTCTCCTAAAGACGCTAGAGTACGAAGGCTCGATGACTCAAAGGGAGCTTGCGGCTAAAACCCTTCTTCCTGACAGGACTGTCAGACTCGCGCTAAGGCACCTTTTGGACAAGGGATACGTCAAAAAGAAAATATCAATCCGTGACGCAAGGCAGAAAATTTACGAAATTTCAAAAATGGACTAGTTTGCAGAAGCCCTGATGAAGGCCTCAAACGATTCTTCTGGATAGCCTGGTCTGCTGTTGAATTCCGGATGGAACTGGACCCCAAGGTAGAACTTATGGGATGGAATTTCTAAAATCTCCATTCTCTTGGAATTGTCGCTTTCTGCAGAAAATACCATACCGTTTTTCTCAAATATGTCTAGGTATTTTTTGTTAATTTCGTACCTGTGCCTGTGTCGTCGTGTGACCCTGCTTGAATTGTATGTCTTGTGTGCAATCGTGTTTTCCTTTACAATTATCTCGTGTGCTCCAAGTCTTAGCGAACCACCCATGTTTGAAACAGTCTTCTGTTCTGGCAGCAAATCAACTATTGGGTTTGTCGTGTTTGGGTCAAGTTCAGTTGAGTTTGCGTCGCCAAACTTACATACAGAACGACCAAATGCAACTGCAGCTAGCTGAAATCCAAAACATATCCCAAGATACGGTATGTTTTTCTCTCTTGCAAAGTTTGCAGTCTTGATTATTCCCTCTGCACCTCTAGAGCCAAACCCGCCAGGAACAAGTATGCCATTATATCCTGATAGCTTATCGATATTACCATTGATCGTCTCAGAGTCAATCCAGTCTATTGATACCTCCTTGCCAATTTTTGCTCCTGCATGTTTTAGCGCATGATTCACACTCACGTAGCTATCTGCAAGTGTCACGTATTTTCCAACCATTGCTATCTTTACCTGCTCGGAGATAGCATCAAATGAATTGATTATGGCATTCCACTTGTCCCAGTTTGCAGATGAGTTAAGGAGTCCCACCCTACCAAACTTTGTAAATATAGTATCAACTAATCCCTGATCATACAAAATCTGCGGAACCATGAAAATCGATTTCACGTCGTGGCACGAGAACACATCGTTGGCAGTCACGTTTGTGAACATGGATATCTTTTTCTTAGTGGATTCGTGCAGTGGGGTGGAACATCTGACTGCAATCAAGTCTGGCTGGATTCCTATTCTTCGCAGCTCCTGCACGCTGTGCTGTGTTGGCTTTGTTTTCTGTTCGCCTACGACATCAAGTGATGGCGCCAATGTCACATGGACAAAAATGACGTTTTGCTGTCCGTCTTCTAGTCTTAGCTGCCTTAATGCTTCTAGGAAAGGCAGGCTTTCTATGTCGCCAACTGTCCCGCCACACTCCACTACTAAAACATCGAGCTTTTCGTCCTCTGCTATCTTTCGGATTCTGCGCTTTATCTCATCGGTAACATGGGGGATGATCTGTACGCATGCACCAAGATACTCGCCTTTTCTTTCTGCCTCAATTACTGATGAATATATCTGCGCAGTCGTTATGTTGTGGGATTTTGCCAGATTCTGGTTCAAAAACCTTTCATAGTTCCCAATATCCATGTCGCATTCCCCGCCATCCTCTGTGACAAAGACCTCTCCGTGCGCTATCGGGTTCATGGTTCCAGCGTCGTAATTCAGATAGGGATCGATTTTTACGCATGAGACCTTTTGATTTGATAACTGTAAGAGTTTTGCAATAGATGACGTGACAACTCCCTTTCCAAGACCAGACATTACGCCGCCAGTAACAAAGATGAATTTTGTCTGCACATTTCCAGATGGAATATGCCATTTTTATTCTTTCTCTGCCATACAAAAATTTTAATGCGCTCTTGGTGCATTGCAAAGAATTGCTTTTTGAGGGGATATGGCTTACTCTGATCGGAAGTGTCGCAAGTGCCTTGGTATCTGCAAGCTTTATCCCCCAAATAATAAAGGGATACAGGACAAAGCACCTTGCTGATGTCTCCTATCTACTCATGATTATGATCTCGATTGGAATGTCGCTTTGGATAGTATATGGCATAGAAAAACAAGATTTGGTAATAATCGGAGCAAACATCACAACGATAGCCCTGAACATGATACTGCTTGGATTGAAGGTAAGATATTCCAAAAAGCTAACTGGCAGCGGCCTTTAGTTTTCTTGTAAACGCGGAAACGGTCTTTTCAATTCTTGCCGGCGCGGTCTTTTCAACTAGCTTTATCAAAGCACTTCCTACTATCACTGCATCAGCACCATTTTTGACATAGGCTGATACGTCAGACGGTGTTGACACCCCAAATCCTATGCCGACTGGAATTTTCTTTCCTGCTATCTTCTTGGTGTTTCTTAGTGCATCGATTGTGTATTTCTGAATCTTAGCTCTCATACCTGTCGTGCCAAATACGGAGACCAAGTACAAAAAGCCGGTTGCCTGCCTGGCGATTTTTCCAAGTCTCTGCTTTGTCGTGTTGGGTGAGACGAGGAAAATGGTATCTATTTTATGCTTTTTTGCTGCCTTTAGGTACTCTCTTGACTCTTCTACTGTCATATCTGGGGTGATGAGACCATCAATTCCTGCACTTTTTATGGCCTGGAAGAATTGATCGTAGCCTTTGTGGTACAAAATATTGGTGTATGTCATCAAAACCAGCGGTATCTCGCTTTCGTTTCGAATTTTTCTGACAAGCTCAAAAAACTGGCCAATTTTGGTTCCTTTTTCTAGTGATATCGTGCTTGCATTTTGGATTACTGGACCGTCGGCAAGCGGATCGGAGAATGGAAAGCCAAGCTCGATTATGTCGGCGCCTCCATCAATGAGCCCGCGTATTGTTGCAAACGTGCCTACGTGGCTTGGGTATCCTACCATGACATACATGATTAGGGCCTTTTCCTTTTTTGAGGCAAGATCTTTGAACTTAGCTTGAATTCTTGAAGTTCCTTTTGACATATTCCTCAACTACCTCTACGTCTTTGTCCCCTCTACCAGAAAGTGTTACTATGATTGATTCTGATTTCGGTTTTGATTTTGCGATTTTTATTGCGTGTGCAACTGCATGCGATGATTCAAGTGCTGGGATGATGCCTTCTGTTTTTGTAAGCATCAAAAATGCCTCAACTACCTCTCTGTCTGTTGCGCTGGTGTATTTGACCCGTTTCTCATCTTTTAGGTAAGAGTGTTCTGGGCCAACCCCTGGATAGTCAAGGCCTGCCGATATGCTGTGGGTTTCTTTGATCTGTCCTTCTTTGTCCTGCAAGAGATATGTCATCATTCCGTGCAGAACTCCCTTTGAGCCAGTGCCAAGTGTTGCAGAATGGCGGCCTGATTCCAGCCCTTTTCCGGCTGCTTCGACTCCGATCATTTCTGAATCTGTGTCGATTAGCGGATAAAACGTTCCAATTGCGTTTGATCCGCCGCCAACACATGCAATTACCGTGTCTGGATTTTTCCCAATTCTTTTTGTTTGTTGGATTATCTCTCTTCCGATTATTGACTGAAAGTCCCTGACCATCACTGGGTACGGGTGCGGGCCCACTGCAGACCCCAAGAGATAGTATGTGTCGTTAACGTTTGTAATCCAATCACGAATTGCCTCGTTTATTGCGTCCTTGAGCGTCTGGGAGCCTGATTTTACCGCGTGGACATCACACCCTAGCAGATTCATTCTGTAGACGTTGAGACTTTGCCTGATGGTGTCCTTGTAACCCATGTATACTTCGGCCTTCAAGCCGAGGGCTGAACATGCCATGGCGGTGGCTACGCCGTGTTGGCCTGCACCGGTTTCAGCGATTATTCTGTTTTTCCTCATGCGTTTTGCCAAAAGCGCCTGGCCGAGAGTATTGTTGATCTTGTGGGCACCGCCATGAAGAAGATCCTCGCGCTTGAGGTAGATTCTTGCACCTCCCAGTTTTTCGCTGAGATTTTTTGCATAGTATAGCGGCGTTGGGCGGCCAGCATATTCTGTCAGGTAATAATTAAGCTCTTTTTTAAACGAGGGATCATTTTTGTACTTTAAGTAGTTTTCTTCAAGCTCTTCGATTGCTGGGACTAGCGTCTCTGGAATGTACTTCCCTCCAAACTGACCAAACCTTCCGTTCTTTGGAAATTTGATTTTCATATTGCGTTCACCAAACTCCTGACATTTTGCTCAATATCCTGGTTTTTCATTATGCTGGAGCCTATCAAAAACGCATCTGCTCCACAACCTTTCAGAAATCTAATATCGTCTGGCGATTTAATTCCGCTCTCTGATACGACAATTCTTTTCTTATCGAATCCGTCAAGAATTTTTTTCGTAGTATTGATGTCAATTTCCAATGTGTCAAGGTTCCTATTATTGATGCCAATAATATCGGCCCCTGATTCTAAAGAGTTTTCAAATTCTTTTCTAGTGTGGGACTCTATCAGTACTTTTAGGCCCTGTTTGTGGCCGTATTCAACAAACTCGTCAATATCTTTTAGATGCCTAGCGTCAAACAACGACTGTATCAATAACATATAATCTGCGCCGATTTTTCTTGCAGCATCGATTTGGATTTTGTCAACTATGATATCTTTCATGAGCATCGGAACTTTGAGCTGTTTTCTAATCTCAATAAAATACTTTGGCGAGCCAGAAAACATGTATGGCTGTGTAAGAACAGAGAGCGCGATTGCCCCGCCCTGAACCATTGCTTTTGCTATCTTCACAGGGTCCGAGATGTCTCTTATCGTGCCTAGGGATGGCGAGGCAAATTTTACCTCCGTTATGAGCGAGGCGTGCCTGTTGTTTTTGATGGCCATGACAAGGTCGGTTTCTGAGCGTGGGAGTGATTCGGAAATCTCGTATATTCCATCACTTATTGCCTTGTGCGAGTTTTCCACTAACTTCCTTAGGACTTGGCTCAAAACGACTCGGCCTCTTTGATTTTTGAAATATCTCCGCAACCTTTCACAAATTTGGTGAAGTGTGAATATGCTGTTCCTGTCTTGATTGCCTGCATTGCCATTTCCAGACCCTCATCAAAATTTTTTGCTAAATTTGCGACTATTAGCCCTCCAGCTGCATTTAGTGCGGTAATCTCCTGCATAGAACGATTCGATGTCCCGTTTAGTACAGATAAAAAAGCTTTGATTGCGTCTTGTTTTGAAGATACCTGCAGTTCCTTGAGAGACGATCCGTGTAGGCCTAGTTTTTGTGGGTCAAGGATTGATCTTGTAATGCTGCCGCCCTTGAGAAAACAAACCTTTGATTTTCCGCCAGTTGATAGCTCATCTAGGCCGTCATCAGAATGAACGGCCATTATGTTCTGGGCCCCCCGTCTTTTCAAAATAGAGACGACCCTGTAAACATATTCTTCAGAGAATACTCCAATTAACTGGTTTTTCACACCTGCTGGGTTGTTTATGGGCCCTAAAAGATTGAACGCTGTTTTTGCGCCAAGAATTTTTCTTGCGGCCGCGACGTTTTTCATCGAGGGGTGAAATTTTTGGGCAAACAAAAATCCGATTCCAAACCCTTCAATTATTGATGTGATCTTCTGAGGTTCTGCATCGAGATCATACCCAAAGAATTCAAAAATGTCAGCACTTCCGGATACTCCTGAAACAGAACGATTGCCGTGCTTTGCAACAGACCCCCCACACGCAGCAATGACAAATGCCGCAGCAGTTGAAATGTTAAACGTTTGGAGATTGTCACCACCAGTTCCACAGACGTCAATTATCGTGCCGCGGCATTTTGGTAAAATGTGTACGCCGTACTCGTCCATCTTGCCAAGCATGGCATACAACTCATCATCTGTTTCTCCCTTCTTGGTCAAATTCTTCAAAAATGCGGCTTTTTGCTCGTCGGTTATACTGCTGGAAAGAAGCATGTCCATGGCAGAATTCATCTCTGAAACTGTGAGGTTTGTACCTGATTCCAGCCTAGATGTAAGCTGTTCTAGCATTTCCTAACCCTATCAACAAAGTTCTGGAGGATTTTTTTTCCTTCTGTGGTAAGAATCGACTCTGGGTGGAACTGCACGCCTTCGATTAGATATTTTTTATGAGATACGCCCATTATCTCGCCGTCATCTTCTGCAATCGCAGTTATCTTGAGTACGTCTGGAATTATTGTTTTGTCACCAACAAGTGAATGATAACGCGTTGCCCTGAACGGGTTTTGTACTCCTGTGAAAAGGGAATCTCCTTGATGTCTTATCTGGCTTGTCTTACCGTGTCTGACGCAGCCCGCATTGACTACTTTGCCGCCAAACTCGTGAATTATCCCCTGATGCCCAAGGCATATTCCAAGAATTGGTGTTGTTGGACCCATCTCCCTGATGACTGAAGAACAGACTCCAAAGTATCGCTTGTCCTCAGGCGTACCTGGGCCTGGCGATATGATGATTGCATCGTATTTTTTTTCAATAATTTGATCTAGAGTTATCTTGTCGTTTCTAATCACATCGGATTCTACTCCAAGCTCACCTAGCAGTTGCGCAATGTTATACGTAAATGAATCATAGTTGTCAATTATCAGAAATTTCATTTCGTTGCCTCCTTTAACGCGGTAATCATTGCCTCTGCCTTGTGCTCAGTTTCTTTGAACTCTCCTTGGGGGGTAGAGTCTGCTACTATTCCGGCCCCGCTCTGTGCAAATCCGTTTTTACCATCAAAGAAAAGGCTCCGAATCGCAATTGCAAAGTCACAGCAGCCATTGTTTGAGAAATATCCAACTGCGCCTGCATACTGTTCGCGGGTATCTGGTTCTAACTCACTTATTATCTCCATTGCTCGAACCTTTGGCGCGCCAGTTACAGTTCCTGCCGGAAATACTGCCTCAAACGCAGAAAACATATCTTGGCGGTCGTCAAGCGTGCCTATGACATGAGTTACTATGTGCTGCACGTGAGAAAACCGCTTTATCTGCATTAATTCTGGCACGTGCACGCTGCCATGCCTACAAACCCGACCTATGTCATTCCTACCTAGATCTACTAACATGGTGTGTTCTGCGAGCTCTTTTTCATCGTTAAGCAGCTCTGTTCTGAGTTGCTCGTTTCTTTGCTCGTCATCTGTGATTTTTCTTGTACCAGCTATTGGAAATGTCTCAACCTCCCTCCCTGTAACTCGTACGAGCATTTCAGGGCTACACCCGATGAATGTTTTTTCTCCGAATTTCATGTGAAAGAGATATGGTGACGGATTTAGTTTACGCAATTCCTTGTATACGCGTAAATAGTCTCCAGATGCAGCGAATTTGAACTTTCTTGATAACACAACTTGGAATATGTCTCCGTCGTGAATGTATTTTTTTGCCTTGTTGATAATTTCTGTGAATTTTTTCTCATCTATGTTTGTAGTTATTTCTGAAAGTGTGATTTTTCCAAAACCTTGCTTTCCGAGTTTTATTTCCCCAAATCGGTTTTCGTCATAGTAAAAATACAACAGTTTTTTTGCCTTGTTGTCATAAAGAATGCCGTCTTGATAGATGCCAAACTCCATAAGCGGTTTTTCATTGGAGTCTTTTATTGGAATGTTTTCATATAGCTTTATCGCGTCATAATTAACAATTCCGACGGCGCCGCCAAGATATCTGTATGAAACATCGTCTGTTTTTCCAATCAGATTTTTTAGCTCTGAAATTGGATCCTTCGTATGTATTGTCTCTGTGGCCCCTTCCTTGTGGCGCAAAACAATCCTGTCCGCAAATCCTTGTACAATTATCTTGGGGTCAAACCCGATGATGGATGTCTCTGCAAGCTCCTCAGGCCCAGTTAGGGATTCAAACAGGAAGGTATGCGAATAATTTCGTTCTAGTTGAGAATAGATTTCAAACTGTGATTCAGATAGCTCTAGTGGTATTACTGTAGGTTTGGGATTTCCAAAGGAGGCCACCCATGACAAATCTCAAGCCGCGGTCTATTTATAATTTCTAGGCGATTTTGGATCCCATTTTGAGCTAAATTCCTTGAATTTCTGACAAGATTTTCTTGCGTTAGCCTCAAAAATTACAATATTACGGTATGGTACGGTACCTTTATATCTGATCGCGTGCATATATTTACATGAGCCAGATGCTTTTGAGCAGACCAAAAAACACCGTACTTTATTCTGAGATATACTTTCCAAGAAAGACAAGCGTTTTGTTATCCTCGGCAGTCGAGGCATCGTGCCATTTTTGCAAGCAGGATCTAAAAGAAGGCGTAAGCCTCAGCATAAGGAGAATCGGAGGCAAATTAGTCTTTGTCTGCAACATCCATAACACGTAATCTCAATTAAGAATAGATTACCTGAACCATGTTTTGCCAAACCAAAGGTTGTCGAGCTTATTGTTGTCTAATCAAATCTTGGGCTTGTGATTGCGCCTTGCGCAGCAGACCCTACAAGTGATGCGTATTTTGCGAGTGCACCACTTTCATAGTTTGGTTTTCTTGGCCTCCATTCTTGTCTGCGCCTCGCAAGTTCGTCATGTGATACCAACAAGTCGATTTTGTTGGTTTCAGTGTCAATCATTATGTCATCATTGTCTCTTACCAGTGCGATGTTTCCGCCTACAAACGCTTCTGGGGCCACGTGCCCTATCATGAATCCACGTGTCGCACCTGAGAACCTGCCATCTGTTACCATTGCCACTTTTTCCCCCAGGCCTTGGCCTACAAGAGATGCAGTTACTGCAAGCATCTCTCTCATCCCAGGCCCTCCCTTTGGACCCTCATATCGTATCACTACTACATCACCTTCTTTTATCTGGCTTTTAGACACGGCATCAAACGCATCTTCCTCTCTATCGAAGACCTTTGCCTTTCCTGCAAATTTAGTAATTTTGACCCCAGACATTTTCACTACTGCGCCGTCTGGTGCAAGCGAGCCTTTCAAAATGACTGCGGTGCCTGTCTGGTGCAATGGGGCACTCAATGGTTTTACAATGTCATTGTCTTGTGGCGGTATTGAAATCATGTCGAGGTTCTGTTTCATGGTTTTGCCTGTAACTGTAATCACGTTTTCATGGAGTAGCTTTCGCTCAAGTAGTTTTTTTAGCATCATTGGAACGCCTCCTGCCTTGTCAAGATCATTCATGACGTACATTCCCCCAGGTTTTAGATCAGCTACGTGCGGAACGCGTTTTCTTATTCTCTCAAAATCATCGTATGTCAGATGCACCCTTGCTTCGTGTGACAATGCCAAAAGATGCAAAATAGCATTTGTAGAGCCGCCAATTGCGTTAAGTATTGTGATTGCATTCTCAAATGCCTCAAACGTCAGTATTTCCCTTGGCTTTATCCCAATCTCTAAGAGTTTTGCGGTGGCAAACCCGGTATCATAAACCATTTTGTTTCTCCGTTCGTCCTCTGCAGGAGGGCTTGCGCTTCCAGGTAATGCTATTCCGAGCGCCTCTGAAATTGACGCCATGGTGTTTGCAGTAAACATACCGCCACAAGAGCCAGCTGTGGGGCATGCATAATTCTCAATGTTCTTTAGCGCCTCAAGTGTAAGCTGGCCCGCATCATATGCGCCGACAGCCTCGTAAACATCTTGGACTGTAAGCTGTTTTCCATTATAAAATCCAGGCATTATTGTTCCGCCATACACAAAGATAGATGGAAGGTTTAGCCGCGCCATGGCCATCATGGTCCCAGGTAGACTTTTGTCACACCCGGCAATGCCAACTAGTGCGTCGTATTGATGTGCCCTTACCATCAACTCAATCGAGTCTGCGATTACCTCCCTGCTTACAAGGGACGACTTCATGCCCTCATGGCCCATGGCAATCCCATCACTTACCGCTATTGTACTAAATTCCCTAGGGGTAGCGCCTGCATCGTATACGCCCTCCTTTGCTTTTTGCGCCAATCTGCCCAAATGGATGTTACATGGGGTCGCCTCGTTTCCAGTATGCGATACTCCGATAAATGATCTATCTAAATCCAAATCGCTTAACCCCATTGCCTTGTACATGGCTCTGTGAGGCGCCCTTGACGTGCCTACTACAACATTTCTGCTAGATATCTTAGATTCACTCATTCGTGTTTGATCTTGGGGGCCTAACATATTAGAATTTTTACAATTATCGATGTTTAGAATTTAGCGTTTATGTATGGCTTGGGCATCAAGCTCTCTTAGCTGATCATCTATTTGTGTCTGGTTCTGGTTTCCATACGAGATTAGGATTTTGTCATCCTCTTCTATGACATAATCTCTTATGCCATCTACCTTTTCGTGGTTAATGTAAAACTTTAGTGAGTATTTGTCATCAGTACAGAATGTGTGTATTGGTGTTTTGTCAGGGAAGATGAAGCAGTCGTCAGTTAGTCCCATCATGATATTATCAAAGAGAAATCCCAGTTTTACGCCAGACGCGTGTCTGTGTATGGTGATTCCGTCTCCGCCCTCAAAGTGAATGTATGGGCTCTTTACTTGGTATGGTGGAAGCGAAAAGTCGAATTTATCACCATGAATCAGAACAAGTATGCCTGCATGTTCGTGCTCATCTCCAAGCTTTCCTGCCCCGGATGGGCCGTTCAACGGGTTAGTGGAGCTTCGTTCAACAAACGTCCATGACGCAAATGCGATAATTGCTACGATTACTGCAAGAACCCCAATCCCAATCAAGGTGTTTTTTCGCTTTTGGCGAGACTGCTTATCTACAAAACTCTCGCGCTTTTCTTCTTTGGAACCCTTTTCGTTGTTTCCCATAAAACATTCACACTGAAAAATTAGTACTAATTAATCAATCGATAATATAATCAATCGATAATATAATAAATTGTTGATCGTCCATGAAATCATGGATTGTATTTTCTGCGATATCATTGAGGGAAAAAAAGAAGGCCATTTGATTTACCAAGATGAAAAGCACATAGCATTCTTGGACAAGTATCCAATTGATAAGGGACACTCACTAGTCCTGCCAAAAAAACACCATGAGAAAATAACAGACATGGTACCACGTGATGTGGGTGATCTTTTTTCCACGCTACCGAAAATAGCTAGCGCCATCTTGTCTGCTACAAAAGCAGATGCATTTAGTCTTGCGCAAAACAACGGAAGGGCAGCAAAGCAAATCATTCCGCACGTTCACGTACACATCATCCCACGATACAATGAAATGGGTGCGGTGTGGACAAAGCGCACAATTCCGACATCATCTGATCTCGAATCACTGGCACTGCAAATAAGAAAGTGCATGTGATCTACTTGTTTAGATGGCCTTTTAGGTTTTTCATGTTCAGAGTTTCTGCAACCTCATTTATCATTTGATAAATTTGAGTGCTGTCATCAACGCCTGCTTTTTTTAGTTCTTCTTTTAGGGCCTCTATTGGGTTGAGCATGTCTTCTCTTTCCTTTTGTCTCTTTTGGAGCACTTCCTCTAGCTTTTCTTTTATCTCGTCTATCTCTCTTCTTTTTGCAGAAATCTCGTCTTTTGTTTTTTCTATTATCAATTCCTGACAGAGTAATTTGTCCAGAGTCCTTTCATATTCTTCTTCAAGGCGAGCGATTAGATTCTTTGCAGCCAATTCTGTTATGTATTTTGGGTCTATCTCATCTAGATCTTTTCTTGACTTTATCCTGTTTTGAAGGGTGTCGCCATCAGATAATCTCCGCATTCCCTCTTGAAAATGTTTGAGTTTGTCAATTTTTTCCTTTATGACTACGTTAGCTATTCTAAAATACTGGCCACTGCTAGTCTGTCCTCTCGAGTCTTTTTTACTCAATATTTGATCCGCGTTTTCTTGTTCTTCTGATTTGTTCCCTGGAATCCCATGAATGTGCTTTACCACAGATTGGCTTTACTTTGGTATGATTTGACCTCAATGATGTTTATCAGAACACACAAGAGATTACGATCGATTGAAACGAGACGTTTTGTCATCAGAGCAATCTAATCTCAACCCCTGATCGCAAATCTGCAAATATTTGATATTGTTATACAAGGAAGGTCTTGAAAACATTCGACGCAACTAACAAAAAATACTGCGCTTTGTACGTTTGATTAAAAAATGCCACACCAGACGTTACGACAGCACTGCAGATTATAATAATGAGCAGAATCCTGATGTGAAGTCTATTGATTTGCATCTCAGTATTTGAGCACCAATCAAACTTAAGGAGTAAAATTGCAATGCACTTTTGAGAAACTGGGCTAACTATATAATTTCAATTGTTTTTTTACATTAAACTATTACAGATTTGGATTGTACCGCAAGATTGCACCAGCCTTTCCAAGGCTGCTAAGCATTGCACCATGCTCTGAAACCCCGGAAATCACCTCGATTTTTGTGCCAACTTTTGCTGCAAGCAGCGACAAATAATCAACAAGGTCTTGCGAGTCTGCTTCCTGATCCATGGATTTGCAGTTCAGGCACGGCTTGCCAAGTAGCTCCGTTTGTTTTGGTATTATTTTTACCCGATCGATTATTTCTTCTTGGATGTTTTGACAACGCCTACACTTTACTTCCAGTCGATACAGGTTTGTGTCATCGGTGATGAGAATTGTATCTACTACGTTGTTCTTCAAGTAGTTGATGATCTCTTTTAGGCCGTAAATCCCAATTCCAGAGTGAGAGTTAATTTCTCGAAATAGCCTTTCGACTAGTTTTTTTTCTTCGACTAGCCTAAAGTCAGACAAGACTTCTTGTGCCTTGACAAAGGCCTCACGAATTCCCTCCGAACCTGAATATGACGTATCTAGTATTGCAATCACCATTTCCTGCAATCGGTACTCAAGATAGTTTGACTTGGTAAAATCTTCTTTTGTTGGGCCTGGTCCAGAAATGACGAGTCCCTTTATCGGGTAAATATCAATGAAAAACTCTTTTGTCACCTCTGCTACTCTGTTAAAGTAATACGTGAGCTCCATTTCCCGCAATCTCTCAAACCTTCTAGCTGACTGTCCGCCTTGTCGGTGTTTTCCTGCGACACCTGAGCTTGTTTCTCTTAGCACCTCGATTCTGTTCCCGTGCAAAAGGCCCCAAGCAGCATCTTTGGTGTCGATTGCCAAAAATCCAATCAAGTTGTCGTCTTTTAGCATGTCTTTTAGAATGTCTACATGAAAATGATCATCACACCTGTACAAAAACGTGGACAGGTCTTTTGGCGGCTCTATCTCCCATACTTTGATTACCTCGCTTCCGATAGGGCCGCCTCCTTCTGGCGGAAGCGCGCCGCAAAAAATTACCAAGCCATGGGGGGGCGTGTTTTTGTACATCTTGAGTCGCTGCTGAACTCTTGAAAGCGCATCTACCACATGAGTCCTTGTAAGATCTGATTTAATGTTGTCTGCGGTTCCCTGCTCTTCTCTTAACGTGTTTATCACCATGTGGAGCTGTTTTCCTTTTGGGACGTAGACTGAAATAAGTTCCGTCCCCCTCCCAGAAACTCGTGAAAGCTCATCGAGTGTTTTTTTAATTTTGTAAATTTTGACCGAATCCTGTTTTTCGATGGTGATTTTACCCATTATCTGAATCCATTATGGGTTCAATATTAAGAAGTTTGTATGAGCTGATCTCAAAGATTGCACGGGTTTTCGACAGTGCCAGTATGCCGCATTCGTAATGTATCTATTTGCTGTAAACGCGTACAGTCATAGCGAATCCAGTGTATTTCTAAAGACATCAATTGGTTGGTTGCCGGTAATTTTGATTATTTTGTCGCCTGAAACAATCAAAAATGACGGCGTCGCATTTATTCCGATTTTTTGGCCAAACTCGTATGCGTCTAGCACACGCTGATGGTATTTTGCAGAATCAAGGCATGAGTTGAACTTATCCAGTTCCAATCCTACAGTCCCAGCAAACATGTTTAATGAGTTTCTTGTGACCCATCCGGTTCTTTCTCCTGCCCAGTTCTTGTAAATTTCATGATGATACTCCCAAAACTTGCCTTGGTCGTTTGCGCAATGTGATGCTTCTGCTGCTAGAACCGAATCTGGACCATTAAGCGGAAAGTCAACAAAGACAAGGTTTGCCTTTCCGGAATCAAGATACTCTCGTTTTACAGTATCGAGGCTAGAAGTATGAAATTTGTAGCAAAACGTGCACTGATAGTCGCCAAACTCGATTATTGTGATTTGTGTAGAGTGGATTCCTTCATACGGGGAACCTAATTCAAGTATTTGGCTCATGGTGAAATCACCCTGTTTGTCTTGTGGGTTTGCAAAGTACATCGCTGCAAACGTCGCTGCAATCACTCCAATTATGATTGAAATTATTAGGTGATATTTTGCCACAAACTAGCAACCTGGCGACTCTTCAAATAGTTTGCTACTTATCATGAGTTGCAAGCGTCCAAAGTGCAGAGTTTTTTGCAGCAATCTCTGCTACGAAAGGATCTGATGCCGATGTGATTATCAGGAGATCTCCATTTTCCGGGTGCAGTGTTTGCAATAATATGTCTTTGGTCTTACGGTCGTCTGCAAGGCAGTCGATGTTTTCATTTGGGAAGATAAATCTTTTGTCCTTGTAAACGATTGTTGTAGCTCCGATGGCACCATACATGATTGCGTAATCTCTTTGTTCTACTCCGGATTTTGTCGCTGTGGCATATTTTTTCAATAGCACCACATAGTTGAATTTTCCATTTGCGATTGGGCATTTTTTTATTTCAGTTTCTGCAGATAAAATTGACACGAGGTTTTTCACAAAGGTGTTGCCTTTACCAGTAAGAAAGGTTCCAGATTTTGTCGAATTCACCATGTCTTCTTCTTTTAGATGGGAGATCATCGTCTTCACAGCACCCTCTCCCATGTGCAAGTTCTTGCAAAAACTGGCGCGGCTCACAAACCGATCTCGGTAGAGCATTTGTAGTGCTTTGAAGATGTGTGGTATTGAAAATGTCAGAACTTTTGCTGACCCTTTTCTTGATACAATGTTTTGTAATATCTGGATCTGCTTTCTTGTGCCC
>Ga0187894_10001286_pt1 | contig 32495 bp, 27 predicted proteins | sample GBC1701081metaG_FD_136650 | JGI IMG/M metagenome (GOLD analysis project Ga0187894, IMG submission 136650) | White microbial mat communities from a lava cave in the Kipuka Kanohina Cave System on the Island of Hawaii, USA - GBC170108-1 metaG ...
CGGCAAGGCCGTGCTGCGCGGCGTCGACCTCGCGATCGGCGCGGGCCGGACGACCGTCATCCTCGGCGGCTCGGGCTCCGGCAAGTCGGTGTGCATGAAGCACATGATCGGGTTGTTGCGGGCCGACGCCGGCGAGATCCACGTGCTCGGCCGCGATGTGACGCAGTTCTCGGAGCGCGCCTGGGTCGCCGTGCGGCGCGACTTCGGGATGGTGTTCCAGAGCGCCGCGCTGTTCGATTCGCTGCCGGTCTACGAGAACATCGCGTACCCGCTGCGCGAGCACGAAGACTGGGAGGAGGCGCGCATCGCGGAGCGCGTCGCGTGGTGTCTCGGCGCGGTCGGCCTCGCGGGTCTCGAGAAGCTGTTGCCCGCGGAGCTCTCGGGCGGCATGCGCAAGCGCGTCGGCGTCGCGCGCGCGATCGCGCTCGGACCGCGCATCATCCTGTACGACGAGCCGACCACCGGCCTCGATCCCGCGAACTCGCGCCGCATCGGCGAGCTGATCCAGCGCCTCCAGCGCGAGCTTGGCGTGACCTCGGTCGTGGTCACGCACGATCTGGAGCTCGCATTCGGGATCGCGGACCGCATCGCACTGCTGAAGGATGGCCGCATCGCCGTCGAGGGCGCCGCGCGCGAGATTCGCGCCGAGGCGCCCGCGGCGCTGCGCGAGTTCATGGAGGGCGACGAGCCGGCGCCTGCACCGGCCGGCGCGCCGCCGCCGTGATTGGAGAAAGGAGAGTCGGGATGGATGGGCGAGGTCGGCTGAGCTTCGTGGTCGGGCTGTTCGTGCTCGCGGCCGTTGGCGCGCTCGCGTTCGCGCTCTGGAATCTGGGCGCGAGCCGCGGACTGCTCGCCGAGCGCTATCGGCTGGTGACGTACTTCGAGGACGTGCAGGGCCTGGTGTCGGGCGGGCCGGTTCGGCTCGCCGGCAAGGACATCGGCACGATCGAGTCGGTCTCGTTCGCGCCGCCCAAGGATGGGCGGCCGCCCGTCCGGGTGGTGATGCAGATCAGCAGCGAGGTGCAGTCGCTCGTGCGCAGCGACTCGGTGGCCGGCATCGGCACGGTGGGGCTGCTCGGCGACAAGTACGTGTCGATCTCGATCGGCACCGGCGCCGCCCGAGTTCTCGGCGATGGGGCCGAGATCGCGTCGGTCAGCCCGCTCGACCTGAACATGGCGGTCGTGCGCGGCACCGAGGCGATCGACAACATCGCGACGCTCGCGCAGAACCTGAACCAGGTCGTCAGCGACTTCGATCAGGGCACCGGCGGCAAGAAGCTCGCGGATGCCGCAGCCGGCCTCGGCGACATCGTGAAGCAGATCCGCAGCGGCGACGGAATGCTCCACACGCTCGTGTACGAGCCTTATCAGGGCAGCGCGCTCGAAGACGTGGAAGCCTCGCTCGCCAGCCTGAAGAACGTGATGAGCGAGGTCGAGAAGGGCGACGGGATCCTGCACGGGATGATCTACGAGCCGATCGGCGACGAAGGAGTGCTGGAGGACGCGCTGTCGGCCGCTGCGCGCATCGAGAAGGCGAGCGTGCGGCTCGAGTCGGTGCTCGCGAAGGTGGACGACGGGCAGGGCACGCTGGGGCTGCTCGTGAATGATCCGACGGCGTATGCGGATCTGAAGGCGTTGCTCGGCGGAGCGAAGGGGAATCGGGTGTTGCAGTGGATGATTCGGCGGGCGGTGGAGTCGGGGGCATCGTCGGCGGAGAAGTCGGATTCATCGGATTGAAGAGGAGGCCGTTCGGGCAGCGCTCAGGGGACTGCGGTCCTCGGCGCGGTCTCGGGACGTGGGTTGTGACGCAGCGGCGGCATCGAGCCGCCGCTGCGTCACTCTGCTTTCTTTGGCGAGTCGTGGAGATGAGCTGATGAAGAGTTGGTCGCTGGAAACGGCGCGGGAGATGATTCCGGATGTGCGCGAGCGGACGGCGCGGGCGGTGGAGGAGGTGGAGGGGCTCGAGGCGGCGCGCGAGCGGCTCCGGCCCGGGCCGGCGCGCGCGGAGCTGGACGAGAAGATCGAGGCGGTGGTGCAGCGCTGGGCGCGCGAGATGGAAGCGCTCGGGCTCGATGTGAAGGGGCTGTGGCTGGTCGATTTCGATTCCGGCGCGGGTTATTACTGCTGGAAGTGGCCGGAGACCGAGCTCGACTACTTCCACGGGTACGAGGAAGGGTTCGCGGGACGCGCGCGGATTCAGTGAATCGAGGCAGTTCGTCTTCGTTCGGGGCGCCGCTGCGCGGGCCGGCGGGGCTCGCGCCGCTCAGCCGCGCGGTCGCTCATTGTCGGTAGCGTGCGCGTTTCGAGCGCGTAGCGCTGCATCAGAGAGTGAGCGCGACCGCGCCTGGGCGTTCGCTCTGCGACCCCGCCGGCCCGCGCAACTCCTTGCTTTGCGGCGTCGACTCGGAGTGGGAGGTGGAAGCGTGACGTGACTGCGCCAGCGAGGCGCAGTCACGTCACTTTTCTGTGTTGCTGGCGAGCGGCGCGTAGTCGGCGCGGTCGCGGGCGAGGCGCGCCTGGAAGACGGGCGTGGCGTAGATGCGCTTCAACAGCTCACGCAGCTTCGGGTGGGGGCCCGCGTCCGGGGAGATTCCGGCGTAGCGCGCGTTGAGGCTCGCTGCGCCGATTGCGAGGTCGGCGATCGAGAGGTCGCCGCAGGCGAAGCCGTCGGCCGGAGCGATCGACTCGAGGTAGTCGAACGCGCTTGGCAGCGCGGCGCGCAGGCGCGCGACATTGGCTTCGTCGGTCGGCTGCTTCAGCACGCGCGGCTTGAAGAGCAGCTCGCCGGCGAGCGGCGCGAGGCAATCGCTGAGCTTCGTGTCGGCGTATTCCTCGAGCCAGCACGCGAACGCGCGCGTGCGTGCGTCGCGCGGGTAGAGCGGCCGCTCGGGATGAGCGTCTTCGAGGTAGCGGCAGATCACGCTCGAGTCGGGCAGCACGAAGTCGCCGTCTCGAAGAACCGGGATCTTGCGCAGCGGGCTGACGCGCAGGAACTCCTCGCTCGGGTTCAGCACCGGCGAAAGCGGGTCGTTCTCGTACGGGATGCGCTTGTGCTCGAGCACGAGCATCACCTTGCGCACATAGGGCGAGAGCGAGTTGCCGTAGAGCTTCAGCATGCAGGCGCTCCTGCGCGGACGCGGTGCGAGCGCGCGCTCACGCGCCGCGGAGGATGTCGATGCGCAGCGGCGCGGCGCTCGCGTCGATCACGAGGCGTGCGCTGCCACCGGCGCTCGCGATCTCGCTCGCGCATTTCTGGGCGAGCGCCATCGCCTCGGCGAGCGCGTCCGGCGGCGTCCCGGCGAAGCCGGCCGCGCTCGAGTCGCGCGCTTCCACGCGCAGGCTGCCGGGCGCCTGCGGGCGCGCCGGCGCGACCACGCGGAAGCGTGCGCGCTCTTCGAGCACGCGCTCGCGCGGCGCCGCCGCGCTCGCGCGCGCGAAGTCGAGCAGCGGCGCGGGATCGCGCGTCAGGTCGACCAGCAAGCTCGCGCGCGTCGCATCCGCTAGCCGCGCCTCGGCCTGATAAGCGGGGTGATCGATGCGGAGCGCGACGGGCACGCTGTGATCGGCGAACGCCGCGGCTTGCGCGACGCCGAGCGAGAAGCGCAGGTAGTGCACCGCCGAGATGCGGTCTTCCTCGAGCTGGCGCGTGTCGAACTGCGCGGGCACACGCTCGGCGCCGACCTGCAGCGCGACGCATTCGTCGATGCCGAGCAGCCGATCGAGCTCACTGCGGATCTTCGCCGCCTCGGTGATCTCGATGAACATCGTCGCCGAGAGCTCGCGCGGGCCCGGGATCAGCTCGTTGTAGACCGCGATCTCGTGCGCGACCGCGCTCGCGTCGCGCGTGCCCTCGACGCGGCACATCTCGAGGATCTGCCAGCGCAGCGTCTCGCGGTCCTCGAACAAGAGCGTGACGCGGTCGCCCAGCGCGACGCGGCGCGGCGCCTTGTGTGCGATCACGCGCGCGCGCAGCTCGTCGCGCAGCGCCTCGAACACGTCGAGCGCGGGAATGTCGGCGGCAGTGAGCGGCGTCATTCGGCAGCGATCCCGTAAGCGTGGCGTAACAACACGATCGGGTGCACCGGCTTCTCGTGCAGGCCTTCCTCGATGCGCAGCCCGGAGAGCGGGCAGTCGGTCGCGTAGTGCTCGGCGCCGCTCGCGCCGAGCGTCTCGAGCAGCTTCTTCGCTACTCGCAGCGATGCATCGTGGAACTTCGCCTGCATGCCCCAGGTGCCGTCGACGCCCGAGCACGCGTCGATCAGCGTGACCTCCTCGGCGACGAGCTTCAGTACGTCGCGCGAGCGGAAGCCGATGTTCTGCGCGCGCAGGTGACAGGGCGCGTGGTACGCGACGTGCCCGAGCCTCTGCTGGAAATCGCGCGCGAGCTTGCCGGCGCGGGCGAGCTCGACCACGTACTCCATCAAATCGCGCGTCGCGGCGGCGACGCGCTGCGCGGCCTCGCTGCGCACGAGCTTCGGGTACTCGTGCTTCAGCATCAGCGAGCACGAAGGCCCGGGCGCGACGATCAGCGCGCCGGCCTCCACGTGCGGCAGCAGATCGGCGACGTTCTGCTCGGCGTGCTTTCGGGCCGACGCGAGATCGCCGACGTCGGTGAACGGCATGCCGCAGCAGCGCTCGTACGCGACGTCGACGCGCACGCCGCTGTGCTCGAGCACGGCGACCGCGCTGCGCGCGGCGACGGGGTCGCTGTAGTTCACGAAGCAGGTCGTGAACAGCAGCGCGCGGCCGCTCTCGCCGGAGCCCTTCGCGCCGCCGCGGCGTCTCCACCAGCGGTCGACCGTTTCGAAGTAGTACGAAGGCTGCACCCAGTCGCGGTGGATGCCGACCGTCTTCTCCAGCGCGATGCGCGAGAGCCGGTTCTTGTTCGCGAAGTTCATCAGTGGCGGCGCGAGCGACGCGGCCTTGCCGAGCAAATCCGTGCGCGTCGTCAGCTTGCGCGCGAGCGGCACGCCGTCGCGCTGCGCGCGCGCCAGCTGGTGGCGCCTCATCAGCAGCGGGAAGTCCACGTCCCACTCGTGCGGCGGCGTGTAGGGGCAGTGGTTGTAACAGAGCTTGCAGTGATAACAGAGCTCGTTCACCGCCTCGAAGCCGGCCGGCGTGACGCCGGCGATCTCCTGCTCGGTCGCGTCGATCAGGTCGAACAGCTTCGGGAACGCCGGGCAGAGCGGCAGGCAGCGGCGGCACTGATGGCAGATCTCGCCGACGCGGCGCAGCTCGGCTTCGACCTTCGCGAGCTCGGAGAATTCCGGGTCGTCGTAGTGGAACGAGCTGCTCGGACGTGCGGGGAGGTCGACCTTCACGCGGCGTCTCCAGCGTGCGCGAAACGAGAAGGGGTGAGGCCCGCGCGGGCCTCACCCCTCCACGGAACGACGCGAGATCAGAGCTTCTCGAGCCCGTCGAGCGCCTTCTGGAAGCGGCCTGCGTGAGACTTCTCGGCTTTTGCGAGCGTCTCGAACCAGTCCGCCACGTCGCCGAAGCCCTCGCCGCGCGCGGTCTTCGCAAAGCCCGGGTACATCTCGGTGTACTCGTACGTCTCGCCCGCGACGGCCGCGACGAGGTTCTTGTCGGTCGAGCCGATCGGCTTGTCGGTCGCCGGATCGCCCGCCTGCTTCAGGTAGTCGAGATGGCCGTGCGCGTGGCCGGTCTCGGCTTCCGCGGTGTCGCGGAACAGGCCGCCGACGTCGGGATAGCCCTCGATGTCCGCCTGCTTCGCGAAGTAGAGGTAGCGGCGATTCGCTTGCGACTCGCCGGCGAACGCATGCTTCAGGTTTTCGTGGGTCTTGCTGCCCTTGATCTGCGCCATCGGAGCCTCCTGAACGAAAGGAAGAAGGCGCGCAGTCTATTCCAGCGTCGCGGAGGGGCCTAGAGCTTCCGCGAGCGTTTGTCCGGATCGTTGCGATCCGAGATTGCGATCGCAGGACGCCTCGCGGTCAGATCACGCCCGTGCGCTTCAGCTCCTCGCGCTCGGGGCCGTCGACGCCGAGCTCGGCGAGGATCTCGGCGTTGTGCGCGCCGAGCGCGGGCGCGCCGCTGCGCACGCGCACCGGCGTGCGCGAGAACTTCGCGGCGGGACCGACGATCGGGATGCGCGCGTTCCCCTCGACCGCGGTGGCCTGCAGCATCTCGCGATCGGCGACGTGCGGATCGCGCGCGGCCTCGGCGTAGCTGCGCACGGGCGCGATCGGGAGGCCCTCCGCGAGCAGCGCCGCCTCGGCATCCGCGACGCTGCGCTGTGCGAGCCAGTCGGCGAGCAGTCCGTCCACCTGCTCGCGGCGTGCGAGCCGCGCGGGCGTCGTTGCGTAGGCCGCGTCGTCCGCGAGCTCGGGCCGCCCGATCACCCGCGCGAGCCGCTTCCAGTGCGCGTCGATCAGCACGCCGACCATTACGCGCCCGTCGCGGCACTTGTAGACGTTCGCCGGCGCGGCGATGCGGAACTGGTTGCCGAGCCGCGGCAGCTCGACGTCCATCGCGCCGAGCGTGAGATAGCCCGTGCTCTGGAACAGCACCGCGTCGAGCAGCGCGACGTCGACGTGCTGGCCCTCGCCGGTGCGGTCGCGGTGGCGCAGGGCGGCGAGCGCGGCGAGCGCGGCGTGGAGCCCTGACAAGTCGTCGCCCAGGAAGGTCGGCGCCTTCACCGGCTCGCCATCGGGCGAGCCGTTCAGCGAGAGAAAGCCGCTCGCGGCCTGCGCGAGCGGGTCGTAGCCGGCGCGGTCGTGATCGCGGCCGTACTGCCCGAAGCCGCTGATCGAGACGAGGACGATGTCGTGTTTGCGCGCGCGCAGCTCCTTCCAGCCGACGCCCCAGCCGTCGAGGGCGCCCGGCCGGAAGTTCTCGATCACCAGATCTGCGCGGCCGCACAGGTCGAGGAAGATCTCGCGGCCGCGCGGCGCGTGCAGATCGAGCGTGAGGCTGCGCTTGTTGCGGTTGAGCGTCGCCTGCATGAACGACACGGGCGGCTTCGTGCCGGGCAAGAGCGGGGGCGAGCGGCGCGCCACCTCGCCGGCGGGATGCTCGACCTTGATCACGTCGGCGCCGAAGTCCGCGAGGATGCAGCCCGCCATCGGACCGGCCCACGTCGTCGTGAGCTCGACGACGCGCACGCCGGCGAGCGGGCCCGTCAGATCCGTGCGCGCCTCGCGATAGAACTCGGACTTCTGCACCAGCTCACCTCCCCGGGATGGCGTTCGCGATCCGCGCGAGCGCGCGCTCGCACGCGCGCCGCAGGTCCGCGTCCGCGCTGTGCGCGGCCGCGTCACGCAAGCCTGCGCGTGTCGGTGCGGGAACACAGCTCGCATCACGCGCCCCGAGCTCGCCGAGCGCGATCGCGGCGAGGCGCTGCGACGCGGGATCGCGCGCGTCGCCGAGCGTCTGCAGCAGCTGCTCGGAGATCGTCGCGGGTGGATCCACGAGCGCCGCGATCGCGCTGAGCGCGGCGCGCCGGTTCGCCAGATCGGGGTCGCTGCGAAGAGCGTCCAGCAGCACGCCGGCCGTCTCCGCGCGCTCCGGTGCGAGCTCGCGCAGCGCGAAGATCGCCATGCGCCGCACGCCGGCGTCCTCGCTGCGGCGCGCGAGGCCGGCGAGCAGCGCGAACACTTCGCCGTGCACGCGGCCGGTCTCGACGAGCAGGCGCGCGGCCGCCCAGCGCACGTCGCCGTCGGCGCTCGCGAGCGCTTCGACGAGCGCGGGCAACAGGCGCGGACCCGGCGGCGAGATGCGCGCGAGCGTGAACGCGGCACCGAAGCGGCGCGCCGCGTCGGAGCCGTGCAGCGCGGCGCGCAGGCCGGGGTCGACGTCACCGTGCGTGCGGCCGATCGCGACGAGCGCGTCGGACGCCGCGCGCGAGACGGCCTTCGCGGGATCGCCCAAGGCCTCGCACAGCGCATCGGTGAGCAGCGTCGCGGCGGGGTCGTTCGCCGCCGCGAGGCACGCGGCGCGGCGCGCCGCCGGATCCGGGCTCGCGAGCTGCGCGAGGATCGGGTGACTCACACTGCGGTCCAGCGCGCGTCGAGATCGGCTGCTGCGGCGTCGCGTGTCACGCGATGCTCGCGCAGCAGCTTGCGCAGGTGCTGGATCACCGACTGCGCCGCCGCCGCGTGGAGCGCGGGCGGATAGGCGGCGTACACGATCTGCACGATCTCGATCGCGCGCTTCGGGCCGCTCGCGAGGGCAGCGACGATCTGCCGCTCGCGCTCGCCGCGGTGCGCGATGTACTCGCGCAGCTTCGCGACGCCGTCGGCGATCACCGGCCCGTGCGCCGGATAAATCCGAGTGGGCTTTTCGGCGAGCAGCTTTTCGAGCGAGCGGAGGTAGTCGCCGAGGTCGCCGGATTCGGCAGGGATCACGGTCGTGCCGACGCCGAGCACGTTGTCGCCGGAGAAGAGCGCATGCTCCTCCTCGAGCATGAAGTTGAGGTGGTCGGGCGCGTGGCCGGGCGCGTGCACGCCGCGCAGCGTCGCGCCCTCGGTCGTCACGGGCTCCCCCTCGGCGAGCGGCTCGAGCCCGAGGTCGGCGTACGCGCCGTCGAACAGCGCGCTCGGCAGCTTGCGCACGCGCACGCGGCCGAAGCGCTGCATCACTGAGCGTACGCCGCCGATGTGATCCGGGTGGCCGTGCGTCAGCACGATCTCTTGGATCCGCTCGCAGCCGCAGCGCTCCATCGCGCGCGCGAGCACCGGCAGGAACGCCGGCTCGCCCTGACCGGGATCGATCAGGATCCGCGCGCGCCCGGTGCCGACCAGGTACGCGTTCGTGCCCGGCCCGGTGAACACACTCGGGTTCTGCCCGAGCGCGACCGTCACCCGCTCCGACCACACATCGAGGTCGGGCATCTTCATCCCGAGCATCACCGGCGCCGCTGCGTTGGACATGGCCGCGGATTCTAGGCGCAAGTCACCAAACGGGGACGTTCCTGCTCTGGTGACTTGCGCGCGGCGCCACGGGACCGCGGGCGGAGCCGGAGCACGACTGTCCCCTGACTCACCGTCAAGTATGAACGTCCCCGGTGGTGACTTGTCAGGCGCCGGCGATGGTCATGCGGGCGATGCGGAGGCTCGGGGCGCCGAGGGAGCCGAGGAAGCGCAGGTCGGCGCCGATCGCTTCGACGTGCGACAGCATCTCGCCGAGGTTGCCGGCGATCGTGATCTCCTCGACCGGATACGCGCGCTCGCCGCGCTCGACCCAGTAGCCGCGCGCGCCGCGCGAGAAGTCGCCGGTCACCGGGTTGAAGCCGTGGCCGAACATGCCGGTGACGAGCAGGCCTCGCTCCAGCCCGCGGACGAGCGTCTCGAGGTCGCCGGCCCCGGGCTCGAGCCACAGGTTCGTCGGCGCCGCGCTCGGAGCGCCGCCTGCGGCGCGGGCGGCGTTGCCGGTCGACGCGAGGCCGAGCTTGCGCGCGGAGTAGCTGTCGAGCAGCCAGCTGCGCAGCACGCCCCGTTCGACCAGCACGTTCCGCCGCGTCGGCTGGCCCTCGCCGTCGAACGGCTTGCTGCCGAGGCCGCCGCGCTTGCGACCGTCGTCGACGATCGTCACGCGCTCGCTCGCGATCTCGCGGCCGGTCTTCTCGCGCAGGAACGAGCTGCCGCGATAGACGGCGTACCCGGACAGACAGCCCGCGAGGTTCGCGAGCAGCTCGCGCGAGGCGGACGGGTCGAAGATCACGGGCGCCTCGCAGGTCGGGACGCGGCGCGCGCCGAGCTGCCCGATCGTGCGCTCGGCCGCGATGCGTCCGACCGCCTCGGGCGAATCGAGCCCGGCCAGGGTGCGGCTTGCGCTCGCCCACCACGCCGTTTGCATGCCGCCGCCGTTCTGGGTCGCGACCGGCTGCGCGTAGAGCGAATGCGACGCGCTCGCGTACTCGCCCGCGAAGCCGGCGCTCGAGCCGTAACAAATCGTCGTGTAGGACGTGCTTGCGCTCGCGCCCTCCGAGTTGACGATGCGCGGGTCGTAACCGCGCGCGGCGTCCTCGGCGCGCTGCGCGAGCGCGATCCAATCCGCCGTCGCGAGCGCGCGGTCAGCAGGATCGAACAGCGCGAGGTCGGGCAGCTCCCGCGCGAAGCCGTCGGCCGGAAGGCCCGCGCTGGGATCCGGCGCGGTCGCGCGCGCGAGCGCAACCGAGTCCTCGGCGAGCCGTGCGACCGCATCGCGAGAGAGATCGCTCGACGACGTCAGCGCGCTGCGCAGCCCACCTGGCCCCTCCGCGAACACGCGCAGCCCGAGCGTGCGCTCGCGCGACTGCGCGACGGTGTCGACCTCCTTGCCGCGCACGCGTACTTCGAGCGCATCGCCCTCGGCGTAGACCGCGTCCGCGGAGTGCGCACCCGCGGCGCGCGCCCGCTCGAGCGCGAGCTGCAGCGCATCCGAGCCGGCCCCGCGCAGCGCGCTCACCGCTCCGTTCCGCCCACGGTGAGCCCATCGACGCGAATCGTCGGCAGGCCCACGCCGACCGGCACCGACTGCCCGTCCTTCCCGCACGTCCCGACGCCGAGATCGAGCGCGAGATCGCTGCCGATGCGCGAGACGCGCGTCAGCACGTCGGGCCCGTTGCCGATCAGCGACGCGCCGCGCAGCGGCTCGGCGAGCGCGCCGTCGACGATCCGGTAGGCCTCGCTTGCCGAGAACACGAACTTCCCGCTCGTGATGTCGACTTGCCCGCCGCCGAACGTCTTCGCGTAGAGGCCGTTCTTCACCGAGCGCAGGATCTCGTCGGGGTCGTCTCGGCCGGCCAGCATGAACGTGTTCGTCATGCGCGGCATCGGCAGGTGCGCGTAGCTCTGGCGCCGGCCGTTGCCGGTCGGCGCGTGACCCATCAGGCGCGCGTTCAGGCGATCGTGCAGGTAGCCGACCAGGATCCCGTCTTCGATCAGCACGGTGCGCGCGGTCGGCGTGCCCTCGTCGTCGACGTTCAGGGAGCCGCGCCGGCCGGGCAGCGTGCCGTCGTCGATCACCGTCACGCCGGGCGCTGCGACGCGCTGCCCGATGCGGCCGGAGAACGCCGAGACGCCTTTGCGGTTGAAGTCGCCTTCGAGCCCGTGGCCGACGGCCTCGTGCAGCAGCACGCCGGGCCAACCGGGACCCAACACCACGTCGAACGTGCCGGCCGGGCAGGGCCGCGCGTCGAGGTTGACGAGCGCGAGCCGCACCGCCTCGTCGACGAGCGGCTGCCAGCTCGCAGGCGCGAGGAGCTCCGCGAGCGCACGGCGCCCGCCGGCGCCCTGATAACCGACCTCGCGCCGTCCCTCGGCTCCCTGCGCGATCACCTGCACGTTGAGGCGCACGAGCGGCTGCACGTCGGCGACCCAGGTGCCGTCACTCGCGGCGACCATCAGGTTGCGGTGCTGGCTGACGACGCTCGCCATCACCTGGACGATGCGCGGATCCTTCGCGCGCGCGTAACGGTCGATCGCGTCGAGCAGCGCGACCTTCGTCGCGACCGGCACCTCGGTCGGCGCGAGCGGGACCGGATACAGGTCGAGCTTCGGCGCGCCCGGCCCGCGAACCGCGACCGCCGCGCCGCGCGGCGAGCCCGCCGCGATCGAGCGTGCCGTGCCCGCTGCGAGCTGCAGCGCCTCGACCGTGATGTCGTCCGCGTGCGCGTAGCCCTGCTTCTCGCCCGCGACCGCGCGCACGCCGACGCCCTGCACGAGGTGGCGGTCGCCGCTCTTCACGATGCCGTCCTCGAGCGAGACCGAATCCTGCGTCGAGGCCTCGAAGAACAGGTCCGCGTGGTCGATCGGCCCCTCGAGCGCCGCGCCGAGCGCGCGTTCCAGCTCGCGCGATCCGATCCCGAAGCGCGCGCCGAAGGCGGCGGCCGGAGTGTTAGGGCTGCTCACGCTCTCTCGTCGACCTCCAGCCGATTCGCAAGATCGGCCAAGCTAGCAAGCTCGCCGACGTCGATCGCTGCGAGCCCCGCTTCGTGCGCTGCCTCGACGTCGAGCCGCGCGTGGTCGCCGACGTAGATGCACGCGCTCGCGGGCAGGCCGAGGCGCGCGAGGCACGCGTCGAAGATCGCGCGCTCGGGCTTCGCGGCGCCGCAGTCGACGGGGATCACCACGTGCTCGAAGAAGTCGCGCAGGCCGAGCTCGCGCAGGATCCCGTCCAGGCGCTGATCGAAGTTCGAGACGATCGCGAGCCGGCGCCCGGCGTGGCGCAGCGCGGCGAGCGCGTCGCGCGCGCCCGGCAGCGCGCGCCACGCCGTTCCGCGCGAGAAATAGTCCCAGAGCGCCGCGAAGTACGCGTCGAAATCACGAAGCTGCGCCGTGCCGTCAGCGGCGCGGAAGGTCTCGCGGACGCGCGCCCGCCACCATGCGCGCTCGAGCTCGGCAGCCCGCTCTCGCGATTCGCCCGGATGCACGTTCGCGGGCGCGTTCGCGAATACGCGCCGAAACGCGTCGTCGATTCGCGCCGCCGAGAGCGCGACGCCGTGGTCGCGCGCGAGCCGCGAGTACGTGTCGCTCACGGGCTCCGCGGGGGCGATCAGCGTGCCGGCGGCGTCGAACAGGACTGAAGCGAATCGCATGGGCGGCTCAGCGTAAGAGCGCGCGTCGCGATCAGCGAGCCGCGATCAGGCTTCGGTAGATCGCGCAAGCCGCGGCATTCGCGGTCGGATAATGCTCTGAAGAGAAGAAGGGCCTCCTGCTCCGGGCTCGCGGCGGGTTCAGTGCCCGCCCGGCGCTCGACGGCGAGCTGCGGCGCAGTCCGCTTCGTCCGAGCGGCCCATCGATCCGCGATCTCGGCCGCGATGGCGCCGGGCTGTTGCCCGAGCACGCCGAACTCGCCGAGGCCGAGCAGCGCGTGGGCGGCTCTCTCGACGCGGACGACCTCGAGGAGGCGGCTCCGTTCCGGGCAGGGATTCACCCACCCGTGAACGAGCAGGAGATCGCCGACGCCGAACACGTCGCTAGCGAGTGCGGCCGATCCCGTGAGGGCGAGAACACCGACGAACGCGAGCCCGAACGAGCGGCGCATGGAGAGTGAATTGCACCGGCGCCAGCGCGACGCCACCGCGCACGTGAAGCCGCGCTGAACGCCTCAACGCTCATCCGGGTCGTACGCGAGGTTCGAGCCGAGCCAGCGCTCGACGTCCGCGACGGGCATCCGCTTGCGGGCGGCGTAGTCGCTCGCCTGGTCGCGACCGATCAGGCCGACGTTGAAGTAGCGCGCGGCGGGATGCGCGAAGTAGAGGCCCGAGACGCTCGCGGCCGGCCACATCGCGCAGCTCTCGGTCAGCGAGAGGCCGACGGCCTCGGCACCGAGCAGCCGGAACAGCGTGCGCTTCTCGCTGTGGTCGGGGCAGGCGGGGTAGCCGAACGCGGGGCGGATGCCGCGGTACTTCTCGTCGATCAGCTCGTCGTTCGAGAGCGACTCGCCGGCGCCGTAGCCCCACTCGCGGCGCACGCGCGCGTGCAGCATCTCGGCGAACGCCTCCGCGAGGCGATCGGCGACGGCCTTCACGAGAATCGCGCGGTAGTCGTCGTTCGCGGCCTCGGCCTGCTTCGCGAGCTCGCCGGCGCCGAGGCCCGCCGTCAGCGCGAATGCGCCGATGCTGTCTGCGAGGCCGCTCTCACGCGGCGCGACGAAGTCCGCGAGCGAACGCTGCGGCGCGCCGTCGCCGTGCGGGCGCTGCTGCCGCAGCATCGGGAAGCGCGCGACTTCGTTCGCGCGCGCCGCGTCGTCGTAGAGCACGACGTCGTCGCCATCCGCGGCGGCGCGCCAGAAGCCGTAGACGGCGTTCGCCCGCAGCGCGCGGCTCTTCTCGAGCTCGTCGAGGAGCGCGTTCGCATCGTCGTAGAGCCGCTTTGCCTCGGCGCCGTACTGCGGGTTCTCGAAGATGCGCGGGAATTTGCCTGAGAGCTCCCACGCCGAGAAGAAGAAGGTCCAGTCGATGTACGGACGGATCTCGGCGAGCGGGACGTTCTTCAGCTCGCGCCGCCCGAAGAACGCGGGCTGCGCGAGATCCTCGGCGCGCCACGCGATCTTCGTGCGCCGCGCGCGCGCCGCTTCGAGCGCGAGCAGCGGCTTCTCCTGCTTGCTCGCGTAGACCGCGCGCAGCCGCTCCTGCGCGCTGCGATTCTTGGCATCCAGGTCGATGCGCGCCTTCGCATCGAGCAGATTCGCCGCGACGCCGACCGCGCGCGACGCGTCGTTCACATGCACGACGCTGCGCCCGTACGCGGGGGCGATCTTCACCGCGGTGTGCTGCCGGCTGGTCGTCGCGCCGCCGATCAAGAGCGGCTGGCGCATGCCGCGTCGCTCCATCTCCTTCGCGACGTGCACCATCTCATCGAGCGAAGGCGTGATCAGCCCGGACAAGCCGACGATGTCGCAATGCTCGCTCTCGGCGGTGTCGAGGATCTTCTCGGCCGGCGCCATCACGCCGAGATCGAGCACCTCGTAGCCATTACAGCGCAGCACGACGCCGACGATGTTCTTGCCGATGTCGTGCACGTCGCCCTTCACGGTGGCCATCACGAGCTTGCCCTTGGTCGCGGCGACGCCGCCCGCGGCGCGCTCCTTCTCCATGAACGGCTCGAGGTAGGCGACCGCCTTCTTCATCGCGCGCGCGCTCTTCACGACCTGCGGCAGGAACATCTTGCCGGCGCCGAACAGGTCGCCGACGTGGTTCATGCCGGCCATCAGCGGCCCCTCGATCACCGCGAGCGGGCGGCCTAGCTTGTTACGGGCTTCCTCTGCGTCGGCCTCGATGAAGTCCGTGATGCCGTGCACGAGCGCGTGCGCGAGGCGCGCCTCGACGTCGGTATTGCGCCACGCGAGGTCGAGCTCTCGCTTCTTGCCCCCGCTCGCGAGCGTGGCGGCGAGCTCGAGGATGCGCTCGGTCGCGTCGGGGCGGCGGTTCCAGATCAAGTCCTCGACGCGCGCGAGCAGCTCCGGCGGGATGTCCTCGTACACCTGCAGCTGGCCCGCGTTCACGATGCCGAAGTCCATGCCGGCGCGGATCGCGTGGTAGAGGAACACCGAGTGGATCGCTTCGCGCACCGCGTCGTTGCCGCGGAACGAGAACGACAGATTGGACACGCCGCCCGAGACGTGCGAGCCGGGGCAGCGCTGCTTGATCTCGCGCGTCGCCTCGATGTAGGCCTTCGCGTACTCGGCGTGCTCCTCGATTCCGGTGCCGATCGCCAAGATGTTGGGGTCGAACAGGATGTCCTCGGGCGCGAAGCCGGCGTGCTCGGTGAGCAGTCGGTAGGCGCGCTCGCAGATCGCGACCTTGCGCTCGGTCGTGTCGGCTTGCCCGGTCTCGTCGAACGCCATCACGACGACCGCGGCGCCGTACTGCCGGATGCGGCGCGCCTTCGCGAGGAAGTCCGCTTCGCCTTCCTTCAGCGAGATCGAGTTGACGACGCTTTTGCCCTGACAGCTCTGCAGTCCGGCCTCGAGCACCTCCCACTTCGAGGAGTCGATCACGATCGGCACGCGCGCGATCTCGGGCTCCGAGCCGATCCACGCGAGGAGGGTGCGCATGCACGCCTCGGAATCGAGCAGGCCCTCGTCCATGTTCACGTCGAGCAGGTTCGCGCCGCTGCGCACCTGCTCGAGCGCAACGCCGACCGCGGCTTCCCAGTCTCCCGCCTTCACGAGCTTCCGGAACTTCGCGGAGCCGGTGACGTTGGTGCGCTCGCCGATCATCTGGAAATTCGAGTCGGGGCGGACGGTGAGCGTGTCCATCCCTGATAAGTGCGTGAGCCGCTCGCGCGGCGGCGTGAGCGGGCGGGGCGGGAGATCGCGCACCGCGGCCGCGACCGCCGCGATGTGCTCCGGCTTGGTGCCGCAGCAGCCGCCGACCACGTTCACGAGCCCGTTGCTCGCCCAGTCGCGGATCAGGCCCGACATCTCCTCGGGCGTCTCGTCGTAGGCGCCCATCGCGTTCGGCAACCCCGCGTTCGGGTACGCGTGGACCGCGACGTCGGCGAGCTCGGCGATCTCCGCGATGTGCGGCCGCATCTGGCGCGCGCCGAGCGAACAGTTGAGCCCGAGCAAAAGCGGATTCGCGTGCCGCACCGCGTGATAGAACGCTTCCAGCGTCTGGCCCGAGAGCGTTCGACCGCTCGCGTCGGTCAGCGTGCCGCTGATCATGATCGGCACGCGCTCGCCGCGCTCCGCGAACACGCGCTCCGCGGCGATCAGCGCGGCCTTCGCGTTCAGCGTGTCGAAGATCGTCTCGAGCACGAGCAGATGGACGCCGCCCTCGAGCAGGCCGTGGATCTGGTCCGCGTAGGCCGCCTCGAGCTCCGCCCACGTGATCGCGCGGTAGCCGGGATTGTTCACGTCGGGCGACAGCGACAACGTGCGATTGGTCGGGCCGATCGAGCCGGCGACGAAGCGAGGCTGATCGGGAGTCTTGTCGCTCCACTTGTCCGCCGCGACGCGTGCGAGCCGCGCCGATTCGCGGCTGATCTCGCGCGCGAGCGCCTCGGTTCCGTAATCGGCCTGAGAGATCGCGTTGCCGTTGAAGCTGGTCGTGCCGAGCAGATCGGCGCCGGCGGCGAGGAAGCGCTCGTGGACGTCCACGACGAGCTGCGGCTGCGTCAGCACGAGCAGGTCGTTGTCGCCCTTCAGCGGCTTCGGGTGCTTCGCGAAGCGCTCGCCGCGGAAGTCGTCCTCGCCGAGGCCCTCGGCTTGGAACATCGTGCCCATCGCGCCGTCCTTGATCAGGATGCGGCGCGCCATCAGCGCGCGGAGCTCGGCGGCAACGTCCCTCACGCCCTCACTCCGCTCGCGATGAACGTCGCCGGCAGATCGGCGCCGCGCGCAGCGGACGGCTGCGCTTCGACGCGCACGTCGCGCAGGCCCGCGGCCTCGAGCCAGCGCGCGAGCTCGCTCTGAGCGAAGCCCAGCCACACGACCCCTAATTCCTCGCGCATCCACGCGCGCTCGTGCTTCGCGAAGTCGACCGCAACGACCGTGCCGCCCGGCTTCGTGACGCGCGCCATCTCGGCGATCGCATCCGGTGGCGAGGGGAGATACTGGAGCACCATGTGCGCGAACGCGGCGTCGACCTCGGCGTCGGCGAGCGGCAGCTCGGCGGCGTCGCCGGCGCGCAGCTCGACGCCCTCGACGCCCGCGGCCGCGAGCTTCTCGCGCGCCGCGGCGAGCATGCGCGGCGAATGGTCGACTGCGATCACGTCGCAGCCCGCGGCGGCCAGCTCGTGCGCGAGCGCGCCGGTACCGGTGCCGAGATCGAGCACGCGCAGCCGCGGAGGCACGAGCCGATGCAGCGCACGCGCGCGCAGCAGCTCGTCGCCCCACACCTTGCGGATCGCGTCCCACTCCGGGCCGACTTGCTCGAAGAAGCTGCGGCTCTTCGCGCTGCGCGCGTCGAGCACGCGCGCGAGCGCGGCCGCGTCGCGGCGCGCGGCGGGATCCTCGGCGACTGCGCGGCGCGCGAGCGCGAGCGCATCGCGCCAGGTCGAGTCGGCCGGAGCCTCGAAGCGGTAGAGCACGAACGTGCCGTCGCGGCGATCTCGCAGGAGCCGCGCCTCGCGCAGGATCCCGAGGTGCCGCGACACGCGGGACTGCGCCATCCCGAGCACGTCCATCAGCTCCTGCACCGCGAGCTCCTCGCGCTCGAGCAGCGCGAGGATGCGCAGCCGCGTCGGGTCGCCGAGCGTGCGGAAGATCTTCTGGAGCGAGACGGGCATCGGGGTTCACCGAAAGGAGGCAAGTGATCGGCAGAGCAGGGCGGATCAATGAATGCGGATGGAAGGATGGAGGCAGCCTAACCCGCTCGACGCCTGTGCGGCAGCCCGGATCCGCAAGTTTGCAAGTCTGACCCCGCTAGCGGCTCCGTCGCGCTAGCGGGCGGTCAGGAGCAGCTGGTCGGGGGTCCCGGAGATCGAGAGATGGCCGGCGCCCGTTTCGCCGAGCGCGACGCCGTACTGCGCGAGCGCGGGTAGCAGCGCCGGATCCAGGTGCTCGAGGTCGGCCTCGATCGCGATCGCGCCGGTCGCGGGGCCCGCGTAGCCGGCCGCGATCTCGCCGCTCGCGCGCGCCGAGACCATCGCGCCCGCCAGCGCGACCGCTTCGATCCGCAGCGTGCCCACTTCGTCGAGGCGCAGCATCGCGGTGATCGTCTCGTACGGAATCGCGATCGGAGCGCCCGGCAGCGCGAGCGACCCTTCGCCCCCGTCGAGCTGAACGGTGCCGCTCCATTGCTCGGCGAGTCGCGCGAGATGGACGCGCGCCTCGATGCCGCCCGCGAGCCATGCGCCTCCGTCGCCGAACCAGCTCGCCGGCAGCTGCGCGAGGTCGAAGCGCGCGAGATCTCCGCGCAACAGCTCGCGCGAGAGCGTGCCGTCGAAGTCGCCGAACGCCGCGCGGAGCGTCGTGTGGAATTGCGGAACGCCGCGCAGCCAGCTCGTGGAGAGCGCCGGAGAGATGCGCACCGAATCGAGCGCGAGCGTCTCGCCCGTCGGCCATCGCAGCGCGACGCCGCGCGCTTCGAGGTAGGGCCCACGTGCGCTGACGCCGCCGCCGAGCTCCGCGATCTGCGTCGCGATGCGCGTCTCGCGCTCGATCGCGGCGGCGAGCGCCGGTGCGGCGCGCTCGGTTGGGAAGAAGACCAGCGCGATCGCGAGCACCGCGAGCACGCTCAGCAGCGCGATGCCGAGCGCGCGCAGGATGCGGCCCGCGAGGCTCGGGCGGCCGCGAGCCATCAGACGCGCTCGAACGACGAGACGGTGAACGAGACCTCGAGCTGCTTCGAGTCGTCGGGGCGCAGCCGAATGCGCAGGCTCTTGATCGAGAGCACCTGCGGCGCGCTCTCGATCAGGTGCAGGTAGCGGACGAGCTGCGGGAGCGTCGCGTTGCCGAGCGTCACCTGCAGCTTGGTCTCGCGATACGGCGGGCTCGCCGGCGCGGTGCGCGGCTCGATCGAGTCGAGCGTGACCGCGCTCTGCTGCGCGAGATCCTGCAGCGTCGCGAGCAGGTTGCCTGGCTGGCCGCTCTGGATCCGATGCTCGACGGCGCCGAGCCGCCCGCTCACTTCGTCGAAGCGCTGCTTCACCCGCCTGACGGCCTCGAGGCGCTGCTCGGCGGTCTCGGCTCGCTCTTCGGCTGCGGTGCGCGCCGCGAGCAGCGGCTGGACGCCGAGCAGGATCACGAGCGACAGCGCGATCACGCCGCCGGCTGCGGAGACGAGCAGCTTCTCGCGGCGCGCGAGCCCGTCGAACCAGGCGCGGAAGCGATTCACCCACTCGTTCACGACGCGCCTCCAGCCGCGACGCGAATGCGCAGATCGAAGTTCACGCCGCCGCGGCGCGGGTCGATGCCGCTCTCGCCGACCGCGATGTCCGAGAACGGCGGGAACTTCTTCAGCGCGTTCGTCAGCGCGTCGACCGCCTTGAAGTCGGTCGAGTGCGCGCGGATCTGCACCGTGTCGCGTTCGATCGCGAGCTCCTCGAACACGATGTCGAGGCCGGCCGGCACCTGGTCCGAGATCTGATTCAGGATGTCGAGCGCGGAGAGGTTGCCGCGGTAGACGCCGAGCGTCTCGGCGCGGCGCTCCGCATCGCGCAGCGCGCCCTGCATCGCCGCGAGCGAGTCCTCGCCCGGCTCGGCGCCGTTCAGCGCCTCGCTCGCGATCGCTCGCGATGCCCGTTCGTGTGCGCTCGCGCTGCGCGAGTTCTTCCAGACGTCGACGCCGCCGGCGATCAGCGCCGCCGCGACGAGGCCGCCGCCGAGCAGCGCGCTCGGGCGCATGTCGCGCGCGATGCCGCGCAGGTCGATGCGCTCGGCGAACTCGCCCTGGCGCAGGTTCACGCGCGTCGCGGTGCGCGTGGTGCCGCGCAGCGCGAGCGCCATCGCCGGCGCGAACAGCAACGTGTCGCCCTGCGCGACGAACGCCGCGCCGAGCGGTCCGCGCGGCAGCGGCAGCCGATCGAACGCGATGCCGGTCCGCTCGCCGAAGTAGATGTCGAGACCCGCGAGCTTCGCCGTGCCGCCGAGCAGGTGCGCGCGCTCGATCGCGGCGCCGCCGAGCAGCGGCTCGAACGACGCGAGCGTGCGCGCGATTTCGCGCGCGAGCCGATCGAGCACCGCGACCGCCTGGGTCGCGCGCCGATTCCCGATCACGCCTTCCTGCTGCTTCGCGCGCTCGGCCTCGAGCTCGGCGAGGCCGCGCTCCTGCGCGAACGCGAGCGTCAGCGCGTTGCCGGCGATCGGAACGGTGCGCGTCGCGAGCACGCGCCCCTGGCGGCAGAGCGCGAGCGTCGTCTTGCGGTGCCCGACGTCCGCGAGGAGCCGCAGGCCGGGCAGCTCGAGGATCGTCGCGAGGTTCGAGAGCGCGAGGCCCTCGGCCTCGATTACGCGCGGCACGACGCCGGCCTCGGCGAGCGTCTCGAGCATCAGCGAGATCTCGTGCCTCGGGACCACACACGCGGAGACGTCGAGGCCCGCCGCGCTCTCGCCCGCGATGTCCCAGTCGACGACGTAGTCCTTCAGGTCGAACGGCACCTGCTCTTCGATTTCGAAGGGCACCGCGGCGGCGACCTTGCGGCGATCCTTGAACGGGAACGAGAGCCGGCGCGTCGTCAGGCGGTCGCCCGCGGCGCTCACGACCACGTGCTCGAGCGGGAGGTCGTGCGCCGAGACCAAATGGCGTAGCTCGGTCGCGAGCGCGGGCGCGGGGTCGTCGAGCTCGAACGAGCGCAGCTGCACGACCTCGAGCTCGCGCCCGAGCGGCTGGCGCAGCTCGACCGCCTTCACCGAGTGGCTGCCGAGGTCGAGGCCGAGGACTCTTCGCGCCATCGCGGGGCTTCCTAGCTCATCGACTGTGGAGCGCGAGCAGCTTCGGCTTCGCGATCTCGCTGCGATCGACGACTGCGGTCACGGTGCGCACCGCGTCGCCGGCGCGGGCTTCTGCGGTGATCACGAACACGTCGGCCTCGAAGCTCGCGCCCGGGTACACCCCGTCGGGCAGCAGGCTGCGCAGCGGCGTGCAGCTCGGGTGATTCGCCTCGTCCGCGCACAGCAATGCGCCGCCCTCGCGCGCCTCGAGGATGCGGCGCACGTCCTCCTCCTCGACGAGGCGCGTGTCGCCGCTCGCGCCGGTGTAGAGCAGCGCGAGCACCCACGGCGGCGCGGTGTTCGGGTTGATCCCGATGTTGCTCCCCGAGTACGGGTAGACCGTCACGTACGGGCGCAGCGTCTCGACCAGCTCGGGCGTGAAACCTTCGACCGCTCGCAGCTCGTCGACCGAGAGCAGCGCGCGGTTCGCGGCGCGCGAGGGCGGCCGGCGCTCGAGGTAGACATCGTCCTCGGCGCCGCCCTTCACGCGCTCGCTGTCGGCGTCGATGTAATCCATCAGCTCGTGCGCCAGTGCTTCGGGGTCGTAGCCGTGCGCATCGGCCGTCCGCGGCAGCTCGTCGATCGCTTTCTGCATCAGCGCGAGCAGGTAGCTCTCGGTCGCGGGATCCTTCGGCTTTCCGTCCTCGAACAGCGCATTCAGATCGAGGCGCGCGCCCGCGTCCTCGATCGTCAGCAGCAGGCTCGTCCCATCCTTTAGATCGATCGGTGCGAGGCGGGCCTGGGCCCAGCCGTCGTTCAGCGAATCGGCGCGGAACTCACTCGCCTGCTCGCGCACGCGATCGTCGATCAAGAGCGCCGTCGCGAGCCGCACGCCGCCGCGCGCGAGCGCCTCGGCGCGGCCGGCGTTCTCGTGGTTGCCGATCGCGAGCTCGTTGAACAGCGACCGCTTCACGAACAACACGACGGCGCTGCCCGCGAGCGCGACGAACACGAGCACCGCGATCAGCGCGACGCCTCGCTGCCCGCGAGTCGTGCGCGCCGTCATTCGCAATCTCCGATGTCGATGCCGAGCGCCGGCAGCACGTCCGCGGCGCACTGATTGCGGACCGCGTCGACGTTGGCCTGGATCGCTGCGGGGTCGGGCTGTGTTGCGAGGAACGCCGCGAAGTTCGCCGCGTTCGCGTCGACGCACTCGCCGACCGTCACGCATTCCCCGTCGTCCTCGTCCTCGTTGTCTTCGTCGTCGTCGCCGGATTCGCCCTTCAGCGTCTTCTCGAGATCGATCGGTCGGATCGGCATCACGACGCGCTTCGCGAACACGCGCTCGCCCTCGGGCGCGGTCGCGTCGGCGAGCGCGAGCGTGATCTCGGCCGAGATCGGCAGCTTCCCCGAGCGCTCCAGCGTCGACGAATCCCAGCTCGGCGTGGTCGCGCCGTCCCCGTCGACGAACTGCACGCCGAAGCGCGTGAGCCCGTTCGCGAGCACGTGCGCGCCGTCGTCGGAGCTGCTCGGCAGCGAGCGGTCGAGTGATTCGGGCAGCGCGGGAGAAGACCAGCGCACGAGGCGCAAGTCGTCCGCGTCGCCCGGCTCGGTGAAATACGCGACGACCGAGAGATCGGTCGCGTGCGGCGCGTCGCTCGGCGTGCCGCGCGCGTCGAACTTCAGACGGTCCGCGCCGTCGCCGCCGCGGCGCGCCTCGGCGAAGAACAGCCAGGGATGTTCGAGCGGGTCGACCTCCTCCGGCTTCTCGACGAGCGTCGCGCCCGCGAGATCGCGTGCGATGCGGTCGATCAGCAACAAGCCGCGCCGCGTCGCCTCGTTCTGGTCGGGCGCGGTCGCGGTCGGCCCGATCGCGTCGCGGAAGAACATCCCCATCGCGGTGAACACGAGCCCGAGCAGCACGACCACCGCGATCATCTCGAGCAGCGTGAACCCGCCGCGCCGCTTCATTCGGGCGGCTCCTGCGCTTCGGCGTCGTTCGGCTCGAGCGCCTCGAGCGCGGCGGGATTCAGGAAGAAGGTCGTGCGCCGCACCTCCTGCTCGGCGACGCCCTCGGCCCACACGACGCGCACGTCGAGCTGCACGAGGGGCGGCGTCGCAGCTGCGCCGGGGGAATCGAGCCAGCCGGTGGCGGCGCTAGCTCCGGCAGGCGCCGCGGGTTTCTGTGCAGCCGGCTGCGCGCCGGCGATCTCGATCGTCGCCGGATCGAACGCGGTCGTCTCGATCGTCGCGGTGAAATCCTGCTCGCTCAGCTCGCGCTTCGTCAGCTGCGGCGCGCTGCCGCTCGCGGCGGCCTCCTCGGCCTCCGCGACGAGCCGATCCGCGAACAGCGCGGCGGCGGCCTTGCGGCGCGCGAGGCCCTCGCGTTGGCTCGACTCGATCACGATCGGGCCGAGCGTGATCACGACGAGCGCGAACAGCGCGGTGGCGCCGAGCATCTCGATCAGCGTGAAACCGCGGCGCGCGTCACTCGCCGGCATGGAACGTCACGAGCGTGGGGTCGGAGAACGCGGCGACGTTCACCTCGACGCTGAGGTCGGCGCCGTTATCGAGCCAGAGCGTGGCGGGCGGCGTCTCGCCATCGGGGGCGAACTCGATCGCCGCGAGGCCGCTCGCGATCTCGTCGCCCCCGGCTTCGAGGTGAGAGAGCCGCGTGCTCGGTCCGAGCTCGGTCGTGAGGCCGGGCGCGCCGGCGACACGCACGAACTCGCCGGCCTCGTCGCGCGGCGCGACGAGCGGCAGCTCGTCGAGCTCCGACCATGCGAGCAGCGGGGGCGCGCCCGCAGCGGGCGGCGCCTCTTCGGTCCAGTAGCTGCGCGCGTCGAAATCGATCACGACGCGGTGCGGTCGGGCGAGCGCGATCGCCTTCTCGCGTGCGAAGTCGAGCGCGTAGCCGAGCCGCTTCGCTTCGTCGATCACGGCCTGATCGGTCGCGCGCGCGATGCGCGGCACGATCACCGCGGCGATCAGGAAGAAGATCGCGAGCACCGCGAGCATCTCGATCATCGTGAACGCGCGCTGCGCGTGCCCGCTTCGGGCGTTCCGCGCGCGCCCGCTACGGGCGTGCCGCGCGCGCGGAGCTCGCGAGCTGCGCACGGCGCGGCTCGCGCTCACTCTCGTTCTTCTGCGGTGGACCAGTTTCCGAGGTCGGCGTCTGCGTCGGTGCCGCCCGGCTGGCCGTCCGCGCCGAAGGACCAGACGTCGAACGCATGCGGGTTGTGCTCGCCGGGAGCGGAGTACTGCAGCTCGCCCTTCCAGCCGTCGCGCGGGATCTCTTTGCGCGCGAGGTAGCCGCCGGGGCGCCAGCTGTACGGCTCGGGCGCGCTCGTCGGCTTCTCGATCAGCGCGCGCAGGCCCTGCTCGGTGGTCGGATAGCGGCCGTTGTCCATCTGGTAGCCGGTGAGCGCGGCCTCGATCTGCTGGATCTGCGCCTTCGTCGTCGTGATGCGACCGCCTTCGAGCATGTTCGCGATCGAAGGGCCGATCAGCGCGATCAGGAGACCGATGATCGCGATCACGGCCATCATCTCGATCAGCGTGAATGCGCGGCGACGCCGCGCGCGGCGGGGGTCCGTCATGACGATTCTCCTTTGCCTCAACCTTGGATCGCTCGCGTGATGTCCATCAGCGGCAGCAGCACCGCCATGATGATGAACGCGACCATCGCGACCAGCATCAGGATCAGCACGGGCTGGAGCACCGCGGTGGCCCGCGCGACCGCCGTCTCGACCTGCTCGTCGTAGGTGTCGGCGACCTTGCCGAGCATCGCCTCCAGCTCTCCGGAGCGCTCGCCGACCGCGACCATGTGGGTGACCAGCGGCGGGAACTCACCGCTCGCGCGCAGCGGCGCTGCGATCGTCGCGCCGCCCGTGATCGATTCCTTCGCGCGTTCGATCGCCTCGGAGATCACGACGTTGCCGGCGACGCGGCCGGCCGTGTCGAGCGCGCGCACGATCGGGATGCCGCCCGCGAGCAGCGTCGCGAGCGTGCCCGCCCAGCGCGCGATCGCGACGGTGCGGTTCAGCTTTCCGAAGAACGGCGCGCGCAGCTTGAAGCCGTCGATCGCGTAGCGGCCGCGCTCGGTGCGCGCGAGCGAGCGGAACGTCACGAAGCCGGCGATCGCGATCGCGAGCAGCAGCCACCAATACGCGGTCAGGAACTCCGATCCGGCGATGATCCAGCGCGTCATCCACGGCAGCTCGGTGCCGAGCCCTTCGAGCAGCGCCGAGAGCTGCGGCAGCACGAACGTCACGAGCGCGATGATCACGATCAGCGCGACGAACATCACGATCAGCGGGTAGAGCACGATCCCGAGCACCTTGTTACGGGTGCGCACCTGATTCTCGAGGTAGTCCGCGAGCCGGCCGAGCACGACGTCGAGCGCGCCGCTCGTTTCGCCGGCGCGGACGAGGTTCACGTAGAGATCCGAGAACGGGCCCGCGGCGGAGAGTGCGTCGGCGAGGCTCGAGCCCTCGTTGACGCGGTCGCGCACACCGCCCAGCGCCGCCTTGAGGCGCGCGTTCTCGACCTGCTCCGAGAGCGCGCCGAGCGATTCGACGAGCGGCACCGCGGCGCCGATCAGCGTCGCGAGCTGGCGCGTCGCGATCGCGAGATCGGTGCCCGAGACGCTGCGCACGAAGCGCACCGCGCCCGCGCCGGCCGCCGTCGATTCGGCGGCGCCGCCTTCGCTGAGCGCGAGCTCGGTCAGGAAGACGCCGTCGCGGCGCAGCTTCGAGCGCGCGCCGGCGCTGTTCTCGGCGTCGACGAAGCCGCGCAGGTTCTTGCCCGCGACGCTCACGCCTCTGTAGGTGAAGACGGGCATGTCGAGTCGTTATGGCGAGCGGCCGCAGCTAGATCTGCGCCAGCACGCCTTCCTCTTCCGTCGCGCGCAGGATTTCCTCGATCGAGGTGACGCCTTCGAGCACCTTGCGGGCGCCGTCGACGCGCAGCGGTGCCATGCCGTGCTCGACGGCCACCTTCTTGATCGTCTTCGCGTCGGTGGACTGTGTGACGTGCGCACGAATCGCGTCGTCGACGATCATCAGCTCGAAGATGCCGACGCGGCCGAGGTAGCCGGTCTGGTGACAGTGCGTGCAGCCGAGCGCGCGGTACGCGGTAACCGGCCGATTCGCGCGCACGCCGATCTCGGCGAGCGACTCTGCGGTTGGCGTGTAGCCCTCGCGGCACTGCGTGCAGAGCACGCGCACGAGCCGCTGCGCGAGCACGGCGACCAGCGAGGACGCGACGAGATACGGCTCGACGCCCATGTCGACGAGGCGCGTGATTGCGCTCGGCGCATCGTTCGTATGCAGCGTCGAGAACACGAGGTGGCCGGTGAGCGACGCCTGGATCGCGATCTCCGCGGTCTCGAGGTCGCGGATCTCGCCGACGAGGATGATGTTCGGGTTCTGCCGCAGCACCGAGCGCAGCGCGTTCGCGAACGTCAGCCCGACCTTGTTGTTGACCTCGATCTGGCCGACGCCGGGCAGCTGGATCTCGACGGGGTCGTCGATCGTGATGATCGCGCGGTCGGCGGTGTTCACGCGCGAGAGCGCGCCATAGAGCGTCGTCGTCTTGCCCGAGCCGGTGGGTCCGGTGACGAGCACGATTCCGTTCGGGCGCTTGATCAGCCGCTCCCAGGTCGCGAGCTGCTTCTCGTTGAAGCCGAGCCGCGCGAGATCGAGCATCTCCGACGTGCGCGGCAAGAGGCGCAGCACGACGCGCTCTCCGTGCGTCACCGGCACCGTGCTCAGCCGCACGTCGTAGTCGCGGCCGGCGATCTTCAGCCGGATGCGGCCGTCCTGCGGGATGCGGCGCTCGGCGATGTCGACGCCGCCGAGGATCTTGATGCGCGACACGATCGACGGCATCAGCGCCTTCGGCAGCGGCGCGACCGGCTCGTAGAGCACGTTGTCGCAGCGGAAACGCACGCGCAGCTCGCGCTCGAACGGCTCGAGGTGGATGTCGCTCGCGCGCTCCTTCACCGCCTGCTGCAGCAGCGAGTCGACGAGCCGCACGATCGGCGCGTCGTCCTCGGACTCGAGCAGGTCCTGCGGCTCGGCCGCGAGCTCGCTCGCGACGGAAGCGAAATCGCCGTGCGCCTCGTCGACGATCGAGTCGATCGAGCCGGTGCCGCGGTCGTAGGCCTGATTGATCGCGCCGAGCACCTTGCTGCGCGGCGCGAGCTCGGTCTCGATCTCGGCGCCGTCGAACAAGAGGCGCAGGTCGTCGAGCGCAGCGGTGTCGAACGGATCGGAGATCGCGACGCGCACGCCGGTCTCGGTGCGCGCGAGCGGCAGCAGGCCGTGCGATTTCGCGAACGAGATCGGCACGCGCGCGGTCAGCTCGGCGTCGACGTCTCCGGGCTTCAGCTCGCCGTGCAGCGGCATCCCGAACTGCGTCCCCAAAGCCTGGAGGACCTCCTCCTCCTTGAGCAGCCCGAGCTCGACGATCGAATCGGTGAGGCGGCCGCCTTTCTCTTGCTGGCGGCGCAGCGCCTCCTCGAGCTGCTCGAGGCGCAGCCGCGTCGTGCGCAGCAGTACCTCGCGCAGCGCGAGGCGTTCGCTGCCGGCGGCGACCGCGGCGCTCATCGCGCGTCCTCCTGCAGCAGGATCACCTTCGGCGAGAGGCCGTACACCTCGGCGATTCCGGCGGCTTTCGTCTCGGCCGCCTCGGCGCTGTCGAACGGGCCGAGGTGGATCTCGTAGAGCACGCTGCCGGAGCGCTCCTCGGTGCGCAGCGTGCCGTCGTGGCCGGCGTCGATCAGCTGCTGGAGTGTCGCCATCGCGGCGCCCTCGTCGCCGAACGTCGCGGCGAGGATCTCGAAACGCAGCGGCGCGGGCTTGCCGTTCGCGGCGTCTTCCTTCGCGGCCGCCTCCCGCTCGGCGCGCGACGCGGCGTCGAGCTCGCTCAGCTGCTCGACCGGGTAGCGCTCGCGGTGCTCGCGCAGCGCGGTGCGCACCGGGTTCGAGCCGCTGTAGTCCGGCACCTGGACGCCTTGCTTCTCTGCTTCTTCCGCGAGCCGGTCCGCCTCCTTGCGCTCGCGGCGCGAGAGCTGCAGTGCGTCCTCGGAGCCCTGCCAGAACTCCTCGCGCTTGCGGATCGTCTCGCCGGCGTGGTCCGCGCGCGTCCGGATGATGTGCGGCGTCAGGAAGATCAGCAGGTTCGTCTTGCGCACGTTGTCGTCGGTCGAGCGGAACAGCCAGCCGAGCACCGGGATGTCGCCGAGCCACGGAACCTTCGTTTCTTCCTCGATGTTGGTTTCATCGAGCAGCCCGCCGATCACGACGGTCTCGTGGTTCGAGACGATCACCGAGTTCTCGACCTTGCGGTTCGTCAGGCTCGGCCCGACGTCGTTGACGTTGCCCACTGCACTCGAGCTCAGCGCCGCGAGGTTCGTGATCTCCTGGAAGAGCTTCAGGCGCAGGCTCTCGCCTTCGGAGATCTGCGGCGTGACGCGCAGCGTGATGCCGATGTCGAGGCGCTCGACGTTGACGCTCGACGCGAGGTTGCCCGCGCTGGTCTGGCCCTGCGCGGATTCCACGCGGCTCGTGATGATCGGGATGTTGTTGCCGACCTTGATCTCGGCCTGCTCGTTGTCGAGCGTCAGGATGTGCGGCGCGGACAGCACGTTCGTGCCGGTCGTCGTCGCGCTCGCTCGAATCAGCGCCTGAATCAGCGTGTCGCCGGACGCGAAGTTTCCACCTGCGACGAAGCTCGAGCCCGCCGCCGCGGCGAGCAGGTCGCTGAGCAGCTCGGGCGTGACGATTGGAGAGGGCGGGTCGCTGTCGATCTCGCCGCCGCTCTGCGAGCCGATCACGAAGTTGTTGTCGCCGTTGAACACGCGCGCGAGGCCGGTGAAGCCGAGCTGCGTGCCGTCGGACACGTCGACCTCCAGGATCAGCGCCTCGACGAGCACCTGCGGCCGCGGCGTGTCGAGCTTCGCGATCACCTCGGAGAGCGCGTTGAAGCCCTCGACGCTCGCTTGGATCACCAGCGAGTTCGTCGGCGGATCCGGCGTGACGCTGACGCCGCCCTCCGCGAACTCCGTGACGGCCGAGCGCAGATTCGCGCCGACCGGCGCGCCGCCGGAGACGGAGACGTTCGAGCTGCCCGCCGGCGCGGCGGACTGTCCGCCGAGCAGCGCCGACAGTGTGGTCGCGAGCTCCTCTGCATCGGCGTGCTTCAGCCGGTAGACGTGGATGCGCCCGCCGCCTTCGGCCCGCACGTCGAGCCGCGCGATCGCCTCCTTGATCTCCGCGGTGCGCTGGCGTGACGCGAGGATCAGCAGCGAGTTCGTGCGGTTGTCCGTGATGATCCGCGCGTGCGACCCGGGCGTTTCGCCGGCGCCCGCCTGCGGCACGCCGCCGGGCACGGGCTGCAGCGTGCGGCGCTGGCGAGCGGCCGCGGCGAGCGCGCCGCCGCCCGAGGGTGCCGACACCTCGGCGAAGAAGATCTCGGAGAGCTGCTCGGCGAGCGTCGTCGCGTCGGCGTGCTGCAGATGCACGACCGACAGCTCCTCCTTGTACGTCTCGACGTCGATGTCGCGCAGAATGTCGAGAATGCGTGTGATGTTCGTGCCGCTGTCGGTGAGGATGATCGTGTTGGTCGGCGCGTAGGCGACCATCGACGCGTCCTTCGAGACCAGCGGCTTCAGCGTGTTCGAGATCGCCTCGGCGTCGATGTATCGCAGCGGGATCAGGCGCGTGATGAAGCGGTCGCTGCCGGGCGGCCGGCCGCGCACCGTCTCGACGTTCGTCTCCTTCGCCTCGCGCAGCGGGATGATCTTCACCGCGCCGCCGGGCGCCGCGACGGTCGTGAAGCCCTTCACCTGCAGCACCGACTCGAACACCGCGTAGGCCTCGTCGACCGTGATGCAGGCGGGCGAGACGATCGTCACGCGGCCGCGCACGCGGTCGTCGTAGATGAAGTTCTTGCCGGTCTTGTTGGACATGACGTTGATCACGTCGGCGATCTCGCCGTCCGGGAACTCGAGCTGCATCTGCCCTTCGGGGCAGCCGCCTGCCTGTGCTAGCGCGGCCGGCGTCGCAGCGGCCGCGAGCAGCGCGCACGCGAGCGCCGCTCGCAGCAGGGTCCCGGTCGTCGTTTGGTTCGCGTGCGGCATGGACCCTCTTCGTGTTCGCTGCGCCCGGCTCATTGCGCGACGTAGGACAGCTCGCGCACCTGGCCGTCCCGGCCTTGTACGGTGACGCGGAGCTCGCCGCCCGACGAGAATTCCTGCAGTAGGCGTTGCCCGTCTTCCGGCGTCGCCACCGTGACGCCGTTCACTCGTGTGACGGTGTCTCCATCCTGGATCCCGACCTGCGCGAACAGGCTGCCCGGGCGGATCGCGTTCAGCTGGACGCCGATCATCTTGCCCTCGGCGTAGCGGGGCAGGATGCGCGCCTGCGAGTAGAGCGCGGCCGGGTTCTGCGCCGCGGTCTCGACCTCCTCGCGGGGGACCGCGAAGCGATTCTCGGCGAGCCGCTCGACCTGAGCGCGCACGCCGCGGCCGCGCGCCACCGCTGGCTGCGGCGCTGGCGCGCGCGTGATCGAGGCGCCGCCTTCCTTGCACGCGGCGGCGCCTTCGAGCACGAGCTCCTCGCGCCGCCCCTGGTTCTGCAGCACCACGCGGCAGCGCTCGACGCGCTGGACGATCACGCCGCCATAGCTGCACGGAACGAACTCGCTCGCGCGGCACACCGGCGCGTTCACCTGCGCGACGTAGTGATGGCGCGAGCCAGTGTCCTCGAACGACGCCCAGGAGGCCTCGCCCGACGCGAGCGTCGCGAGCAGCTTCAGCGGAAGACGGGAGCGCTCGTAGCTCTCGCTCTGCTCGACGTTCACCGGCGCGAGCGTCGACGCGTTGAACAGGTTGCGGTCGATGATCCGGGCGCGGTCCGCCCAGGTCTTGTCGGCGGGGGCGGGCGGCGCTCCAGGGTCCGGCGCGCTCAATACGACCTCGTTCATCACCGCCTCGACGATCTGCGCGACCGAGAGCCCGAGCAGCAGGATCGCGCCGCCGGCGAGCAGCCAGTTCAACGCGGTGATCCACGGGCGCTTCATGCGAAATCTCGCGGGCCGACGCGCGGGGCCGGGCAGTGGGACGCGGGCGTCGAGAGGAGGCGCATCATACCAGGCGAAATCTCACCAAAGCCGTGACATCGCTCGCGATTTCGGGTGGTTGCTCCGCGAGCTGCAGCGCTCGCACGGCTCGGCTGCACGCGCGCTGCGTGACTTGCCACCGGCACTCGGAACCCCCTCGCGCCCGCATCGTTTCCCGAGCGTTCGCCTCGGGATGAACGATTCGCTTGCCGCGTCCCGGCGTCATCGGCGAACGGGTGGGCCGAGGAAAGGCCCTCCCGGAACATTTCGGCCGGGACGCCGAGGTGCAGCTCGCCCGCAGACGTCCGAGATTTCTCGGCCTTTTCTTTGACACGCCCGAGGCTCGGCTCAGCCTTCGACGAATCCAGTTTCGAAGGGGTCCCGACATGGCGGAAGGCAAGATCATCGGCATCGACCTCGGCACGACGAACTCGTGCGTGGCGGTGATGGAGGGCGGGCAGCCCGTCGTCATCACGAACGAAGAGGGCGGGCGAACGACGCCGTCCGTCGTCGGCTTTACGGACGACGGAGAACGCTTGGTCGGAGCCGTCGCGAAGCGCCAGGCCGTCACGAACCCGAAGCGCACCGTGTACTCGATCAAGCGCTTCATGGGGCGACGGGTCGGCGAGGTTCCCGAGGAGATTCGGATCGTTCCGTACAAGGTGGGCGAGGGGAAGGAAGGCACCGCCGCAGTCGAGATCGACGGGCGCAAGTTCAGCCCGCCTGAGATCAGCGCGATGATCCTGCAGAAGTTGAAGAAGGCGGCCGAGGACTATCTCGGTCAGCCGGTGACGTCCGCTGTGATCACGGTCCCCGCGTACTTCAACGACGCGCAGCGTCAGGCGACCAAGGACGCCGGCAAGATCGCCGGCCTCGACGTGAAGCGGATCATCAACGAGCCGACCGCGGCGGCGCTCGCGTACGGCCTCGACAAGAAGAAGGACGAGAAGATCGCCGTCTACGACTTCGGCGGCGGCACCTTCGACATCTCGATCCTCGAAGTGGGCGAGAACGTGGTCGAGGTGAAGTCGACCAACGGCGACACGCACCTCGGCGGCGACAACTTCGACCAGCGCGTGATCGAGTTCCTGGTGGCGGAGTTCAGGCGCGACCAGGGCATCGACCTGACCAAGGACCCGATGGCGATGCAGCGCCTCCGCGAGGCCGCGGAGAAGGCGAAGATCGAGCTCTCCACGTCGCAGAGCACGGACGTGAACCTGCCCTACATCACGGCGGATCAGTCCGGCCCGAAGCACATGAACCTGAAGCTCTCGCGCGCGAAGTTCGAGCAGCTGATCGAGGACCTCGTCGAGAAGAGCATCGGGCCGTGCAAGCAGGCGCTCTCCGACGCCGGCCTCTCGCCGAGCCAGATCGACGAGGTCGTGCTGGTCGGTGGCTCGACGCGCGTGCCGCTCGTACAGAAGCGCGTCAAGGAGATCTTCGGCGGCAAGGAGCCGAACCGCAGCGTGAACCCCGACGAGGTGGTTGCGCTCGGCGCGGCGGTGCAGGGCGGCGTGCTCGCCGGCGACGTGAAGGACGTGCTGCTGCTCGACGTGACGCCGCTCTCGCTCGGCATCGAGACGCTCGGCGGCGTGATGACGAAGCTGATC
>Ga0187894_10001287_pt1 | contig 32484 bp, 12 predicted proteins | sample GBC1701081metaG_FD_136650 | JGI IMG/M metagenome (GOLD analysis project Ga0187894, IMG submission 136650) | White microbial mat communities from a lava cave in the Kipuka Kanohina Cave System on the Island of Hawaii, USA - GBC170108-1 metaG ...
CGGTGTCTCCCGTCAGCCCGCCTTCTGCGGAATGCGGGCGACCATGCGCAGCGACGTCGTCAACTCCTCCATCTGCAGCCACGGCCGCATGTGCGCCACCGCGTAGTAGGAACCGGGCGCGCCCGGCACTTCCTGAACGGTGACTCGTGCCTCCCGCAGCGGATACTTGGCCTTCATTTCAGGGCCGACGTCGGGGTTGGCATTGACGTAGTTGCTGATCCAGTTGTTCAGCCACTTCTCGCAATCGGACCGCTCCATGAACGAACCGATCTTGTCGCGGCCCATGATCTTCAGATAGTGGGCGAAACGCGACGAGGCCATGATGTACGGCAGACGCGAGGAAATCGCTTCGTTCGCCGTCGCCTCGGCCTTGTCGTACTTCTTCGGCCGGTGGACCGTCTGCGCACCGAAGAAGACGGCGTAGTCCGTATTCTTGTAGTGGCACAGCGGCAGGAAGCCGAGGTCCGACAGTTCCTTCTCGCGCCGGTCGGTGATCGCGATCTCCGTCGGGCACTTCTGGTCCTGGTCGCCATCGTCGCTGACGAACGTGTGCGACGGCAGATTGCTCACCATACCGCCGTTCTCGGCGCCGCGGATGGTGGTACAGAAACCGGTCCGCGCGAAGGAGTCGGTGAGCCGCGCGCCCATCACGTAGGCCGCGTTCATCCAGCAATAGTGCTCGTGCGCGAGCGACTTGCCGGGTTCGCCTTCCTCGAAGTCGAACTCCTCGATCGGCTTCGTCTCCTTGCCGAACGGCAGGCGTGCCAGCGCGCGCGGCATGGTGAGCGTCACGAACCGCGAATCTTCGCTGTCACGGAACGAGCGCCAGCCGGCGAACTTCACGTTGTCGAAGCCCTTCTTCAGGTCACGGATGTCCTTGAGCCCGCGGAAGTCGGAGATCTCGAACATCTTCGGATCGGCAGCCGTGATCAGCGGCGCAAAGGCCGCGGCAGCGACACCACCCAGTCCGCGCAGCAACTCGACATCGTCGGGATGCGGCGAGAATTCGAAATCCCCGATCAGCGACCCGTAGGGCTCGCCACCGGGCATGCCGAACTCGTTCTCGTAGATCTTCTTGAACAGCAGGCTCTGGTCGAACTCGGTCGCCTTGCTGAAATCGTTCAGCAACTGCCGCTTGCTCATGTTGAGCACGCGGATCTTCAGGTTCGTGCCCGTCTCGCTGTTCATCACCAGATGATGAAGCCCACGCCAGCTGCCCTCGAGCTTCAGGAACTTCTCGTGGTGCATGACCTCGGCCAGCTGGCTCGAGAGTTTGGCGTCGATCAGCGCAATCGCGCGGCGAATGGTCAGATTCAGGTTCTTGCTGAACTTGACCGTGCCGGCCATCGCCTGCTCGGTAAGTGCCCGGAGCAGGTCCTGGGCCTCGTTGGCGTCGGTCTGCTTGGTTGCGCCGATCGCGGCGTCCAGAAGCGATGCACCCTCTTCGGTGGCAACGCCGGCTTGTGCCTGGGTCTGTGTCTCGGCCATGGATTAGCCCTCCCCGCCACGCTTCTTGATTTCCTCGTGCAGCTTCTTGACCGCTTCCTCGTCGGCGAGGACCTTTTCGAGAAGCTGTTCGAGGTCGTCAGAACGGTCGGCCTTGGTCATCAGATCGCGCAGCTTGTCGCGAGTCTCTTTGAGCCGGCGCAGCGGCTCAACCTGGTCGACGATCCGCTGCGGCTCGAAATCGTCTATCGAACTGAATTTGAGATTGACGGCCATTTCGCTGCCGTCGTCCTGCAGCTTGTTCTGAACCCGCATGTTCAGACCCGGCGTCATATTCGTCATGATCTTGTTGAAGTTGTCGCGATCGATCTGGACGAACTTGCGATCGCGAACCTCGGGCAGCTTCTGGGTCGGATCGCCCGAAAAGTCGCCCATGACACCAACGACGAAGGGCAGTTCTTTCTCGACGGTCGCGCCCTCAGTCTCGACCTCATACTTGATATGGACACGCGGCTTGCGCACGCGATCCAGCTTTTCCTGCGTAGAACCAGCCATCGAACACCTCCCTCGAACCCCGTGAAGGGACAATAACACACGGGGCAGCGCCTGTGCGACCCCATGGTGAACCGCATCCGGCTACGGTTACACCGGAACTACTCGGGCGGCCGCGGCGGCCGGATGCCCGCATTCTGAAGAACACGCCGGCGCGCATCTTCGTCCGGCAACAAATCCGCAAGAAGGTCGAACAAGGGCATACGAGCCCGTTCGATCATCGATTCAAGTGCATATGAAATGGGCGAATGAGGTTCTTGCTCGCGGAAGAATTTTGCCACCGCCTTCAACATCTCCAGCGCCTGCTCGCGGGTCGCAAATGTACCCGAGCGGGCGATCATCGCCGGCCCGCCAGCCGTAGCGGGGCCATCCGTGCCGCCCGCTGCGCCAGCCGCATCCCCCGCCGGCAGGTACATCCCGCCGAGCGTCCGCGCCATGCGCTCAGCCGCCTCGAACACCTCCCGGATCTGCGACGTACCGGGGGCATCGCTGCCCATTTTCTCGTCGAATAACTCGGTCAGCCGCTGGTAAGCAGCCTGCGCAGCTTTGAGTGCCGCCATCATCGGCGGGTAGAAATTCGCCCCGTCCCGTCGAGCCGCGGTTTCCGCTTCTCCCAGCCGGCCGTCGCGCTGGAGCTGTTCGCACTTGCCCAGACCGAAGCCCGGGCCACCGGTTTCCAGGTCCGGAGTCAGCGGCACTGTTTTGAACGGCCGAATGAGCGCGCCTTCGCGATCGGTCCCATTGAGGCCGGCGAACGGCTGCGCCTTGGCGCCCGGATCAGAGTCCTCGGTATCGTAGTGGAGGTTGTCCCAATACCGCTCGACCAGCTGCACGGCCAAGCTGAAGCCATCACGCAGACCGTCAAACCCATGCAACCGAACGAGCGCCTCAATCATCCAGGAGACGACCTCAATGTCCTTGGAGCTCTCGCGCAGCGTCTTTTCACAGAGCTCGAGCAGGCCACTCCACTCTTTCAGGACCGACGCATCGCCCGCATCAACGTCTTCGCCCTCCGCGGCGACCGCGGCCATGGCGGCCTGACGCTCCGCCGTCCGCGCCTGCCCCTGGAGGCGGCGAAGCGCGTAGTATGGCGCGTTGTCCGACTCGTCCTGACGCAGATTGGGCCCACAGGGGTTGTCACCCTCGAAGGGCGCGGCCAGCGCTTCGATATCGATCACGGGCGTTGGTGCGTCTGCCATTACCCCTGCCTCAGCCGCCGATACTCGAAGAACCAAGCATGCCGACCGCCGCTATCCTGCGACGATCGGGGCTTTGCCGGTTACCGCAACGGCCGCCGTGCGGCCGCCACGGGCTGCTGTCACGACAAACGTCCATGACACGCAGCGGTGCATGTCAGCCTCCACGGCACCCCGGATTCATCCACCCCAAGTAGCGCTCTGACACCACATCGTTGGCGGGCCAGAGCGCACCGTCCCCCAAAGTCACGAACCGACGTTTAACACCTGAACACGACGGTTGCGACCATTCGTCGGGTCGTTCGGCAGAAGCAGCTTGGCGCTGCCCAGCCCACGGCCTTCGAACCGGTCCCGCGGCAGCCCATGCTGACTGACGAGATAGTCGATTACCGCTTGTGCCCGCCGGTCGGACAGCGACTTGTTGTACACCTCGCCGCCGGTCGTATCGGTGTGCCCCTCGATCACGAAGCGATCTGAAGGGTTCAATTTGAACACTTCTGCAAGCTGATCGACGATTCGCTTTGCTTCCGGCGTCAGCTGATCCGAGTCGATGGCGAACTGAACCGCCAGTCCCAGGCCCTTGGGCGCGGAAGGTTGCGGTGCGGGGGCTCCGGCAGCAGCCGGCGGCGTCCCCGCTGCTGGGGCCGTGGCGGCCGGTGCGCCGGCCGTGGCTGGTGCCGTGGCAGGCTTGCTGCCCGAGTCCGGCGTGCCGATCACGACGCGGCCACGCGTCGTATCACCACCGGGCCGGCCGGTACCGCCACACTCAGGCGGCAGCACACGCCCGAGCGCGCGATGCATATCGCAGCGGCTGACTTTTCCGCCGGTACCATCGACCACTTGCGCCTGCGCCGGCAGGCCGCAGATGACCAATCCGATCACGGCCGACGCGGCAATTGCGCAGGCCAATTTAGCTTGCTGAAACATGGAACCCTCCATGGGAATAACGACTATGCCGTCGAGTCATTCCCATAAGAAACAATTCTACAGTTTCTCCCACTGCGCCGCAATATGAAGTGAGTGATTACTCGCAGTAATGCCTTAATCATGACTCAACGTCAAGCACCAAATCCGTTTTCTGCATCACGTCCCACTACGCGTACCCGAACCGGCAAACACGAAGGGAGCCCAATAGAACGGGTGTGCCCAGCGCGCCGGATCCTGACCGGTTCCGGCGTTCTGCAGCAAGTCCAATTGGGTCTCGCGCAGTACGTGGGCCGGATTGCCGCCCTTGCCGATGGCCGCCAGGACATTGACCATCATCAGGGTCGTCGTTTCGTCGGCGACATTCCAGTGCGATGCCATCAGTCCACGGGTGCCGGCCGTGAAAAAGGATCGCGCCAGGCCCGAGAACGCTTCGCCGGCGCTGCGTCCATCCGGACCCGCGGTATTGCAGGCAGAGAGTACGACCAGATCCGCATCCAGGCGCAATGCCGCGACGTCGGCAGCGGTCAACAGCGCCTCCGTGCCGGTGCCCTGGCCGGTCAGAATGACCGGCTGGCGCAGGCAGCGCAGCTCGGTCGGCAGCAGGGCATGGGCGGCGAAATGAACAACCCGGTACTGGTCCAGTCCGCCACGGGTGACCGAACTGCGGCTGAAAGCGGTTCCGAGGCGAGTCGCCGCGGCATTGCTGCCGAGCTGCCGGGCCGCCAGTGTCACTTCGCCCTCGGCCAGGGGCAGACTTGGCAGCGACGCCAGTTCCCGTGCGTCGCGATCGCACGACTGGGTCGTGCCGTCGCTGGCACGTGTCCCCTGCACCACCCGCGCCGCAGCAGCCAAGGGCAGGGGCGCGAAGCCCCCGAAACCGATATAGCGGTTCGGCGCCCTGGATTGCGCAGCGGCACGGCGCAGCAGGACAAGAGACTGCGGCGCCGGCACGTAGGACATGGAGAGGGATTTCGCCAGCCACGCGACCTTCTTGTAGTCGGTGACGTCGGCAACGGGCGGCGGCGCCTCGCGAACCAGCAGCGACAACGGCAAGGATTGCAGAGCGCCATTCGTGGCGATGACCAGGTCGCGCAGGCCCTTGAGCTGTGCGTCCACGGGCCCCAGAAGGCGTTTGTAGAGGTCATGGGCCAGGGCAACATCGTACGCTGGCAGTTCACCGCGCGCATCCGGCGTGAAGGCAGACCGCAGTTTCGCAACCATGCCGGCGGCATCGTCCAGCGTCAGGCCGACGCGATACGCCGTCACGCGACCATCACGGGCGAGGAAGCCATAGCTTCGTTTCGGGCCGAGCACGACCTGCAGGAACCCTTCGCCCGGGCGCAGCACGCCGATAATGTCCTTGGCTGCCGCCTGCCCTTCGATCAGCTGGAAGTAATTGGGCAGGATCCGCCGCACTTCCTGCTCGGCGGCATCCCGGCGCTGATTGGCATCCGTGATCTGTGCATCGATCGCCTGCAAGGTCACCAGTTCGGCACCGCGGTTGGCGGCAATGTCGCGGCGCTGATAAAGGTCGGTCAGTCGCGTTTCGAGGTCCTGCAGCTCGCGCACTTTCTGGTTGCCGTCACCCAGCCGCACAGCCGCCTGCGCGACGTAGGCGGCTGTGACGCCGGTGCTGATGAGCTGCGCGGCGTCAAACATCTCCGCCGCCGTTGCCCCTTCCGACACGCCTGACTTGCCGGCCAGAACGTCGAGGTACGGCAGGACCGCGTCAGACGGCACCGTGTTGCGCCGCACACGCAGGATCTGCGCGCCGCGGCGAAACTCCGCCAATGCCGCGGTCCCATTACCGCGTTGCAATTGAATATCGCCAGACTCGAGGAACGTCTTGCCCGCAGGCTGAGACTGCGGCAACGCCTGGCTGAGCCCGCGTGCCGAATCACCCAGGTCGGCGCCGGCGGTCCCAAGATCCTTGGTCGTGGCGGCACTCAGTCCGGCGATGCGGATGGCACGCCACCGGATGCCGCCCGGGTCGATCCCGATCCCTTCGAGCAGGGTAACGGCGCGGAGCGCATATTCGCGGCTCTGGACCGGCTGCTTGTCAGCCAACGCCAGCAGGGCACGTGTCCGATAGATTTCGGCGATGCCTTGTGCAGCCAGCTGCATCGCCGGACTGATCGTTACCGCGCTGGCAAGATCCTGCCCCATGCCGCGCTTGCCGCGCGGATCGGCGAATTGCTGGCCGCGCACGCCAAATCCATAGCCTGGCATCTGGGCCTGACGCGTGGCCTGGCGCGCCATGAACGGTCGCAGATCGGGAGCGCTCACGAAATAGAGCTCTTCGGCTTCATCAAGCGTGGTGCGCGCCTCGCTGCGCTTGCCCTGGTTGGCAAGGTTTTGCGCCGTGTATTGCCGCACGCGTGCTTTGACCAATGGCTCCTGGACACCGGCAACGAGGGTCTCGGCACGACGGTAGAGTTCCGCCGCCTCGCTGAATCGTCCCTGATTGCTGATGTTCAGCGCCAAGTGCACCAGGGCATCGACCTGGTCGGGATTGTCGCGGCCGAACAGGCGCTGGTGTAGCGCCAGCGCATCACGATAGGCGCGTTCGGCCTGCTGATAGTCCTCCTCGACGTTGTGGCGGGCGCCGACCCGCATCAGGCTCTGATAGCGGTCGATGTCGCCGGATCCAAAGCCCGTCGCAAAGCGGCCGCCCAGCGACTCGGCGATCGATCCGCCGCGTCCGGCGCCAGTCCCGCTGCCACCTAGAGCGGTGATCGTCGCCTCGATCGCGGGCGCGGCGGTCGACAGGCCGTCACCAAGAAATGTGAAGTTGCCGCGGATCGTCACGACACCGACATAGGGCACACCCCCGGATCGCCGCGCGCAGGGCAGCAGAATTGCGGGATTGGCCCCCAGCGTCGTGCTGGTCGGGTTGTTGCATTGCGCGCGCCCATCGAGGTAGCTGCGCCACGGCCCAGCGGCGGCCAAGCTGCCCAGATTGGTGGCGGGCTGCGCCCCTTCAAGCTGGAAGACCCGCGCCACCGGATCGAGGGCCTTGCCGCAGAAAATATCGTAGGCGCCGCGCGCCGACACCGCCTGGTCGACGCCGACAGCCTTGTAGGTGCATGCCTCACCAGCGCGCGTCTGGCCCGCCGATGGACCGACCGACTGAGGCGCGACCGGCGTCTGCTGTGCCGATGCCGCGCCGATCGCCGCGATCAGGGCCAGCCCGGCCAGGGGCAATGCCTGGCCGCCTGCACGGAGCGCCTGGTGTTTCACGATCATCACCTCGACGCTCATCGCTTCTCGGCGCGACGCCGCTCGTCGTCGTCCTCGATAAAGTCTTCGTTACCCTGGTTGACCAGGATGATGCTGGAATCATCAAGCGAACTGCCGGCGACACCGATGACGGCATCATCGGCCGTCGTCGGCGGATTGGCGATCTGGGTGAAGATCGTGGTGCAGCTCGGACCGGCGATGACGCAGTTGTTGAAACGCTGATTGATCGACGGCAGGCCGCCCTTGCGCACGAAGTCACGGGCCACGACATCCGGCGGCGAGCCGACCGGGCCGGGATCGTTCGGGCTGAAGGGCCCGATGGGCCGGATCGTCGTGTTGGGAATGGCGCGCACGATCGACTGCAGATTCACCCGCGCCCCTTCCGGCGCATAGACGCCCAGCACGCCGAAAAATCCGGGGGCCGAGCTCGTGAGTAGACTGGTGGCACCGCCAGCGAGATAGACGGTGGCGTCGATGCCCAGCAGTCCACCGATGGTCAGCTCGCCGCCCGTGTTAGGCCCACCCAGGCCGGACGGGAACTGGGTCGTGGGCGGTGTTGGAGTCGTGAATAGACCCGTGGGCGGCCCGAAGCTGCCCGGACCGGACTCGCTCAGTCCGGTCAACCCCTGAGACGAAGACCCGGTCAGATCGACGACTACGAGATACGCGCCGCCAACGCCGTTGCCGGGATTGCCGCTGGCGCCACCAACGATGATGTCGCCGATCGGTGCACCGGCAACCCGGCGGTAAAGGATCATGCCGGCGTTGGCGCCGACCGGTCCCTGAATACTGAGGTCGCCAGCCGACACGCCGAGATCCACCAGCCGGCCGGTGCCGGCCGTCACGCCGACCGCGCCGTTGATGCCAAGCCCGGAATCACCGATCACGGCCACATTGTTGACGGTGAGATCATTGCCGTTGACGAAACGGAAATTGCCGCTGGCCGTGCCGGCGACAAACCCGGGATTGCCCGTCTCAGTACCCACACCACTGCGCACCAGATTGGTGTAGTTGGTGAGAACGATGTCGCCCGATCCTACCGTGTTGGCCAGCAGCGTGCCGGCGATCACGCTGCCGGCGGCGCTTTGCGTGATGTTGCCGTTCGTCGCCTGCAGCCGCACAACAGTCGTCGTGGTACCCGCCGCACCACGGGCGTCGACCGCCTGGTTGAGTGTCAAATCGCCACCGGCGTGGATGCCGATATCGCGATCATTGGCCGTGATGCCAGCGATGCCGCCGATCGCATCGACGGTCAGCGCATTGGCATCGCGGTAACGGAACGTACCGGTGCGCGAAAGACCCGCGATGCGGACGACGTCGTTGCCCGCATTGGCCAGGTCGACATTCCCGGTAGCCTCGACACGCAGATCGGTGCCGACGATGGCGGCGCTGCCGACCTGGCTGACACTGCCGCCTTCGGCCAATAGCGTGATGTTGCCGGCACCGGGGCCCGCCGTGGCATTGCCGTTGGCGGCGTTCAGCGTTCCGCCCAGCACGATCGCACCGCGGCCTTGCAACAGGATGTCGCCGTTGTTGGTGACGATGCCGCTGGCACCAATTGTGATCGTATCGCTGGCGATCCCCGTCACCGTCACGCCGCCGGCATTTTGCAAGGTGAACGTGCCGCCCAAAGCGGCACCAGCGATATTGGTGACATTGTTGATGGAACCGCCGAGCTCCACAGAACCATGGAGGGCGATAGCCAGAAGCGTCTGGGCCGTGATCGGCGACGTTGCCGTTTGAGTGATGTTGCCCTGGCCGGTCTGCAGTCGCACGGTGCCCGTGCCGGCATTGATCGCGGCATTGATGCCGATGCCGCCAGTCACACCACCGTCCCCGCCGACGATCGTGATATCCCTGTTGGCGGTGGTCACACCGCTCACCACGGTCCCGGTCGAATCAACCAACGTACCGATGGTCGCCGCCGTCGCATCACGATAGCGGAACGTGCCGGCCCCCGATACGCCGGCGATCACGCCGATGTCGTTTCCGCTTTGCACCAGGTCGATGTCGCCGGGCGCACGGGCAATCAGCGACCGGGCCGTGATCGTGCCACCCGTCTGCGTGATGGCGCCGCTGCCGCCGGCCACGAGTTGCACCTGGCCGTTCACCGCCGACAAGGTGCTGCCCAGGTTGATTCCCGCCGTCAGCGAGGTCAGCGAAATATCGCCGTTGGCCACGACGATGCTGCCCGGCAACGTGAAGGCGCCTTGCGTGGTCAGGATCACGCCGCCATCGGCAATCACCGGCGCGCTCAGCGTGAGGCCACCTGTCGAGTCGAACACGGTGAGCTTCCCGGTGCCGAGATTAGTATTGCCGACCGCTTCGATCGCGTTGCTGGTGTTGACGAGCGTGGCGTCCTGGTTGGTCGTCACGATACGCAGCTCGCCACCCACGATCCGCGCGCCGGCGGCCGCGTCCTGACCGACCGTGCCATTGTCGGACTGCAGGCTGACGAACGCGCCGCTCGCCACGGAAGCCGTCACGCCATTGCCCTGAAGCAGGCCACCCGACAGCGACGCGACGCTTACCGCGCCAATATTGACCGCACCGCTGTTGTGGAACGTCACGCTACCGCCGGCGGCGGAGCCGAAGAAATTGCCGTTCACGGCATTGACCTGGTCAAGCACGACGCTGCCTGCGTCGGCCCGGGCGCCAAGCCCACCGCCCGCCGCAATCGTGCCGCTCGCGTCCTGCGTGATGCTGCCGGTACCGGCCGTCAGGATGGTGGCACCTTTCGACGTGATGCCGCCGACGCCGCCCACGGTATCGACATGAATCCCCGTGCTGGAGGACAGCACGAAAAAGCCGTTGCTGGCGCTGCCCGCCAGCCCACCGGCACCAATGGCATTGCCGGCGCGCGCCAGATCGACGCTGATGCCGGCCCGCAGCACGCCGCGATTGCCCGTCACGAGGCCCGCCGCCGTCGTCGACACGATCGAACCGGCGGTCGATATCAGGCTGACCGAGCCGCTGACCGCGCTGGCCGTGACACCCGCTGCGAGGCTGAGATTGCCGGCAGACACCAACGAGATACCCTCGCCCGCCGCGGTCGCCCTGACGGCCTGGTTGATATTGAGCTCGCCAGCCGTCGCGATCGTAACACTGCCGTTCGCCGACGTTACGCCGGCCGAGGAAACAGTGCCGACTGTCAGTGCCTTCGTCTGATTGGAGACGTATGTGAAGCTGCCATTGGCAGAGCCAGCCAGAACTCCGACGGCATGGTTGGCGGCCCCGCTCGACAGGTCGACCGAGCCCGTGGTCGCAGTCGCCTGCAAGCTCTGAGCGACGATCCCACCTGCCCCCGAGTCGACGATGCTGCCACTGGCGGTCAAGGTGACCACACCCGCCGCTGTCACGATACCGTCCACACGAAGATCGCTGGCAGCGCCGGCTGCGGTCAAGCTGACGGCGCCGGCCGACGACGATACACCGGCTTTATCAACCGTCAGAGACAGCGAGGACGTGACGCTGAAACCGGCGGCGGCTGAACCGGTAATCTTGCCGAACGCGTTGGCGGAAGCGTTGAGCACCACAGTCGAGCCGGCGCCCCCTGCCACGGCGTTGAGGCTGTCGCCCATGATCGCCGCCGTCTGACCGATGCTGCCGCCCGTCGTTTGTAGATTGACGGCGCCGCTGGTGACGATGCCGGTTGCTGCCGCGGCCAGAGAGTCGCCCGCAACCGACGAAACAGTCAGGCTGCCAGCGTTCGATAGCGAGAAAGAGCCCTGTGCCGTTCCGGCGACGCTGGCGACCGCGTTGACCGACCCGTCGAGCAACACCGACCCAGCCGTCGCGTTGGCCAGCAAAGCGCCGGCGGTAATCGGAGAGGCCGAAGCTTGCGTGATATCGCCCTGACCGGTTTCCAACCGCACTGTGCCTGTACCAGCGCTGACCGCAGCGTTGATCGAAATGCCGCCGCTCACACCACCCTGACCAGCAACCACCGTGATGTCCTGGTTGGCGGTCGTTAGGCCCGCCACGGTGATCGCCGTCGCGTCGCGATACCGGAACGTGCCGGTGGTGGATCCCCCGGCGATTGTCGCGACGTCATTGCCGGCCTGCGTCAGCTCAATGCTGCCAGCCGCACTGGCGACAAGTGACTGCGCCACGATCATGCCAGCCGTCTGCACGATTGTGCCGCCGTTGCCCATGAGCTGGAGTTGATTGCTCGCCGCCACGTCAGCGCTCAGGCTGATTCCGCTGGTAACGGATGTAAGCGAGACATTGCCGCTGGTTGTCGCAACGCTTGCTTGAACTGCCAGAGCACCGGCTTTGGCGGTCAGCGAAATGTCACCCTTGGCAGTCGCGATGATGGCCTGAACCGTCAGTGCTCCCTGAGCGGTCAGCGATATATCGCCATCACCCGCGATAATATTCCCTTGGGTGATCAGCGCGCCGTCCTTGTTGGTCAGCGATATGTCGCCATTGCCGGCAGTGACGCTTCCCAGCACCGACATGGCGCCGCCTTGAGTCGTCAGGCTGACACCGCCATTCGCCTGCACGGCGCCATTGACGTCAAGTCCACCGGCTGAATCGACCAGTATCAGCCTGCCATCACCGAGGTTAACGCTGCCGACCGCAACGAGCTGGTTGCCGGTATTGGCGAGTGTCGCATCCCTGTTGTTCGTTGCGATGCGCAGCTCACCGCCAATGATGCTGTCGTTCGCTCCAAGGCTCTGTGTAATCGCGCCCGAATCGGAGATGAGGGATACAAACTTCCCAGCGGCGGTTGACGCCGTTATGCCGTTGAGAAGTGGGACATCGACACCGGCCGTATTGATCGCGTCTACGGCACCGATGTTGAGGTCTCCCACCGTGCGGATCGTCACGCTGCCGTTCTTGGTGTTTGCCACCGCAACGTTGCCGATAACTTCATTTGCCTGGTCGAGGATCACCGACCCGTTCTGGGCTTCAAGCCCGAGGCCTTTGCCGGCCTTGATGACACCGGTCGCCGTTTGACTGATGTTGCCGCTGGTGGTGGAAATGAACACCGCGCCACCCGCGGTAACGCCGTTGACCCCGGCGACCTGATCAAGTTCGACAGCGCCGCTGTTTCTGAACACGACGAAGCCACTCGTCGCCTGAGCGGCGAATCCCTTGGCACCCACCACATTCGTCGATTGAGCGATGTCGACATTGACCGCAGCCAGGGCCAGCAGTTCCGCGGCCACGATGGCACCGCCGACATTCTCGACGACCGAGCCAGTCGTCGACGTCAGGCTCACCCGGCCGCCGCCCGTGTTGGCAGCAACCTTGGCGGCCAAGCCGAGATTGCCGTTGGATTGCAGGGTCACGCTGCCATTCGCGGCCGTGACGGCATTGTTGACGCCAAGCGCCCCCGATGCCGTTTTGATTGCAATGCTGCCCGCTGTCGATGTGACGCCGACCGTGCCGACTGTGCCCACGGCCAGCGACGCCGTTTGGTCGTCGCTGTAGAGAAAGCTGCCGCTGGCAGAACCGGCGATCGTCGACACTTTGTTGGACGCTGCAGCATTTGACAGATCGACTGATCCGGCCGCCACGGCCTGCAACCCTGCTGCCTTGATGCCACCGTTCACCGTGTCGACAATGTCGCCGCCGTTGGCAAAGAGCGAAACCGTCGTCGCGGCCGAGATCGCATTGGCGACCGTGATTCCACTGTTGAGACTTCTCAGAGTCACCGAGCCGGAGGGAGATTGGACGCCATCGGCACCGATCGTCAGCGCCTGCGTCGTCACGGCGCTGAAGCCCGCCGCGCCTGACCCGGTGATGACACCGAATGTGTTGGCGGCATTCAGGGCAACGATGCCCAGTGCCCGCGCATCGACGCTCCCCGCCGTGATCGTGGCGCCACCGGCCTGGAGCACACTACCGCCAGCGTCAAACCTGACGTCGGCCGATCCAGCATCGAGAGCGGCGTTGAGCGTGATCGTTCCACCGTTCGTGGCTTTCAGCGAGATGCCACCGCCCGCCACCACCGGGCCGTCGATCGCCAGATTGCCGAGATTGGCCAGCGTGAACGCGCCCGTAGCGAGCGATATCGCGCCAACGGAGCCGACCGCGTTGTTGGCGTTATCGAGGGTGACATTGGAGCCGCCCGCACTGCCCGCGATGATCAGTGTGCCGGTCGCAATGGCCCCGGTCGTCTGCGTGACGTTGCCGCCAATGCGCAGGACGGTGTTGGTCGCAACGCGAACACCCGCGCCACCTGCAAGCGAGAAGTTCGTGCCCGCCGCGTTGACAGTGGCGATGCCCCCAATGACGAAAGTCGCGTCGTTCGTGAATGACAGCCCGCCGACCGGATTGCTGAATCCGATATTGCCGCCAACAACGTTGTTGCCGTCCAGGCTGATGTCACCCGACACAAGGTTGCCGGCCAGCAGATTCTGGGCCGTAATGACGCGGCCTGGCTGCTGCAAAATGCCGTCCCGCGCGCGGAGAAATACGGAGCCGGATGCTGCATTCAAAGACGCATTGAGTGTCAGACCAGCGCCGACAGCGCCACCGGCTTCCAGCACGATGTTGCCGGTCGTGCTGGTCTGCGTCCCGACCACCACCAGATCGCCGTCCAGGTTACGAACGACGATGTGGCGTTCGGCCACGATGGATCGAACCGTCAGCGCTGCCGGCGCCCCACCGTTACGCACGATCGAGAAATCACCTGATGTCGTGCTACCATCGATCGTGCCGACCAGCACACCAGTCTCGAGGCTGACCGAATCAGCGGCCGTGACAATGAGCGTCCCGGTGTCACCACCAATGCTCAGGATACCGCTTTGCGTAATGCCACTGCCGGTCAGGAGATGGAGCTGGTTGTTCACGATCGTCCCGCCGCGCACCGATATGGCACCGGCGGTGGAACTGCCGATCGTGAGAGATGCACCCGGTGCTAGGAAGGAGAGTGCCGCATCTGTCAGAGTAAGCGTATTGGCAACGTCACCGGAACCACCCAGCGTAATCGCCCGACCGACGCTGACGGGGGCGAGCGTAATCGATGTGGTGGTGGCATCGCCGACCGCGGCAGAGATCACCATGTCATCGGCGATCAATGCGATCTGTGGCGCGACGATCGCGCCCGTGACAGACAACGTCTGCGCTTCGGCGATCTGGATCGTCAACTTGTTTCCGACGATCACGCCACCACTGCCGATCGTGACCGTCCCGGCATCCGAGATCAATGTGACGCTGCCGGCTTTCGCCGAGATTGCCGACGCACCGGTGTTCAGCGTGTTCTTGGAGTGCAGCTCGATGCTGCCCAGGTTCGATGTGACCGCGCCGTTGAGCAGGATCTGGCCGTTGGTCGACGTCAGGGCGATATCGCCGTCGGAAACGATATCGGCGGTCGTCGTGAGTTTGCCGCTGTTGCTGATGCGGATACCACCCAGGGCGTTGACGTTGCCGCCGACATTGAGGTTGCCGCCGGCATTGTTCGAGAACGTGAAGGCGCCGGTCCCGACGTCGATGATCCCCAGGGCGCTGATGACATTGGTTTCGTTGTCGACAGTGACGCTGCCGTTGTTGGTCGTAATGTTGAGCGTGCCGGTCGAAATTCGGCCATCCGCGTCCTTGCTCTGAGTGATCGTGCCGCCATCCGTGATCACCGTCAGCGTAACGCTGCTGCCTGCCGTAATCCCCGCCGTCGAATCGACGGTGCCGACGATGAAGGTGCTCTTGCTGGTGTAGAAGACGCTGCCGCCGCTGGCAGCGGCAAACGTGCCAACGGCGTTGTTGGGTGCCGTCAGGCTGATGTTGCCTGAGGTGTTTTCGGCGCGCAGCCCGCTGGCCGTGATGTCGGCTCCGGCACCTTGGATAATGGCGGATTTGGCAAGCAGGGCGACGACGCCCGTGCCGGCATTGATCTGACTGCTCACGCCCAGCGTGCTGTTGCTTGCCGTCAGCGTCACATTGCCGCCGCCGGCACCGGTATTGATCGGGCCCGTCACCGTGACGGCACCGACCGACTCGCTGATCGAAACATCGCCACCGCCCTTGGTGACGATCGTGCCGACCTGGGTGCCAGCGGCACGCCCTTGTTCGAACGTGATCCCGCCGCTGCCGACGCCGGTCGCCGTCGTTTGCACCGTGCCCACATTGTGCGCGGCGGTCGTTATCACGGCAGCGCCCGACGCACCCGTCTCCAGCGTGAGAATGGCGGCGGTGATCGCCCCGGCCGTCGCCGTGATGCTGCCACCCGACGTCAGCGTCATGGTGCCGGCGCCGGCACTCAGCTTCGCGTTGACAGTGATGGCATCGTCGGTGGAGGTCAGCGAAACGCTTCCGTTGCCGGCAGCGGTGCTGACATCACCCGCCACCACCAGCGCGCCGCCCGATGTCTTGATGGTAATCGCGCCGCTGCCGGCGATGGGTCCCACGCTCAGGCCACCGGAGCCATCGACGATCGTGACCGCGCCGGTGCCCAACCCGTTGGTGCTAAGCACCGTGTCGATCTTATTGCCGCTATTGGTCAAGGTCACGGTCGCGGAGGAGCTCGCCGTGCCGATATCGAGCGTACCGGTCGTGATCGCCTTCGTCTGGCTGATGGTGCCGCCACTCGTCACCAGCGTCGTGGTGCCCGTCGCGACCGTGAGGATGCCCTCGATCCCGCCGACCGAGCCTATGACGAACCCGTTCGACGCTTTGAAGCCGGCGTTACCGGCCTCCGCTTTGGCCGCAAAGGTGGTGACAGCGCTCGTCGCCTGGGTCAGCCCGATATCCCCGGCCGTCGCGACCGCCGCCAGACCGCCGGCAGTGATCGCACCGGCGCTGGACTGCGTGATCGTCGTCGCATTGAGCGCGACGTCGGCACCCGTCGCCATGATCGCCGCGTTGACCGCGAGCGCACCGATGGTGGTCAACGAGACGCTGGCCGTCGCCGTAACACCCGTCAGTGTTGCTAACGCGCCGACCGTGCCAACCAATCCGACAGCAACGCCATCTGCCTCCTGCAACGTGACAGCGCCGCTCGATATCGCCGCGAAGGTCGCGAGCTTGTTGGTCGCGTTGGTCAGATTGATATCGCCTGTTGCCGTCGTGATACCCAGACCCGCCGCCGACACGGCCTCTGTCTGTGTGACCGTGCCGCCGGCCGCCAGCCGGACGGCGCCTTTGGCCGAGATGCCGTTGACTCCGGCGATTGAACCGATGACCAACCCACCGGAGGCGTTGAAGCCGATGTCGCCCTCAGGCGCCGTGGCGGCGAAGGTCGTGACCGCGCTCGTCGCCTGGGTCAGGTCGATGCTACCGGTGAGCGCCACGACGACGAGGCTTCCAGCGGTGATCGTCCCGACGTTGCTCTGCGTGATCGACGTACCGGTCAGGCCGACGACTCCGCCGGCCGCGTTGATCGCGGCGTTGATCGCCACCTCGCCGGTGGCGGCGAGCGCCACCACGCCCGTGGCAGTCACGCCGTTCAGTGCCGACAGAGCCCCGATCGCAAGAACCGAGCCGACGGCAAATCCATCGGCTTCCAGCAGCTGAGTGGAGCCGGTCGACGATGCCGCGAAGGTCGCGAGCTTGTTGGTGGCGCCGGTCAGATCGATTTCGCCGGCCGTTGCGGTAACGCCCAGCCCGGCAGCCGATATCGCCTGGGTCTGCGTGACTTTGGTGGCGCTCAGCTGGACGTTGCCTTTGGCCTCGATACCGTTCAGCCCACCGACAGTACCAATGACCAGCGCGCCCGCCGCCTTGAAGCCGATATTGCCGGCCTTGGCTTGGGCCGCAAAGATTCCGACGGCGTTGGTCGCACCCGTGAGGTTAACGTCGCCTGTCGTTGTCGTGGCGGCCAAGCCTGCCGCGATCACGGCCTGCGTCTGTGTGATCGAACCGCCGGCCTGCAATTGAACGTTGCCGAACGTGGCAATACCGATGAGGCTGCCGACCGTATCGATGTCAAAACCATCGAGCTCCCGGAATGCGATATCACCGACGGCACCCGCGGCGAAGCGCGCAACGGCATTGTCCGCCGCATCCAACGAAATCGTGCCTGCGATCCCCGTCGCAGCCGCCGTCAGGCTGTTGGCTGTAATCGCGCCGGCCGCGGTCTGGGTGATCGACATGCCGGAGAGCGAGATGACCGCGCCCGTCGCATCGATCGCGGCGTTCACGGCAAGCTCGCCGGCGGCCGTCAACGAGGCGCCGCCTTTCGCCGTCAGGGCACCGGCCACCGTGATGTCACCGGTGATGGTCGTGAAGCTTGCGGCATTGCTGCCCGCGTCGGTGGCGTCGATCGTCAAGGCGCCGGTGTGGACCACGGTGACATTGCCGCCGACAACACCGGTCGCGGCGAACGAGCCGAAGGCGTTAAGGGCATTGTTCAGCGTTACGCCGCCACTGGCGGACTTAACGATCACGCCCGCACCGGAGATGATGCCGGAGAGGTTGATGCCGTCAATCCCACCGGCCGTAACCGCAATCTTTCCGGTGTTGCCGCTGATGGCGCCACTGCCCGTCAGCTTCCCCCCTGCAGTCAGGATGACGCCCGTGCCCGAGACGGTACCGTTCACCGTCAGATTTGAGGTGGCGCCAGCCGTCGTGACCGAAAGTGTCGATCCAGTGCCGGCACTGAGGTTGCCGATCACGAGCGATGCACTATTGAGCACGGTGATCGCGCCACCGCTGGTGCCGCTGATGTTGCCGAAACTGTTGGCCGCATTGTCGAGAGTAACGCCGCCGCCCATGGCCAGCGTCACAGCCGCTGCGGTAACAGCCCCTCCCGAGCCGACGAGCGCACCCGTGGTGCTGACGAAGGCCAAAGTCCCGGTACCGAGATTGATGTTGGCGCTCAGCGTAATATCAGTGAGCGCATTCAATGTCAGGTTGTTGCCCGACAGACTGCTGACATCGCTGGCAACCGTAATCGACCCAGTGCCCTTCCCACCTCCGCCGGCGGCGTCAACGACGACGTTGGCGGTTTTGAGTGCATTCACAAGCGTCGTAACGCTGAGAATCGACGCGTCGCTCTTGCCCGTGATGACCTTCGGGTTGCCGTTAGACTGATCGATGTCGTCAGTGCCGTTCGTGATCGTGATATCGCTTGGGTCAAGCAGCAGCGTGCCGGTGGCACCACCGCTTGCCCGCAGATCAACGAGCCCATTGAAATCGAGAACGACCTTGCCGGAGACCTCAGCAAATCCGCCGTCGCCACCTTGCGGGCCGCCCTTGGCGGAGATCGTGCCGCCGAACACCGTGGCGTTGTCGGCCCAGACGATGACCGTGCCGCCGTTGCCCTTCTCTGTTGCATCGGCGGTGATTGTCGCACCCTTTGCGACGTTCGTGTTTCTGGCGTTGGCGACGGGCCCTTGACCTTGTTTGTTGCCGCCGATCAGGACGGTGCCGCCGCCGGAGCCGCCCGAGGCGTTGATCTTCGCTGTCGCGGCGACGTTGACGGTGCCTTTGGCCGCACTGGCAACCACCTGGCCGCCGCGTTGGCTCTGACCGCCCGAGACATCGACCGTTCCGGTGATGTTGACCGTGGCACCCTCGTCGCCGCCGAAGACGACCACGCCGCCTTCGTTGCGCACGGCGCGGGCGTTGATCGTGCCGCCGGCGTTGACCACGTTGTCGACAACACCGCGCGCGGCCCGCGCCGTCAGGGTCACCACGCCGCCGTCGGCATTGATGGTGCCGGTGTTGGACGCCAGCGGCCGCTTGTTGCCCTGCGGGTCGACCGGCTGGCGCGAGACCGGATTGCCGAGCTGGAAGTTGATCAGGCCGTCACCGGCGAGATCGACCGTGAAGGTTTCGGCGCCGCCGACGGTAACGCGGCCCAGCCGCGCATTGATCGTGCCGCTGTTGGACGCGGTGTTGCCGACCAGACCGACCAGGCCGCCATCCTGCACCGTGATGGTGCCGGCGTTGACGACACCCGCATTGGGATCGCCGGAGGGTCGGTCGAAGGCGACGGTGCCGCCCTGCATGAAGCGTTGCGGGTCGACGACATTGGCGGTCGAGGCGACCAGCCCGGCCGCGTTGATCTGGGCGCCGTTGGCGAACACGATGCCGGCGCCGTTGACCAGAATGAGCTGGCCGGTCGCCGTGAGCCGGCCGGCAATGACCGAGGGATCGGGTCCGGTGACGCGATTGAGAGTGACCGAACTGGTGCCGGGCTGCAGGAAGTCGACGCGCTCGCCGGCGCCGATGGAGAAGCTGCGCCAGTCGATGACGCCACGATTGGTCGACTGGGTGACCGTCACGTGACCCGGCGCCGTGTTGGCAATCGTCGCCGAGCCGCCGACAACGGTCCCGCCCGTGACGCCGCTCACCTGCGCCGATACGGGCCCTGCGAACGTGAACAATCCGCACCCGACGAGAAAGGCCAGTGCGGTACCCGCCAGCAGGTCGCCGCGGCCACGACGCACCCGCCCGCGCTCAAATTGGATCGCGGCAGACCGTTCGCGTCGCGCCCGGCTGGCGCGCGCTTCCCCCTTCGCCATCAATATCCTCCGCCGGGCGCACCGAAAATCGTCGGTGTTCGCCCGTACCCCCTTAACCGACTGTCACCAGACGCCAACTCTACTACACCAACCGGTCGATCATGCCGACCGGTGTTGTCAGAACCGCGACGTCAACCGAAGGTAGACGCTCCACGGGTCAAGTCTCTTCGCGTTCTGTCCATCGACATCCAGGTCGAGACGGCGGGTCCCCTCCACCTCGACGGTCGTCGTTTCCAGAACGTTCACGCGAGCACCAGCGCCAAACGAGCGCGCGTAAAGACTGGGAACTTCGAACTGCGCGTTGTTCCAGACCTTGGCGTGATCGTAGAACGCATAGAGCTGCACCGGCGTGCCGCGCGACCGTGAGTCCGCCGTCACACTGCCACCGGCGGCTTCCTCGTACGGCACCACGAAATTGAATTGCACCTCGATGCTGCCGGCAAAAGCCTTGTCGCCGGTGACCTGGCCTGCGTAGTAGCCACGGCCCAGACGATCGGCGCCGACGAAAAACTTCTCGTTGGCCGGCAGAACGTCGCTCGTGTACTGGCCGGCGATCGTGCCGAACAGGTTGAGGGCGAAATCCTCGTTGGCGTAGATCCCTTGCAGCCGCGATATTTCGCCGTTGACCTTGCGGAACACCGGTTCGGACTCCTGCCGGTTGAGCAGCAAGCCACCCTTTTTCGACGCACCAAACCAACTCAATCCCTGCGAGAAGCGGATGTTACCGAACGTGACGCCGTTCCAGTCGTCGCGGTAGCTGACATCAGCCCCGATGCGGGCTATGCGCAGCTTGGTCCGGTTCAGCAGGAAGTTGTCTGTCAGCAGGACGTCCGACCGGTAAATGTCGAACCCGGCGTTGACATTGACATTGAACTGCCGGGAACGAACGATCGGATACTGTCCGGAAACGCCGGAGATCGAGATCTCGCCATCATACCCTGTGGCCTTCAGCGGACCTCCCGGCATGATGTAGCCACGGCCAACGTAGGCGCGCACGCGAAAGCCTTCCGAACCGATGAAGTTGGACCATGCCACCTGGCCGAAATTCTGCTCCCGGCTCAGCGTCGTAAAAAAGGTCGTCTCCAGGCGTTCGGCCAGACCCGTGAACGAATTCGCGCCGCCCGTCACGGTCACTTGCCGCGGCCCCGTGTGCTTGAACCCGCGATTGTCTACCTGACCGAAGACGTCGAAGGCCTGGCGCTTGAGCTGCACCACGAGCTCCGACGAGCTAGGTTCCTTGCCCGGCCGCAGAACGGCGCGCACAGAAACGCCCGGCATGTCTTCGGTCAGAAGCAAATAGCGCTCCATATCACGAAGGTTCACCGGCTTGCGGTCGACGAGTTTCCCTAGAAAACGCCGTGCCTGCTTCGATGCATCGCCGATATCGCCTTCAACCACCACGCTGGACACGTACCCTTCGATCACACGCAGCTTGACCCGACCGTCAGTAATGCGTTGGGCGGGTACGGCCACGGACGTCAGAAAGTAGCCATCCTCGCGGTACTTGCGCTCCAGATCCTTCGCCAACGCAAAGATCTCTGTCGCCGAAATCCGCTTGCCGATCAACGGCTGGGTCAGCGCCGCAATCACCGCCGGCGGATAGACGGTCGCCCCTTCGACTTCGATGGCCACCGGCGTCAGGAACACCTGATCCGCGCCCGGCGGCGCGGCCGTGGTTCCTGCCGGCGCTGCCGGTATCGTGCCGGGGCCGACGTCTGGCGGCGGTTGCGGCGCAGGACGCAGCTGCGGCGGCGGTGCCTGAAGGACTGGTGCCTGTGCCTCGGCCGCCGTTGCATGAACAGCCGTCAGCACAACGCACGCGCCCGCCAGCCGCGCTGTACGCAACCACACGTCCGCGGCAGGCCCCCGGACCGCCTCCATTTCGTCCTCTACATCAACTACTCAACTCACAAAATAATAACTTATTTGAATGCTTTATTCACCCATCTTCACAAAAATGAGCAGACACTCTCCAGTGTGGAGAAAAAGTGCCGGGTCGACAAGCTGATTTACCGCTGGAATCGGCTGGAAATCCTGCCGGATCGGGAGAATCAGTCGACGGTATCGAAGGCGACGTAGCTCACCACGGCGTCGGCGTGGCGCGCCAACGCCAATTTTAGAGCCGTCAGATATTCCTTGGTCGGCTGCTCTTCAGGTTGCGGCGTGGCGAACAGCGGCTCATCGGTGATGACGGCGATGATCGCCATCTTGCCGGCCGGCGGCGCCAGTGTGATCGACAGCTTGTCGCCAAACGTTTCCGTCTGGCCCGACCGGATGCGGATCTTCGACCACGGCTCATAGTGCCATGCCGTCCGATCGGAATTCAGGAACACCACGTTCAGCACGCCGCGACGCCCTGGTGGCGGGAAGACCTGAAATATGACGCGATCAGCGCGTATCTTGTACGGCCGGTCGAGCTTGTTCGGCACCACGCGGAAATCCGGCGACGTCGCCCCGGCCGCGACACGGACCAGCTCACACAGGGGCCAGGGTTGCACGGTGACACCGGCGTCGACGCGCCGAACGCCGTCGATGCCACGCGCGGCCGCCAGCAACTCGGTGCGATCACCCTCGGACTCGACGTAACCCTGCAGTCGCACCGTGAGCTCCGAATCAACCCGGGCCGCAAGGTCGGCGCAGTCGAAGCGTGAAATCAGCGCATCGAGCCGACTGCGAATCGAGGCTGCGTCCGGCGGCGCAGGGACAACCGTTGCCGTCGTTGTCGGCGGCGTCGTTGATGTCGGTGGCGGTGAGACCGGCGCCGTCGACGTTGTTGGCGGCGCGGTTGACGGCCCCTCCGGTGGCTTCTGACCGGCAGCCGTCGGATCCGACTGTGGTGTTGTCGGTGATGTGCTGGTCGAGGATGGACCGGCAGGCGTTGTCGACGTCGGCGGTGGTGTCGTGGTGGCCGTGGTGCTGGGTGGAACCTGAGGCGTGCTGGGTGGCCCCGGCGGCGTAGGCACAACAGCCACCGGCGGCGTCGGCCCAGGATCCGGCGGAAACAACCGGTCCTTCAGCAGGAAGCCAGCGCCGCCGATGAGCACCAGCACGGCGACGGAGATGCCGGCAATCATCGGGCCCGCCCCGCTGCGCGCGCCCGACTCCGTCGCGCGGCCGGACCTCGCCTGCACCTGGGTCGCGCCTGTGCGTCCGACCAGGTCGCCCATGGACTGCGGCCGGTTGGACGGATCGGGCTGCAGCATGCCGGTGATCTCGCCGCGCAAGCCACCCGGCAACCCGGACAGATCGGGCACCCGCATGCGCGCCTGGACCGCGGTTGGCAGGGCATTGCCCATGTCCAACGGCGTGCCAATGGCGGCGGCGGCCAGCACCAGGCCCAGGCTGTAGACGTCGGCCCGAGGCCCGACCTCGCCGCCCTGCAGTCCGAGCTGCTCGGGGGCGGCATAGGAATACTTGCCGGCAAAGTCGTTGCCGATGACAGTCGCCTTCGAGCTCTCGGTCTGCTTGGCGATGCCGAAGTCGATCAACTTGGCGGCGTCGATGCGGCCACCCGGCAGGATGACGTTATCCGGCGACAGGTCGCGATGGATCACGCCCTGGGCGTGCGCGGCCGCCAGACCGTCGGCGACCCGGTCGCGCAGCCGCCGTATATCGGCCTCCGGCAACGGACCGTTCTGCATCAACCGCGACAGCGAAGGCCCATCGACATACTCCATGGCGATGTAGAGCTGGCCGGTGCCATCGTCGAACACGCCTTCATAGGAGACGATGGCCGGATGGCGGATATTGCGCAGCGCCTGCGCTTCGCGCTTGAACAGCTCGGCAATCTTCTCGTCGCCCGCCAGTTCCGGACGGATGGTCTTGATGGCGATCGGATCGCCGGTGATCCGGTGCCGGGCGCGATAGACCTCGCCCATGCCACCGCGCGCCACCAGATGCTCGATCTCGAACGTGCTGCTCAGCACCACACCGGGCGCCAAGGGCCCGCCCGTCGGCGGCGACACGGGTGCCAGCGGGGGCGGTGGCGCCGGCTGGATACCGGCCACCTCGGTTTCCGGTAGCGGATTGGCGCCCGGTGGATCGGCAGTAGCCGCCAGCCAGGCCGCATCCGAGCTCGACGTCGGGGCATCACCAGCCGGTGTATTACCGGATGATGATGGCCCTACGACGGTCGCATCGGAGTTATCGGACATCAGCGGCCCCCGTCATCACCCACCCACGGCGCGCCCGGCGCAATCGCCTCGGCGCCGTTGGTCTCGCAGGTCACGACCATGACCGTCACGTTGTCGTGCCCGCCGGCCGACAGGGCGGCGGCAATCAGCGAACTCGGCACCGCGGCGATATCGGACTCCGTCAACAGCGCGGCGATTTCCGCATCGCTGACCATCCGCGACAGGCCATCGGTGCACAACAGAAAACGGTCGCCCGCCTGCAGGCGGCCGGCGACACGATCGAGTTGCACACGCGGTGCAACACCCAGCGCGCGCGTGATCACGTTTGACCGGGGATAGCGCTCCGCTTCCTCCGGCGACAGCGCACCAGCATCGATCAGCTCCTGCACCTCACTGTGGTCATGCGTGATCTGGGTCATAACGCCGTCGCGCAAGAGATAGCAACGGCTGTCACCCGCCCACAGGCAGGTGTAATGCACGCCGCGCGCCAGCAGCAAGACCACGGTGCTGGCCGTCATGCCACCGCCGCGCTCGGCAGCGCGGGTCACCATGCGCAGGTTCGCAGCCTCGAGCCGAGCCACGGCGTTGGCGAGGAACTCGGGCGCTGCCGCGGGTACCGGCATGCCCTGCAAGGCCTCGACGATCTGCGCGCTGGCCCAATCCCCGGCCTGCGCCCCACCCACACCGTCGGCCACCATCCACAGTCCTGCCTCGGGGCGCAGGAGCAGGTTGTCTTCGTTATGCTTGCGGACCATGCCCTGGTGGGTCGCGCCGACCCCATGCAGCCGGAACCCTCCCGGCTCGCTCGTCGCGGCGGCTTGCAGGGCCAATGAATGGTGCGGCCCGCGCTGCGTCGGCACACTGGTCGGATCGTCAGTCATGACGACGAGTCCTTGCCGTCCCTGGGCCCGAAGAGGCTGTTGTCGCTGGGCGCTGGCGGAACATCTTCGTGGATATCGCCGAATAAATCCCGGGGCGATGGGGCCATGTCTTTCTCACGCGCAGGCGCGGCGTCGGGGAACGCACTGGCCTGCTCGGTCATATCATGATCAGGCGCCGTCGTCGCCGGATCATCCGCGATCAGCGGCTGACTGGTCTGCCATTGCACCAGCTGGTCGGTCGGCGGCAGGTCCACCGCGGGAACGGTTTCGCTGACAGCCGGCGGATTGTCGAAGAGCTGGTCGAACACGCCACCCGGCGGTTCACCGACTACCGCAGGTCCCGCGTCCATTGCGTATTCGGTGCCGAACAGGCTGGCGGCATGGCCAAGTTCGGTGTCGGCCACAGCCAAGGGAGCAACAGGCACTGCACCGCCGATCGCCAACGGTACCGCCATGCCGGCCGGTACGGCACTTGGCGCATATGGTGCGCTGCCCGGCTCGAGATCACTGATTATGTTCACGAACGACCGATGCGGCGGCAAATGCGGCAGCACCCACGTTGCCGAGGCAACCCGACCGCCGCCGCGCGTGACGAACACACACTGCGCGCTCTGGGCCGCAGCACCCATCACGGCAAGCGCCAGGGTTAAGGCCGTCGTGTCATCCGGCGCACCCTGTGCGCGCCATCCCCCGCACCAGCTCTCCAGGCGAATAGCGGAAAAGGCCGGCAGCCGGGCCACGGTGTCGGCAAACTGGTCGAAGCTACAGGCCTCTTCCAGCGCCGAAAGAGCAGCAGCCTCGACCGCTTTGATCCAGTCGCCGGCGAGCATGGCCGTTGCCGGCAGACCGGCCGGCGCCGCGGCGGCCAAGGTCAGGGGGAAATATCGCCCCGCGCGATCGACGCTGGGCATCATGACACCCGCCCAGGCGTCGGGCCCGCACACGCCCCGCGACAGAGCAAAGCGCCATACGGGTGCACACAGCCAGGCATCCAGCCAGGTGTCGCCCAGGGTCGACCGGCTGGCCGCCATGCCGTGTTGCAGCCACGCGTCCCAGACATCGACGAAAGCATTCGGCAAATCGCGGCGGACGAAATCGCCGCGGTCCGGCAGTTTGCCGAAGAAGCCGGTACGCCCCGGCAGCAGCGCCGCGGCCGATGCCGCGCCGCCCGAACCGCCGGTATCGAGGGCGGCTACCGGGACGGGGTGAAGGGCACGCACTGGAATTGCCCTAGTGTGGGTCGGACCGAAAGCGGATTTTTGTCGCTCGGGAAATCGACACGCATCGAGAAGCCGCCGGGAATGGTCAACTGCCACAGCATTGCGCTGCCGCTCGGCCTCAAGCTGTTCATGAGGCGGAAGACAGCCCACTGTCCAGGAAACTGGCTTTCGGACGCGCTGCCGCATGCCACCTTTGCATCACGTGCGCCCGACCAGGCAACGTCCCTGCGCCGGGCATCGGGCTCCAGGGACACCAGGTCGCTACCGAATTCGACAGTGCAGCCCTTCTCCCGCTGATCGCCGGGGATGATCGTAAACCTCACGTCGGGGGCGGATCCGCCCGGCCCCAGGAATGCCTCGCGAATCTCTTTGGCACGTTGCAGCATTGGCGGGATGTCGGGCGAGAGGCTGAAGGTGCTTTGGGCGTTCGCCTTCCATTGCCAGGGCTGCCGGCCCTTATCGAGATATCCTTCGACACTCTGGGTGAACTTGTCGATCCGCTTGTTCGCGCCGAACATTTCGACGAACTCGTCCAGGGCGATATCCTGACGCGCGCCCAAGCTGACCGGGAACCTGTTGGCAATGCGCTCGCGGCAGAACGGATAGACCGTTTGGTTCCACAGATTCTCCATCTGCTCGCGCGTCAGGTCGACACCGCCTTTCCTCAGATCCTCAGCGAGCACCGACAGGAGTTCCCGCAGGTCCGCCGGATATTCCCTCTTGTTGGCCTCCAGATCGATCTGCGCGGCGATCCTCGTAACCGCGTCGCCACCGCTCTGCGTACCGGTCAGTCGCACTGAGAAATCCTTCAATCTCTTGAGGAGATCGATGATCGGTGACGACGTGGGCTCCAGCGCGTTCGGCGCTACGCCTGTGAGCCGCCGCAATTCCTGGAACGGAATCTCGACCTGGCGTCCCAGAGCCTGGGTACCAAGCACGTCCTTCGAGACAGCGGCCCACAGGACGATGTTGTCCACCCCTCGCCGCAATCGATCAACAAATCTACCTGGCGCCTCCATGACGCTGGCCGGAAGGGTTTCCACGGCGGTCAACATTGTCTGGCGCGCGACCTCCACGTAAACGGAGCGCAACGGCCCTTCAAGGTTGGTGAGAATATCGGCGCCGTCGTTCGTGCTCTTGAAGCGCCGCGCGCGGACATCCTGGAGGACTGCCAGCCAATACCTGTTGTACCGATCAAAATACGTCTTGAGGGTCTCATCGAGCGCCCTGCGGTATGCCTCCGGGCCCTCGAGCTTGCTCTCGTTGAGAACCCAGGAATCCATGTTCGCGGCCGCCGTCACCGCGGTGACCGTCGGCATCAAGACTTCTAAATACCCTCTTCGTGTGTACAGGAACGGCACGGCGTCAGCCGTCAGAGACTCACCGCTCTTGCGCATCAGGATCTGATCGAGGTCGGACCGGCCGACCACGACGGCGTCGATAACACGCCAGGCAGGCTTGCTGACAAGAGTGGAACGCTCCAGCATCTTGAGAGCGCGCGTCGCCATCGTCAGGCCTGCCAGGCGGTTCTGCACTTTCGCGATCACAGCTTCATCAAGCGCGACCCGATCCCAGATGCCGTAGGCCGCGAGAGCCCTTACATGGGGCACGATGCTGATAAGGTCGCCCGCCGTGTAGCCATCCTTTTCGAACTCCGACTTGAACCAGTCCTCAAGGAAGTCAACGTAGTTGGGTTTGCGCAGCCGTGTCGGCTCACCCAGCAGCAAGTAGGCCTTGAGCGTTTCGAAGAGCGCCTCGTTGGCCTTCTCGGCGGCCAACCCGGTCGGGTTTTCCTTGAGGCCGTCGCCAAGCCTCTTCTGAGCATGCATCAGCAGCCGCGGCAGCAGCAACGCCACGAGGCCACGATGGTACAGATCCTGGGTCTGGACACCGAGGCGCTCATCCTGGCCAAGCCCGAAGCGCGGGGCGAGATACACCTGCTTCGGATGCTGGTGATCATACCCGGTCGGCAGGCGTCTCAGATCGTTCAACAACGCCAGGTGTTTGCGCGGATCGATGTCGTTGGGGCTGAAACGCTGCTTGTCGGCCAGTGCCATGCGCGCGTCGAGTTCCTGGACACGCGCCTCCACACTCTTCACCAAGTCGGCATTCTCGATGTAGCTCCACGTCCACAGGCCGGCGAGCGTCAGCAGAACCAGCGCCGTGGCCGCAAAGGCGGAATAGCGAATGATCGCATTGCGGCGTTCAACTTTGGGATTGGTCCCGACAAGACCGGCCTCGTTGAAGACCACGTCGTCGAAGAGCCGGCGGAGAAAAAATCCGCGTCCCTGACCGACCTGTGGCGGCAGCGCCTGCCGTTGGATGCCGAACTTGCCCGAGATCGCATCCATGAGGCGGTCGATCGGGCTGCCTTGCTGCGTAGCCGATGTGAAGTACACGCCGCGCAACGACAACCGGCTGGCAAATCGCGAGTCGTTGAAGGTCTCGCCCAGCAGTTCGTCGATCACTCGCCCCAGTGAGGCGAATTGCGAGGGGAAGCCATAGATCAGGGTACGTCTGCCGAGATCGCGCTCGCTCTGCAGCCGGTCGAGTAGCCGAGACCGCTGCCGTTCGACCAGGCGGTCGAACAGGGGGGAAAACTTGTTCTGCGGCAGGTCATCCTTGTTGCCCGTTCCCAGGGGGAACGTCAGGCCCAGTACCTGCTCTCGGCCCTCGCGGTCCAGGTCATCGAAGAACTCGACGAAGCCGGCAATCATGTCGAGCTTGGTCAGCACTACGTAGATTGGCAGCGTCAGTCCGAACGCCACTTGCAGTTCGAGCAGCCTTGTTCGGATGGCGCGCGCGTGCGTCACGCGATCTTCACGCGAGATGTTGAGCAGATCCGGAACGCCAAAAACCACCAGAATACCGTTGAGCGGCTGACGCTCTCGCGTGCGCTTGAGGACACCAAGGAAGTTCGTCCACGCCGCCTGATCGACCTTGGCGTCGCTGTCCTGGGTCGTCCATCGGCCGGCCGTGTCGAGAAGCACGGCTTTCTCGGTGAACCACCAGTCGCAGTTACGCGTACCACCCACGCCCTGCAGGGCCTGGGCGCCATGACGTTCGGCGAGTGGGAAGCGCAAGCCCGAGTTCAACAGCGCGGTCGTTTTGCCGGCGCCGGGTGGGCCGATAATGGCATACCACGGCAGCTGATAGAGGCTCTGCCCGCCTTTACCCAACGTCTGCCGGAGGTCAGCCAGGGCTGTCTTGAGCTTCTCCTGGATCTGCTTGTTTTCCGACGAAATTGCCTCGCCTGTGGGATCGACCTCCACGGTGGCGATCGAGGCCACAAGTTCCTTGTCGGCCTTTCGACGCTTGCGCCAGCTCAGGAACAGCAGCAGCGAAAACAGCAGAACGATGAAGACGATGATGCCCAGGCGCACCCATTCGCTGGCCGGAAAATCAAGCCCGACCAGCGGCGGAAGAAACCAGACCAGCAACGACAGCAGCACCGCCCCAAGCGGGTATAGGAACCAGGGGCTAAGCAGTGCCTGACCGACACGCTTCATAACACATGCTCCTCGCCAAGGGCCTTGTCGCCCGGCAATCAGTTCGCATCTGGTGTGATCAGCAGAATTTCCACACGCCGGTTACGGGCCTTGCCATCCGCTGTCGTGTTGGGGGCGACGGGCTCCCGGTCGGCCTGACCGACGATCTCATAGCGGCCACGCTCACCAGTCTGCGCGATCATCACCTCGGCCGAATTTTCGGCACGTCGGCGCGACAGGACCTGGTTGTCCGGGAACTCGGCGGTCTTAATGGGATCACTGTCCGTGTGTCCGATCACCTTGACCTTGCCCTGGCCCTCGGGGGTCTTCAGCTCTTGTCCGATGCGCGCCAGCAAGGCCGACAGTTCAGGCCTCAGCTTTGCCGAGCCCACCTCGAACATATCCTTGAAGTTGATGGTGATCTGCAGCGCCCTGCCCTTGTCCGTGACGGTCACCTTGCCGGCGGTGATCTCCGGCTCGAGAAGCTTGCGCAGGGAGGCGCTGATCGCGGGCGGTGGATCCGGCTGGCGGGGCTTCACGACGGGCTGGACAGGTTCTTTCGGCAGGTCGATCCCTGCCGGCCTCAACAGCGGTTCCAGCCTATCCTGGGTCGTACCCGAGCGGACGTTCAGCGCCAGCAGGAAAGCACCGAAGATGAGCGCCGCCAGTACGGCGGCCAACGTCGCCACCAACCAGACCGGAATCTGACGGTGCTGCAGCTTGGCCGGCGCATCGACACCGCGCCAGTCCGGCGACAGTTCCCGCTCCAGCGGTCCCGCGAGATTGCGCAGGATCTGCCACACCTTCTCGCGGACCTGGTCATGCTCTGCCGGACCGCGCGCGCGCAGGCGATAGCGTCCCAGGAAGCCCAACGACATGCAGTCGTACATGATCTGCAGCGCCGACCGATTGACGGTCGGCGCCTGCGTCATGCGCTCGAGGTAGGCGTAGAACCGCTCGCCACCTTCCACGTCGCCGTGAAAGGCGCTGACCATGGTGCGCTTGTTCCAGCCGCTGTGCGCACCCCACGGCGTGTTCATCACGACGTCGTCGATGGTGGCGGCGACGGCATAGTGCGAGGCACGCAGAAGTTCCGGTTGGACGCCGCCCTCGCGGCCTGCCTTGGCGAAGCCGTGCAGCTCCTGGTAGACACTCTCGCGCACGGCATTGACGTCGACCTGGCCGGTCATGCCGCGCAGCCGGGCGGACAAGCCCAGCAACGGAACGGCAGCCGCGGCCAACGCCGAACCCGTGCCACGGGCCAGATCAGTAACGTCTATTGCCGCCGCGCCGGGCCGGCCGGCCGCCGCTGCCGCCAGGCGTCCCGGTTGATTTGGCGCCGCGAAGGTCTCTTGCTGCTGTGGCGGTGCCTGATATGCCGGAGCAGGCGCATCAAGCGCCGATGGCTGCTGCGGTTGAGGCTGATAGGGTGGCGGACCTGGTTGCTGCGGCGGGCCTGGAGGCTGGGCGGACTGCGGCCGGCCGCCGCCGGGGCGCACCACGGTCCGATTCTCGCCGCCGGTGTCGCCGAACGGGTCACTGGGATTACCGGCCATGCGTGCCTCCCGCCGTCAGGTCTGCTGCCTGATGGCCCAGAGTTCCATCTGTAGCTTGGGCCATTCGCCACCGACGTGAATAGCGATACCGCCGGCGTTGGCCAGAGCCCTGAAGAACTCGCTCGAACGGTCGAGATCGAAATACACCGTACTGGCGTTGAACGGCAGCTGCGGCGGCGCCACAGGCAACGCCGACAGCTTGATGCCCGGCAAGGCCACGTTCACGAGTTGAACGATCTGCTCGACGGGACCGATCTTGACGCTGGCCGGGAAGGTCCGCCGCAAGGCGTCCGGCGAGATTTCCGATCGCACCGCCAGAATGAACGGTGCTGTTCGCAGGAGAGTCTTGTCCTGGATGACACCAACATGCACGCCGTAGCGGCGCTCCTGCAGCGGGATCTGGACGGCACCCTGCTCGAGCACTGCCGACAGTGCCTGGCGCAGGGCTGCGATCACCGGCTCGTACACCTTCTGCAGATCGTCGTGCTTGTAGACCGGAAATTCCGCCGGCCGCCGACGCTGCGACGTGAAGGTCGCCAGCTCACCCGCCATCTGGACCAGCAGCCCGTACCAGTCCTGGGGATGTGGCGTCGGCGTCTGGGCGATGTGCGCGGCCAGCGGCGCATATTTGTTGGTGATCTGCAGCAGCAGCAGGTTTGCCATTTCCATGGCACCGCGCATGCTCGGCTGGGCCAGTCGCGCGGCGATTGCCTCGGCGCGGTTATGCAACAGGCCATGCAGTTCCACGGCGAACGAGCTCAGCGGCTGTGATGCCGAAATCGTCAGGCAGGGCGGAATATATTGATCGTCGATGATGACCTGCTTGCTGTCGCCGCGAACCTCGACGATGCGGGCGATCGGCAACGCAGCAAACCCGCCGAGATCGCCGAATCCCTCGATGGCGAAGCGCAGCCGCAACTGCCCGATGCTGACCGGCGCGACGACGTCGCTACCGACAATCGAATCCGTGGCGTCGTAGTCACCGGCTGCGTAGCGGGCCGCCACATCGTCACGGTCGCCCTGCACCGTATCGGGCATGCCGGCCCGGGCCAGCGGCAGGATGATACAGACCCGCTGGTTCCTGGTTAGTTCCGGGACGTCGATCGGTATCGGCGGCGGTACGTCATCAGGAATGGCGAACGGCGTCCCGTCGTCCAGCACGCCCGTGGCGGACGCCAGGGCGAACTTGCCGATGTTCAGCGCGGCCTTGTCGATCTGAAACTCGGTCACGCCCCAGCCAAACGACCGCACCGCGGACACCCGCTGGTGCATGATGCGGTCGAGGTGCCGCGTCTGCTGCTGAAAGTGCTGCGGCCGGAGAAACATGCCCTCCGACCACACGACCCGGCTGTTCGTCCCCATGTCCCGACCTACTCCCTGGACCGACGGCACGGACACAACACCGTCCGGCGCCGCGTCTTCCGGGCCCCCC
>Ga0187894_10001288_pt1 | contig 32479 bp, 30 predicted proteins | sample GBC1701081metaG_FD_136650 | JGI IMG/M metagenome (GOLD analysis project Ga0187894, IMG submission 136650) | White microbial mat communities from a lava cave in the Kipuka Kanohina Cave System on the Island of Hawaii, USA - GBC170108-1 metaG ...
GCCCAGACCGCGGAGTTGCAGCCGTGAAGATCGATGCAAAGCCGTTCGCCCTGGCCGCGTTGCTCGCCCTCGCGGCAGCCGCAGAGGACACGCCGCCGCCCGCAGAGGCTCCGGCGACACCTGCGGAGGAGCCCGCCGTCGCCGCCGCCGAAGAGCCCGCTCCCCGGGGCACCATGGACCATCTCGAGCTCGACCCGACCGCGATCACGGGCAACCGTGAGCTCCCCAAGGTCATGGTGATCGTCCCCTGGAAAAAGGCGGAGCTCGGCCACCTGACCGGCCGGCCGGCCAACAGCCTCCTGAACGAGGTCCTTGCCCCCGTCGACCGGGAGGTATTTCGCCGGGAACTGACCTATTTCGAGGCCCTGGAGGCGAAACCCGAGACGTAGTCCCGGTTTTCATAACGCGGCAAACGGCAACCTAACCCCCTTGAAGCCCCTACCTGGAGCAGCCCCATGCACGCCCTGGACATGATCCTCAACTTCTTCCGCGAGGGCGGGATATTCCTGTACCCGCTCGCCCTCATCTGGGTGATCGGACTCGTGATCGCCCTCGAGCGGTTCGGCTTCGTCATGCGCGTCGGTGCGGGAAACCGCCGCATGTGGGAGCAGGTGCAGCCGTTGCTCGAACAGGGCAAGTTCCGCGAGGCGCTCAACGCCGTGCAGAACTCGGAAACCGCGCTCGCGCACATCATGCGCTACGGCATCACGCGCATCCAGACCGCGCGGCGCCGCGACGACATCGAGAAAGCGCTCGAGGAGAGCCTGGTCGAGGTGATCCCGCGGCTCGAGAAGCGCACGCACTACCTCGCCTCGCTCGCGAACATCGGCATGCTGATGGGACTGCTCGGCACCATCGTCGGCCTGATCGGCGCGTTCGCGGCGGTCGCGCAGGCGAACCCGGCGGAGAAAGCCAGCCTGCTCGCGGCTTCGATCTCCGTCGCCATGAACAACACGGCGCTCGGCCTCGTCACCGCGATCACGCTCCTGCTCGCGCACCTGTACCTCGAGACCAAGACCACGGAGATCGTGGACAGCCTCGAGGTCGCCTCGGTCAAGTTCCTGAACGCGCTCAACGAGCGCAAGATGGATCCCGAGTCGCAGCAGGAGGCCGCGCGCCAGCCCGCCCACCGGCCCGTCGAGGCCGGAGTGAGGGGCGCCCGCGCATGAGCGGATCGCGCATCGCCAAGCGGCAGTCGCGCAACCACGCGCGCTACCGCGGCAGGAACGACATCAACATCGTCCCGATGCTGGACGTGATGGTCATCCTGATCTTCTTCCTGATCTTCACGGCGGTCTTCTCGAAGATGAACATCCTCGAGCTGAACCTGCCGGTTGACGGCGGGCCGCCGCCCGAGCTGCCGGCCGTGCTGGAGCTGGAAGTGATCGTGCGCGGCAACGCCATCGAAGTCGCCGACCGCAGTACGGGGCTGCTGCAGCGTCTGCCGAACCTCGAGGACGGCGCGGACTACACGGGCCTGTCGAATTACCTGCGGCGCGTGAAGATCCGTTTCCCGGAGAAGAAGGACGCGACGGTCCTGCTCGAGCCGGACATCCCGTACGACACGATGGTCCAGACGATGGACACGATGAAGTCGTTCGATACCGAGCTCGACGGCCAGCCGGTGCGCGGCGAGCTGTTCCCGCAGATCGCGGTGGGCGACGCGCCCGCCGCCGGGCCTGCCGCGCGGGTGGCGCAGCGATGATTTCCGCGCGGCTCAGGCAGAACCGCGGCAAGGCGGGGGGCAAGCGCGGCCGCGGCGGCACAGGCGCGTCGCACGGCATGTCCTCGCTGATCCCGATGATCGACATGCTGACGATCCTGGTCGTCTACCTGCTCGTGCATGCGGCGGACTACGAGATCCTGCCCAACTCGAAGAGCATCCAGATCCCGCAATCGGTGTCGGAGTCCAAGCCGCGCGAGACCGTGACGGTGCTGATCACCAAGGAGACGCTGTTCGTCAACGGCGCCGAGGTCGCGAGCGTCGCCGAGCTTCGCGGCCGGTCCGAGCCCGTGATCGAACCGCTGCGGCGGGTGCTCGTGACGGAAGCCGGCAAGCGGGTGCTGAAGGACAAGGACGATCCGACCTCGCACGAGGTCACGGTGCTTGCCGACAAGGACCTGCCGTACAGCTTCCTGAAGAAGATCCTGTCGACCTGCACGGCTGCGGAATACGGCAAGGTCTCGCTCGCCGTGCTCGAGCGCGAACGCGCCTACAGCGGCCCGGGCGCCGCCTGAGCAACGCATGACCGCGCTCGCCACCAATTACCGGATTTTCGACCTGCCGTGGACGCCCGACGACGAGGAGTCGCGGCGCCTCAAGAAGACTGCGCGTGCGCTGCTGCTCGTGTTCGCCGCGCTCGGCATCGTCATCCCGCTGATCCCGATGTCCGAGCGGGCGCTGCCGCCACCGCTGCCGGAAGAGGTCGTGAAGTTGATATTGGAGCCGCCTCCGCCGCAGAAGCCGAAGCCGGAGGTGAAGAAGGAGGAGCCGAAGCCCGAAGCCAAGCCGGAACCGAAGCCGGTGGAGCCGCCGAAGCCGGTGGACCGCCAGGCCGAAGCCCGCAAGAAAGCCGAGAAATCCGGCCTGCTCGCGATGAAGGACCAGCTCGAGGACCTGCGCGACGCCCTCGAGCCCACCGACATGAGTTCGGCGCCGATGATCGGGCGCGTCGAGGGCCCGAGCCGCGCGGAGCGTGCACTCGTCACCTCGCGCACCGGCGTCGGCAGCGGCGGCATCAACACGGGCAGCCTCTCCGCGGGATTCGGCAGCGGTCCCGGAAACCTCAAGGGCCATGCCGCCGGCACCGCCTCGCCGTCCTTTGCCGACAAGATCGGCGACGACCGGGCCGCAGCCAGCCGCAGCGGCTCCGGCGGCAAGGCCGCGCGCAGCCGCGAAGAGATCGAGATCGTCTTCGACCGCAACAAGTCGGCGATCTACGCGCTCTACAGCCGGGCACTGCGTGAGCAGCCCGAGCTGCAGGGCAAGGTGGTCGTGCAGCTCACGATCGCGCCATCCGGCGACGTCACCGACGTCCGCATCGTCTCGACGGAGCTCAACGATGCCGGACTCGAGCGCAAGCTCGTCGCACGCATCCGCATGTTCCGCTTCGAGGCCAGGGACGTCGAGGCGATGACGACCACCAAGCCCATCGAATTCTTCCCGGCCTGACGGCAAACCGCTACCATTCGGCTCCTGCCAGCCGCAGGGGCCCGCCGTGCGCATTGACAAGAACCGAGTCGTAACGCTGCATTACATCCTGCGCGACGAGCAGGGCACGGTCCTCGACAGTTCCGAGGGCCGCGCGCCGCTCACCTACCTGCACGGCAAGGGGAACATCATCCCTGGCCTCGAGCAGGCGCTGGCGGGCAAGGAGGCTGGCGAGAAACTCGACGTCTCCGTGGCGCCCGAGCAGGCATACGGGTCGCGAGACGAGCGGCTGGTGCAGGTCCTGCCGCGCAGCCGCCTCCCGGAGGGCGCCCAGGTCGCCCCGGGCATGCAGCTGCGTGCCGACAGCCCGAAGGGCCCGCGCCTCGTGTCGGTGGTCAAGGTCGAGCGGGATTTCGTCACGGTGGACGGCAACCACCCGCTTGCAGGCCGCACGCTCAACTTCTCGGTCGAGGTGGCGGAGGTCCGCAAGGCGACGCACGAGGAAGTCTCGCACGGGCACGTGCACGGCCCGGGCGGCCGCCATCACTAGGGCGCCGAGGGGCCCGCCGCTGCGGGGCACCGCGTGATCCACCGCCAGAACCTGCAGTTTCCCGAGAAGGACACCGCGCTGCGCGAGGACGTGCACGCGCTCGGCGGGCTCGTCGGCGAGGTCCTGCGCGACCAGGGCGGCGAGCGCCTGTTCGGGCTGGTCGAGGGCGATCGCCTGGCAGCGATCGGCCGCCGCGAGGGCAAGCCCGCAAGCGCAGTCGAGCTCATCGCGCGCACCGCCGGCCGCGAGGCGGGCGAGGCACGCGACCTGGTCCGGGCGTTCAGCGCGTGGTTCGAAGTGGTGAACCTCGCGGAGCGCGTGCACCGCGTGCGCCGCCGGCGCGAGTACCTGCTGCACAGCGACCGCCCGCAGCCGGGCGGCATCGGCGACTGCATGTTCCGGCTGAAGCGCGCCGGCTACGACGCGCAGAAAGTGCTCGAGCTGCTGTCGGGCGTCACCATCTATCCGGTCTTCACGGCGCACCCGACCGAGTCCACGCGCCGCACGATCCTGCGCAAGCACCAGCAGATGGCCGACATGATGATCCAACGGCTCGACCCGACGCTGACGCCGTTCGAGCGCCGCTCGGTCTGGGAGCGCATCCGCATGGAAGTGACTTCCGGCTGGCAGACCGAGGCGCACCCGCGCGATCGGCTCACGGTCGCCGACGAGCGCGAGCACGCGCTCTTCTACCTCGCCGAGGTCGTCTACCGCGTCGTGCCGGCACTCTATGAGGAAATCGCGCTCTGGTTGCAGACGGTATTCGGGCTGCCGCCCGAGCTCGGCCGGATGCCGCTCATGCTGCGCTTCGGCAGCTGGGTCGGGGGCGACATGGACGGCAACGACGAGGTCCATGCGAAGGCGATCCGCGAGACGCTGCTGCGCCAGCAGCAGCGCGTGATCTCGGCGTATTTCCAGGAATGCCACGCGCTCGCGGAGAAGCTCTCGCAGAGCGCAGGACGGGTCGGTGCCAGCCGCGAGCTGGAGGCGCGCATCGCCGAGTACGACATTCTCATGCCGAAGGCGCGCGAGGCCGCCTCGACGCGCCACGACCGCATGCCGTACCGCATCTTCTTCGCCCAGGTGGCGGAGCGGCTGCGAACGACCTACGAGGGACGCCCGAACCACTACGAGTCCGCCGACCAGTTCGTGCGCGACATCCAGCTGGTCGCCGCGAGCCTGCGGGACAATCACGGCCGGCACGCGGGCCTGTTCCCGGTCGAGCGCCTGCTGTGCCGGGCGCTCACCTTCGGCTTCCACCTTGCGACGCTCGACGTCCGCCAGCACGCGTCCGTACACCGCGAGGTCGTGGCGCAGGGCCTCGGGCGCGGCGATTGGGAGGGCCTCCCGCCCTCCGAACGCAGCCGCGCGCTGTGCGACTCCATCGCGCGCGATCGTGGCCCGGTGGCCGGCTTCGACGCCACCGGACGGCGCACGCTCGCAGTCTTCGAGGCCATGATCCAGGGCCGCAACAAGTTCGGAGAGAGTGCGATCGGCGACTATGTCGTGAGCGGTGCCGAGTCGGCGGACGACGTGCAGTCGGTGCTGCTGCTCGCGCGCTGGGCCGACATCACCGACCGCGACAGCGGCGAGGTTCCTGTCGACGTCGTGCCATCGCTCGAGACCATGGGCGCGCTCGAGGGCGCGGGCAGCGTGCTGAAGTCGCTGCTGGCGGAACCAAGCTACCGCCGGCACCTCGCAGCGCGCGGGGGACGGCAGACCGTGCTGCTCGGCTACTCCGAGAGCAACCAGGCGGCAGGCATCGCCGCCTCGCGCCACGCGATCTACCAGGCCCAGGTCGAGCTGGTCGCGGCCTCGGTGGAAGCGGGCGTCGACCTCGCGCTGTTCTACGGCCGTGGCGGACCGACGAGCCGCGGGGGCGGCCCGATCGAGCGGCTGGTCGAAGATGCGCCGGACGGTGCGACGCGCGGCCGACTGCGCGCGACCGAGCAGGGCGAGGGGATCAGCAACGGCTACGGGCTGCGGCGCATCGCGCTACGGAGCTTCGAGAAGGCGGTGTTCGCCGTGGCGATGGACCGCATCGAGCAGCCGCGCGCGCCCGCGCGCGAGCGGGAGTTGCGCGCGCTGATGGGCAGCATCGCTGCGGCGAGCGCTGTGCGCTATCGGGCGCTGGTGCACGGGCAAGCGGAATTTGCGCATTTCTTCCGCGCCGTGACGCCGATTGACGTGATCGAGCGGATGCACGTCGGCGGGCGCGTGGCCGGGCGGGCCGGCGAGGGCATCGCCGCGACGCGGCCCGTGCCCTGGGTCTACGCGTGGATGCAGAGCCGGCACGCCCTGCCCGGCTGGTACGGCGTCGGCAGCGGGCTCGACGCCGCGGCGCGCGAACACGGCGTCGAGGCGATCCGCGGCGCGATCAAGGACTGGAGCTTCCTGGCGAAGCTGCTCGATGACGTCGAGCTCGACCTGGTGCGGGCGGACCTCGACATCGCGGCGCTCTACGAGGCGCTGGCAGCGGGCGGCGCCGGCGGGATTCCCGCCGAGATCCGCCGCGAGCATGCGCTTGCGAAGCGCTGGGTCACCGAGATCAAGCAAGGGCAGGAGCTCCTGGACAGCCGACCTGCGCTGCAGCGCTCGACGGTGCTGCGCTCGCCCTACGGCGACCCGATGCACCTCATGCAGGTGGACCTGCTGCGCCGCTGGCGCGCTGGCGGGCGCGCGGATGCGGCGTTGTTCGAGGCGCTGCTCGCGAGCGTGTCCGGGATCGCGCTTGCGCTGCAGGCGACGGGCTGATGGCCGCGGAACCCAGGAGCATCTGCGTCTACTGCGCATCGAGCCATGCCTGCGACGAGGCATTTCACGATGCCGCGCGCACGCTCGGCCGGTTGCTCGCCGTTGCCGGCTGCACGATCGTCTACGGCGGGGGACGGGCCGGGTCGATGGGCGCGCTCGCGGAGGGCGCGCTCGCCGCAGGCGGCCGGATCGTCGGCGTGATCCCGAAGTTCATGGTCGACCTCGAGTGGGGGCACGACGACCTCACCGAGCTGCACGTCGTCGAGGACATGCGCACCCGCAGGCACGAAATGCTGACCCGGGCCTCGGCCGTCGTCGCGCTGCCCGGCGGCACCGGCACCCTCGAGGAACTGTTCGAGGCGATCACGCTGAAGCGCCTCGGCCTGTTTCCCGGCCCGATCGTCGTCGTCAACACGCGCGGCTACTACGATGCGCTGCTCGCACAGCTCGCCGCGGCGGTCGAGGGGCGCTTCATGGACGCGCGTCATGCCGCAATGTGGACGGTGGTGGCCCGGCCCGAGGACGTCTTGCCCGCGATCGGGTCTGCGGCGCCATGGGGCGCGGACAGCCGGGACTTCGCGGTCGTACGCTGAATCGGATAAAATCGCGGCCATGAGCCCCGAGAAACCCATCGAAGCGCAGATGAGCGCGGACGCGCTGTACCGCGAGGAAATTTTCACCGACCAGCGCGTCGGCACCGTCCGACGCATGACGCCCGTGAAATCCGACGGCAGCGACGACCCGTCGCGCGCGGTCATCTTCATCGGCCAGGCGACGGTGATGACGCCCATGGGCTCGCTGCCGCTCTCCTTCGAGCTGCCGGCGCGCACGCTCGCCGAGGCGGCCGCGCAGTTCGGCCCGGCTGCCCAGCAGGCGGTCGAGGATGCCGCGCGCGAACTGCAGGAGCTGCGCCGCCAGGCGTCCTCGTCCATCGTCATCCCCGAGGCGGGCGCTGCCTCGCTGAAGGGCATGGGCGGGAAAGGTGGGTTACAGCTGCCTTAGCGGGGTGCGCAGGAGGGGTCAGACCCCTTGAGCGGGAGGTTTCCCCGACATCGTCGACTGCATGGCGCTCAAGGGGTCTGACCCCTCCGCGGGTCCCTCAGCGATAGTGCTTGCTCAACCAGTCGGCGACTTCGCGGTAGAAGTAGCGGCTGTTCTCGCCTTTCAGGATCCAGTGGTTCTCGTCCGGGAACAGCACCAGGCGGCTCTCCACTTGCTGGCGCTGCAGCACCGTCCAGAACTCGAGGCCGTTGTTGTAGGGCACGCGGAAATCGCGCTCGCCGAAAGTCACGAGAATCGGCGTCTTCAGATTCTTGGACTGCCAGAACGGGCTCTGGTCCCGCCAGGTTGAAATGCCGTCCCAGGGCGGGCCGCCGAGGCCTCGCTCGCGCGAGTAGGCAATGTCGCTCGTGGTCCACTGGGTCTTGAGGTCGTAAAGCCCGGCGTGGCTTACCAGCGCGCGGTAGCGGTCGGTCGAGACCGCGAGCCAGTTCGTGAGGTGGCCGCCGTAGCTCGCGCCGCCCGCGGCCTGGCGACCCGCGTCGATGAACGGGTAGCGCCGGATCGCCTCGTCGGCGGCCTGGTCGATGTCCGCCGCCGGCCCCTTGAGCGGGTCGCCCTCGATCGCCTGCGAGAACGCCTCGCCGAAACCTGTCGAGCCGGTGTAGTTCGTCAGCAGCACGACGTAGCCCGGCGCCGCGAGCAGGTGTGCATTCCAGCGGACCGAGAACTCGTCCTTGGACATCAGGTGCGGGCCGCCGCGGATCAGCACGAACAGCGGATACTTCTTCGCCGCGTCGAAGCCGGGCGGCAACGCCAGCATGTTGTGGATGCGCGCGCCGCGCTTCGACTTGAACCAGAACTCCTCGACCGGCCGCCAGTCGATGGCCGCGACGCGTTCGGCGTTGAATGCCGTGAGCGCGTGCCTCGCGCCGTCGGCGCGCTCGATGCGCACCACCTCCGGCGGGCTCTGGGCGCTCCCCCAGGCCGCGACGATCACCGGCGCGTCATCCGGACCCGCGACCTGAAGGCCCGAAAGCGTCCCGGTCTCGATCCGGCCGACCTCTGCAGGTTTTCCGCCCGTCGCGGCCACGGCAAACAGCCGTTCATGGCCGCCGTCGTCCGCGAGCAGGTACACGGTCTCGCCGTCGGGGCACAGGCGGAAGGTTTCGACGGGACGGTCGAAACCGGGCGCGACCGCGCGCGGCGCCGGATTCGCCCAGTCGAAGCGCACGAGCCGCTCGGCGTTGTACGCGAATCTCGTGGCGGGCGTCGAGCGCGCGTAGAGCGCGGAGCCGTCCGGCGCGAACCGTGGCTGCGAGTAGCTCGCGTCGTCGCCCGTGAGGCGCTGCGGCTCGCCGCCCCCGGCTGGGATGACATAAAGCGCCTGCTGCACGATCGCGCGCGCGGACTCGTCGCGCTCCGTGGTTGCGGTGAAGACGATCGTTCCGCCGTCGGGCGACCAGGCGATCTCGATGATGTCGCCGTCGTTGTCGAGGTCGCCGCCGTAGCCGGGTGCCTTGCGCAGTTGCGTGTCCGCCAGCAGGTCGCGCGCGCCGGCCGCATCGCCGAGCTCTTGCAGCATCAGCGTAGGCCGCCGCTCGTCGAGCCAGCGGTCCCAGTGACGCACCGGGAACTGCTCGAACACGCGCGCGTTGTGCTTGCGTGCCTTGCGCTCCTCGATGCGCGCCCGGTTGTCGGCGTCCGTCATCGCGCCGGGCCAGGTCATGCTGGTGAACAGGATCGCCTGCCCGTCGGGCCGCCACTCCGGCCGCGTGGCGCCCGTCGCGACCGAGGTCACGCGCTCCGCCTCGCCGCCGCCCGCGATGTCGAGCACGTGGATCTGCGGCTCGTCGGAACCCTCGCGTTTCGCCGAGAAAGCGATGCGGCGCGAGTCCGGGCTCCAGGCCGCGCCCGACTCCGCGCCCGGCGTCGAGGTGATTCGCCGCGGCGCCGCGCTGCCGTCGGCTGGCACGAGCCAAAGGTCGCTGGTCTTTTCCGCATCGTCGTAGGCGGGCTCCGCGACCGGGACCACCACGAACCGGCCATCCGGGGAGAGCGCCGGTGCGCCGACCCGCTTCATGAGCCAGACGTCCTCGTGCGTGATCGGCCGTTTCGGCGCCGCCTGCTGGGCGCTGGCCGCACAGGCGACGAGACAGAGCGCGGTCAGCAGCAGTCGCGGATGCACGCAGGTCTCAGGCTCAGGAATGCCATTGGCGGGCGCAGACGTTCTGCAGCAGCCAGGGCTGGTCGGCGACGAGGTCCTCGCTGAACAGCTCACCGCGGCCCTGAAGCGGCGTCCAGTCCGTATAGGCGCCGACCAGCGAGCCGAGGTACGGCCGCGCGATCTCGAGCACGGCGCGGAAGTCGAGCTGGTCCGCTTCGCGAAGACCTTCCCGGGGGTTGCGGATCGCCCATATCATTGCGCCGAGCGCGCCGGCGGCGACCTGGAGGCAAGTGGCGTTCGTGTAGGGCACGTGCCTGCGCGCCTCCGCGATCGACAGCTGCGAGCCGAACCAGTACGCGTTCTTGCCGTGACCGGCGATCAGCACGCCGAGCTCGTCCATGCCGGTCACGATCTCGGCGCGAATGATGCGGCGCGTCGGCTGCAGCGACCAGCCACGCCCCTCCAGCTCGAGCGTCGACAGCATCGCGTCGTCGCAAGGGTGGTAGACGAACATCACGGTCGGGCGGTACTCGAACCTGGTGCCCTGGCGAAGCGACAGGTAGTCGGCGATCGAGAACACCTCGTCGTGCGTCATGAGCAGGCCCTGGTACCCGCCGGAAGAGGGCAGCCAGCTGCGCGCGTAAGTCGCGCCGCCGGGCCGGTGCAGGTACACCGAGCCGCAACGCGGCCGGTGCCAGTGCGAGCCCGTCGGCTTTTTCGGCTCCGAGGTGCCGAGCGAGAGCTCGGAGGGCTGCATCAGCTCGTCCACGAAACCGTCGATCGACCAGGTGTTGACGAACTCGTTCGGCCGCTTCGGCCGGTCCGTCGCCTGCGTGTCGCGCTCGGAGATCTGGATCAGCGTGACGCCGAGGTCGCGCGCAAGCGACGCCCAGCCCGGCTGGTCGGGCGGCAGGTCGGTTGCCTTTCCGAGCCCGCTCGCGAGATCGAGCAGGGCCTGCTTCACGAAGTGCGAGACGAGCCCGGGGTTCGCGCCGTGGTCGACGACTGCCGTCGGCGCGCCGGGCTTCAGACGGCGGCCGAGCTTCAGCATGTCCTCGCGCGTGCGGTAGTTGGTGCGCTCGCGCATGGTCAGCATCGGGTTGTCGAACACGCCCGGCCAGGGTTCGATCGAGGTGTCGACGTACAGCACGCCGTGCGCGGAGCACCACTCGACGAGGTCGAGGCTCGAGACGTCCACCGAGAGGTTGAGCAGGAGGTCGCCCGCCTTGAGCCGGCGGCGCAGCTCGCGCTGGTAGGTCGAAGGCTTCAGGTGGCAGTGGACGAACCGGGCCTGGTTCGCGGCAGCGAGCGCTCGGCCCTGCTCGCTCGCCTCCAGCACGGTGAGGCCGTCCTCCGGAAGATTCAGGTGACGGCGCAGCAGTGGCAGCATCGCCTGGCCGATGCTGCCGCAGCCGACCATCAACACGCGGCCGGAAAATCCGGCAGTTTCGATCCGATTGCCCCCCACGGCGTGACCCTAGCATAATCGGCGATGATGAAAATCCCGGGCCTTGCGCTCGCCTTGGTCGCCGCTTCGGCATTCGCGGCGGCCCTGCCTCGCAGTCCCGCGCCGAAGGGCGTCGAGCTCTACATCATTTCGCCCGCCGACGGCGAAACCGTCACCAGTCCGGTGACCGTTCGTTTCGGCCTGCGCGGCATGGGCGTCGCCCCCGCGGGCGTTGCCGTGGAGAATACCGGCCATCATCACCTGCTGATCGATGCGGCGCCGCCGGCGTTCGACATGCCCGTCCCCGCGGACGCGAACCACGTGCACTTCGGCAAGGGCCAGACCGAGACGCAGGTGACGCTGGCGCCGGGCACGCACACGCTGCAGCTGCTGCTCGCGGATCACCTGCACATCCCGCACGATCCGCCGGTGCTGTCGAAGGTGATTACCATCACAGTGAAATAGTTGCCCCAATGCTCATCGCATCAATGTTTGCGCGAGTCAAACCGCGGCGCTCTGCGCTTGTTTCGACTTTCGCAATCTTGCTGGCCGCTTGCGGCACCCGAGAGATTGGACCTTGGAAAGAGGAGGTCAAGCTGTCGGACGGTCGAGAAATCGTGGTGGAGCGATACGAGATTGCTGATATTGCGTTACCGATCGGCATTCTCGGAGGCACATCCATGCGGCATTCCAGGATCAGGATCGTATCTCCGTTGGATTTGGCGTCGATGCCTGAGGTTGTGACACCGTTTAGGCCGATTATTTTGGACTACGACGCAGCGCGCAGCCATTGGTTCGCAATTAGCGTCAACGACCGCGCTTGCGAAGATACCGACCCTTCCCAAATGGACCCTCAGGGCAGGGCGAGCTTTCGTCCAAATTACGAGTATCGAATGATCGACGGCGACTGGCGCAGCGTCGAAATTGGGTCGGAGCGATTGGGTTCAGAGGCGAACTTGCTGGTAACACGCAGGGCTATTGATCAGAACACCTTGGTTTCACTTGCCGCGAAAGCGAAGCTCAATTCCACGACAGCATTGCCAAGCCAGTTTCGACGCATCGTGGCGTATGTCGAATGTTGAGCAGTACATTGCAACCGATGGCACTTGGTGCGGCCGCTATCGTCCTTTTGGCCGCGTGCAGCAAGAGCGATGTCGGCCCATGGAAGGAAGAGGTCAAGCTGTCAAACGGGCAGGTCATCGTCGTGGAGCGCTATGAGACATTCGAGCTCAGGCAGCCGATTGGAGACCCCGGAAGCGCGTTCATTGAGGATGCAAGTTTCAAGTTCATATTGCCATCGGAGCTGAGGTCAATACCGGAGCTTGTCATGCGCTATCGGCCCGTAGTTTTGGACTACGATTCAGCGGGCAACCAGTGGTTTGCAATTGGCGTCAATGACCGAGCTTGCTCGGCATTCCGCGAGGGACATATGGATTCAACAGGCAGAGTCAATCAGCATCCCAATTTTGAGTTCCGCCTGATCGACGGTGAATGGCGCGAAGTCGAGATTGGGCCGGAGCGATTGGGACTTTCCGCCAATTTACTGATTCAAAGAACGACCATCGATCAATTCGACGTCTTGCCACTTGCCGAGAAATCTCGCGTCGACTCCGACAATGGGCTTCCCAGACAGTTTCGCAGCATCCAGCCTCATATAGGATGCTGATAGATGCGTGCGACCTGAAAGAGGAACGCCAAGATGAAACCTCTCGATTGCCAAGAAGACTTGATCGAGCAATGAGCAAATTGTGGTGGGTTCTGCTACTGGGTTTGCCGCTGGTCGGCTCCTGCGACCGCGAGCCCGACTACGACCTGCTCGTGCGCGGCGGCACCGTGTATGACGGCACCGGGAGCCCCGGCGTCGCCGGCGAGGTCGCAATCCAGGGCGACCGCATCGCCTACGTCGGGCCCAGGGCGCCCGGCAAGGCGCGGCGCGAGATCGACGCGACGGGCAAGGCGGTCGCGCCGGGCTTCATCAACATGCTCTCCTGGTCGACCGAGTCTCTGCTGATCGACGGGCGAGGCCAAGGCGAGCTGCGCCAGGGCGTCACGCTGCAGGTCATGGGCGAGGGCTTCTCGATGGGCCCGCTCAACCAGACGATGAAGGACGAGCTGCGCGCGCAGCAGGGCGACCTGCGGTACCCGGTCGAGTGGACCACGTTCGGCGAGTACCTCGAGCTGCTCGAGAAGAAGGGCGTTTCGATGAACGTCGCTTCGCTGGTCGGCGCGGTCAACCCGCGCATCATGGTGCTCGGCCAGGATGACGTCGACCCGACGCCGGAACAGCTCGCGGCGATGCAGGGCGTCGTGCAGCAGGCCATGGAGCAGGGCGCGCTCGGCGTCGGCTCCTCGCTGATCTACGTGCCGGCCACCTTTGCCGAGACCGACGAGCTTCTCGCGCTGGTATCGACCGCGGCGCGCTGCGGCGGCATCTACATGACTCACATGCGCAGCGAGGGCAAGCGTTTTCTCGAGGCCGTCGAGGAAACCATCGACATTTCGCGTCACACCGGCGCGCCCGCCGAGATCTACCACCTGAAGTCGGCCGGCAAGGAGAACTGGCCGAAGATGGACGGCGCACTCGAGCGCATCGAGGCGGCGCGCCGCGAGGGTATCCGCATCACCACCGACATGTACGCCTATCCCGCGGGCGCCACCGGGCTGGACGCGGCCATGCCTCCCTGGGTGCAGGCAGGCGGCAACGAAGCCTGGTTCGAGCGCCTGCGCGACCCGACGATCCGCAAGCGCGTCGTCGCGGAGATGCGCGCCGAATCCGTCGGCTGGGAAAACCTGATGCAGGCGGCGGGCGGCGCGGAGAACGTCCTCATCGTCGAGCTGCGTGACCCCGAGTTGAAGAAGAAGTACATGGGCAAGACGCTCGCGGAGATCGCCCGGCTCCGGGGCACGAGCCCGGAAGAAGCCGCGATGGACCTCGTGGCCGAGGACAGGACGCGCGTCGGCACCGTGTATTTCCTGATGTCCGAGGACGAAGTGCGGCGCAAGCTCGCGCTGCCCTACATGAACTTCGGCTCGGACGGCGCGGCGCTGTCGACGGAGGGCGTGTTCCTGCAGAGCGGCGCGCACCCCCGGGCCTACGGCAACTTCGCGCGCATCCTCGGCCACTACGTGCGCGACGAGAAGCTGACGACGCTCGAGGACGCGATCCGCCGTCTGACCTCGCACCCGGCCTCGGTCCTGAACCTCCACGATCGCGGCGCGTTGAAGGCCGGCAACCATGCGGATGTCGTGGTATTCGACCCGGCGACGATCCAGGACCACGCGACCTATGCCGAGCCGCACCAGTACTCGACCGGCGTCTCGCACGTGCTCGTGAACGGCGTGCTCGCGCTCGAGAACGGCGAGCCCACGGCGGCGCGGCCCGGACGATTCGTGCGCGGCCGCGCCTGGACCGGCTGGCCTGGCGGAGGCTGCCGCGCGACGGCCAGCGACTGGGACTGGCCCCCGGTCGGCTGATTGCCCCCGATCGAATTCCTGATCTTCGGCGCGACGCTCGTGGGCGTCGCGCTCTTTCATCGGCACGCCCTGGCGATCGCCGCCACGGGCCTCGCCGCCGTACTCGCCTACCAGGGGCTGTTCGGCTCCTTCCCGGCCGGACCCGGTGCGGCGGGGCTCGTCGCGCACCTCTCCCATGAGTGGGTCGTCCTGCTCAACCTCTTTCTTCTCCTGGTCGGGTTTGCGCTGCTGGCCACGCATTTCGAGGGCAGCGGCCTGCCCAAGGCGCTGCCGGCCCTCTTGCCGGACGACTGGACCGGCGCGCTCGCATTGCTGGCCATCGTCTGGCTGCTGTCGGGTTTCCTCGACAACATCGCGGCCGCGCTGATCGGGGGCGCGATGGCAAATGCGCTGTTTGGCGGACGCGTGCGCGTCGGCTACCTCGCGGCGATCGTCGCTGCCTCGAACGCCGGTGGGGCCGGCAGCGTGCTCGGCGACACCACCACCACGATGATGTGGATCAGCGGCGTGCCGCCGATTCAGGTCCTGCACGCCTACGTGGCGGCGGCCGTCGCGTTCTGCGTATTCGCCGTGCCCGCCGCCCGCGCGCAGCAGCGCTTCGCGCCGATCCTGAAGGATTCGCCGCGCAAGCTGCACGTCGACTGGCCGCGGGTCGCGATCGTCGCTGTCATCCTGGCGAGCGCCGTGGCGGTGAACCTGGCCGTCAATGCATTGCTCCCGTCCAGGGCCGGCGATTTTCCGTTCCTCGGCGCGACCGTGGCGATCGTGATTGCGCTCACCAGCGCCTGGCGACGACCGGACTGGAGCGTGCTGCCCGGAGCGGTGCTGGGCTCGCTCTTCCTGCTGTGCCTGGTGGCCACCGCCTCGCTGATGCCCGTGGAAGCGCTGCCCGAGCCGTCGTGGAAGACCGCGCTGGCGCTCGGGTTCGTGTCCGCATTCTTCGACAACATCCCGTTGACCGCGCTCGCGCTCGAGCAGGGCGGCTACGACTGGGGTGTGCTCGCCTATGCGGTCGGATTCGGCGGCTCGATGATCTGGTTCGGGTCGTCGGCGGGCGTCGCGATCAGCAACATGTTTCCCGAAGCACGTTCGACGGGTCGCTGGCTGCGCGAGGGCTGGCTGGTCGCCGTCGCCTACGTGGCGGGTTTCGCGGGGCTCATGCTCGTGTGGGGCTGGAACCCGGATCCTTGACGAGCAACGCGTAGCGGTGTCCTGACCCGAAGCGAGACAGCGGCTCGCTCGAGACCAGCCTCGCGCCGTTCGCGGCGGCCAGCGCGGCAACCTCTGACTTCGACAGCGCCGGCTTCCTCGCCTTGCGGCTGAACGGGTGGCGCAGGCGCCAGGTCAGGTGCTTGAGCGAGTGCCGGTCGAAGAACGTCACGATCGCGAAGCGGCTCGAGACCCGGAGGACCTCGGAGAACAGCCGCTCGCGCTCGGCGACCGTCGGCAGGTGGTGCAGGAGCCTGACGCACACGACGCCGTCGACGCTCCGGTTGCGCAGCGGCATGTGAAACGCCGACGCCGTCATCCACACGCGCGGCACGCGCGCCTGCGACGCCTTGCGGCCGTATAGCACCTGTCCGATGGCGACATCGGCCTCGATGACGAGGTCGGTGGAATCGGCGAAGGCAGGTGTCAGGCGCCCGCCGCCGCAGGGTATCTCGAGGATTGCGCGCGAGCGGCCGACCTGCCGCATGCAGCGCCGGATCAGCAGCGATTCGCGCGGCGTCACGCCGAGTTTGAGCGGCCGGCGGCGGAATTGCAGGTTGTAGTCGGCCGCCTTGGCGATGTCCTGGAACTCGTCCTGGTAATCCGTGCCTTGCTCGGCATCCTGCGTGACGCCCCAGGTCTCGGAACCGCCGCGCACGGCGAACAGCGCAACGCCCTCCTGGATCGGGTAGCGAGCGTCGCAGCCCTCGCAACGGATCCAGTCGGGGCCGACGGAGAGCGGGTCGCGGCATTCCGGGCAGGCGAGCAGGCGCTCGATTGCGGCGATGCGGGTGTCGTCCGGGGTCACCCCGCCATTATCCGTTCAAAAGCTGCGCTTCGTCTGCACCAGGAACTGCACCTGGTCGACCGAGCGCGGCCCGTCGAGCGGGAAGGCGACGTCGAGATGCAGGACGTTGCCGAGCGCGGAGCGCGTGCTGCCGAGCCGGAGGCCGAAACCGACGTCCCGGAGCAGCCCGAGGTTTTCGCTGGGCCCGAGCACCGGGTCGCCGAAGGCCTTGCCCATGTCGAAGAACACGGCGGCGCCGACGTCGGCCAGCTTCCATAGCGAGTACTTGCTGAAGTACCGCTGCTCGACGGTCATGAGCGCCGTGCCGCTGCCGGCCTGGAACCGCAGCGGATAGCCGCGCAGGCCGGTATCGCCGCCGATGGTGAGCTCGTGGTCCGCATCGAGCGCGTGGCCTGCGGCCGCCGAGAGGCCCGCGAAGAACACGCCGCGCGGCCCGGTCGGGCGGTAGTAACGAATGCCCCCGGACAGCAAGCCGTCCGCAATCGATCCGCCTTCGACGCGGGTCGTCAGCTTGAGGTCGGCGAACATCGAATCGTCGTGGCCGATCCGCCAGCCGCGGCTCGCTTCGGCGTGAGCGAGGAGGGCGTCGCGATCGGCGCCCAGCGTCGTCGTCGACAGGCCGACCTCGAGCGCATAGCGCAGCCCGAAGAGCTGGTCCTCGGTACGCGAAATCTGGTCGCGGTTGCGGGTCGTCGCAAAGTCGTCCTGCACGCCCTCGAAGCGCAGGAACGGGTAGTCGAGGTGGCGGTCCGCAGGCATCACGTCCGGCACCGGGTCTTCAGGCGCGACGTCGAAGTTCGCGTGCTCGCGGCGCAGACCAGCGCTGATGCGCCGCGACCAGCCGTCGTTGAGTCCGTCCGACCACCCGTACCGCAGCTCACCGAATTCCGTGCGCCGCTCGTAGCCGGCGACACGCTCGCCGAGCCGGTAGACGGGTTCGACCGACAGGTCCTGCTGCAGCGCCGTGCCGAAGCTCCAGCGCGTGTCGAGTGCGTAGAAGGGGCGCTGAGCCTCCACGCGCCAGCCGTGGCCGTCATTGCTGTCGCGGAAGGCGACGTCGTGGATCCAGCGGCTGCCTCGTACGCCGGGATCGCGCCAATGCACCGTATAGGACGTACGGTCGGCGTCGCTCGCGAGCTCGAAGCTGAGCTGTTTGCCGCGGCCGAGCAGGTTCAGTTCCTCGAGCTTGATGCCGCCCGAGTTCTGGCCACCGCTGCGCCCAAAGGAGATGCCCGGGTTCGTGGTCCAGACTTCGCGCACCGCGACCTCGAGGTCTGCGACGCCGTCGTGGCAGTCAACCGCCCGCACCTCCGGCTCCCGGATGTAGCGCAGGTCGCGCAGGTTGCGCTCGGTCTCGTCGATCAGGCGCCCGGAAACCGGCTCGCCCTCGGCAAACAGCAGCTGCGATTCGATGACGGACTCGCGCGTGTCGATGTGCAGGTTGTTGGCGAGCCGGTAGGGAAGCGGAATTCCCTCACCACTCTCGTCCTCGAAGATATCCAGGTTCTGGACCCGGACCTTCCCGACCCGATAGCCCTCGGCCTCGAGCTGCGAAAGCGGGCCGCAGGCGCCGGCGGTGGCGGCGCCGGGCAGCGAGGCCAGGAATAACGCCGCGAGCCAGCGCGGCGGCAACGGCGGGACATTTCGCAGGGGCACGTCGTTGGACGGCGCCCGGGGCGCCGGCCAATCGCCGCGTCAGGTGAGGCCGACGGCCGCCACCGGCTGGGCGAAGGGCTTGCGGGACTCCAGCCAGGCCCAGAGCGCGTCCCACTGCTGCAGTTCCGGGTGCACGCGTGCCGGATTCATGTCGTGCAGGCCGAGACCCTGCTCATTGGCGAAGACATAATGCTGCGAATCGCGCAGCGTCGTCACCACCGGAATCTGCATCTGGTCGAGGAAGCGCATCAGCGTGCGGAAGATGATCGTGTTCGGCTTGACGCGGTTCGCGACCACGGCAAGCCGGTTCTCGCGCCGCTTGATCTTGCCGGAAATCAGCAGATGGCCGATGGTGCGCGAGCAGGCGTGGATGTCCGCGTCGGAGGGCATCACCGGTACGAGGACTGCGTCGGCATCCCGCACGTGTTCGTTGAACTCGTGGGGATGCATGGCCGCCGGCGTGTCAACGACGACCCGGTCGGTCCCGGGCGGAACGCGCAGCTGGAAGCTGCGTGTCACGGCGAGCGAGCGGGCATAGGCGGCGACGCCGTGGATCGGGGGCTGGTTGGCGGAGCGCTTTTCGAGCCAGCGCGAGCTGGAGCCCTGGGGGTCGAAATCCATGAGGACGGGGCGATAGCCCCGCGCCGCGTACATCGCGGCAATGCCGGTCGCGATGGTCGACTTGCCCGACCCGCCCTTGGGGTTCAGCACGACGATGCGCAGCATGTCAGTATCCTACCTAGAAACACTTGGCTTGCCAATGACTTACAGCACAAAACCTAGAATCGTTATCGTTGGCGCCGGATTCGCGGGCCTGGAGGTGGCCGGGCGGCTTGCGCGCCTTCCTGCCGATATCACCTTGATCGACCGGCAAAATCACCACCTGTTCCAGCCCCTGCTGTACCAGGTCGCGACCGCAGGCCTCTCCCCGGCGGACATTGCCTGGCCGGTCCGCCACATGATGCGCCGACAGGCCAATACGCGGGTCCTGATGGGGGAGGTCACCGGCGTCGATCCCGCGCGCAAGGTGGTGATGCTCGAGGCTGGACCTGTCGCCTACGACCTGCTGGTGCTCGCGACCGGGGCGACACATGGCTATTTCGGGCACGACGAGTGGGCGGCGCATGCGCCGGGGCTCAAGACGCTCGACGACGCGACGGCGATCCGCCGGCGGCTCCTGCTCGCCTTCGAGCGCGCGGAAATGGAGGCAAACCCGGAAGTGCGTACCCGGCTCCTCACCATCGTGATCGTCGGCGGCGGACCGACCGGCGTCGAGCTCGCGGGCGCGGTCGCCGAGCTCGCGCGGCGGTCGCTCGTGCACGACTTCCGTTCAATCGACCCGGCGCGTACGCGCGTGGTGCTGGTCGAGGCGGGCCCGCGGGTACTGACGAACTTCCCGGAGACGCTCTCCGCTTACACCGCGACGGCACTCGCGCGGCTCGGCGTGGAGTTGCGCCTCGGCGCGCCCGTCACGCTTTGCGACGCCGAAGGCGTCTCGATCGGAAACGAGCGCCTGCGCGCGGCGACCGTCATCTGGGCGGCTGGCGTCGCGGCCTCACCGGCGGCGCGTTGGCTGGGCCTCGAGGGCGACCGCGTTGGCCGAGTTGCGGTCACGGCCACGCTGCAGCCCGCGGGGCTCGATGACGTCTGGGTCATCGGCGACACCGCGCTCGCGACCAATCCTGACGGCAGGCCGCAGCCCGGGATCGCGCCGGTTGCGAGGCAGCAGGGCGCGTATGTCGCGCGCACGATCCACGCGCGCCTCACGGGCGGCGCGAAGCTGCCGCCCTTCGCCTATCGGGACCGGGGACTACTCGCGACGATCGGACGCAAGGCCGCGATCATCGCGTATCGCAGACTGCGCCTGCGCGGCTGGTTCGCCTGGTGGATCTGGGGCGTGGCCCACGTATATTTCCTCGTGAGCCTGCGCAACCGCCTCATCGTCGTGACCCAGTGGCTCTGGGCCTACCTGCTCTGGGAGCGCGGGGCGCGGCTCATCACGGGTGAGGGCCTCGAGCGCAAATCCTAGATCGCCGGTTCTTTGCGACCGCTGCGCCAGGTCAGCCGACCGTGGACAGGTCATTCCAGCGAGGGTCCGCCCGCAACGGCGCGAGGAACGGCGAATCCTGCGCGTCCTGGCCCGTGCATTCGTAGAGCCACGGCGCGTTGCTTGCCGTCGCGCAGTAGGCCCGGTTCCGCCGCAGCCAGTCAAACGCCGCGGAATAGTTGCCGCGATATGCGTGTACCTCCGCAATCTGGAATGCCTGCGAGTCTGAAAACGACGCGGTGAGTTCCGCCAGTGCCGCGTCCGATTTCGCGACGTTGCCGAGGCCAATCACAAGTTCAATCGTGCCGTCGACCGCTCCCGCTCGCGGAACGCGTTGCAGCCCAGCTTTGACCGCGTCACCGACGCTTACCTCGACGTCGAGCGCGTCATGAACTACCGGTAGTCGCCGGTCGGCGAGCTGCAAGCACATGGACTGTTAGGGGTAACCGAGTGTGCGATTTCCGGGCTGCACAGCGTTCAGGTAGGCTTCCGCGACCGACAGGGGGATAGACACCATGCAGATCACGCGCAGGAACCTGATCCGGGCAGGCGTACTGGGCGCGACGGCGGCCGGGCTTGGCGCCTTCCGTGTCCGCGAAGCCGCGGCGGCGGCGGAGGCGGGAGGGTATGCAGCCGTCTTCCCGGCGCTCGATGCGTTCGCGGAACAGTACCTGCGCGAGATGAATGCGCCGGGCATGACGCTCGTGCTCGCGGACCGCGAAATGGTGCGGCGGGTCGTGACCTACGGCTACGGCGACCTCGAGGCGCGCCGGCGCGTGCGGGACGACGAACTCTTCCAGATCGGCTCGATCTCGAAGTCGTTCATCGCGCTCGCGCTGCTGCAACTGCGCGACGAGGGCAAGCTCGACCTGCAGCGGCCGATCGACGCGTACCTGCCGTGGATGCGCATCGACTCGAAGTTCGCGCCGATCACGGTGCATCACCTGCTGACCCACACGACCGGGCTGCCGGGCGCGGGCGACATCTTCCAGTCGGACCCGGAGCTCGCGCACCTCGCGGCGTACGCGCCCGGCGAACACTTCCACTACAACAACGCGATGTACGACATGCTCGGGATCCTCGCGTGGACGCTGGACGGCCGCGAGCTGCCGGAGCTGCTGCGCGAGCGAATCTTTCGTCCGGTTGGCATGGGCTCGAGCGAGCCGGTCGTCACGGCCGACGTCCGCGAGCGGCTGGCGAGGAACTACGCGTCATTCCTCGTCGACCGGCCGTACCCGCGCGACGGGCGCCTGTCGGAAGCGCCATTCGTGTTTGCGACCAGCGCCGCGGGCAGCATCGCCGCGACCGCCGCCGACATGGGCCTGTACCTGCGGATGATCGCGAACCATGGCCGGCTGGGTGCGGGCAGGCTCCTGTCCGAAGACGCCTTCGCCCGCTTCTCCAGCCCGCAGGTCGAAGCCGCCGCTTTCGGGCCTGGCGCTCATTACGGCTATGGCATCGCTGTCGACACGCTCGACGGCAACCGCCTGCTGCGCCACACGGGCGGCATGGTGTCCTTCATGTCGGCGATGATGGTCGACATCGACGACGGTGTGGGTGCTTTCGCATCGATCAATGCCCAGCAAGGTTATCGGCCGAATCCGGTCGTTCGCTACGCGCTCCAGTTGATGCGCACGCAGAGGCGATCCGCGGCCTTGCCTGCCATGCCGGATGCGGACCCGCCGGCGGCGGTTGCGAACGCGGCTGACTACGCCGGCACCTATCGCGGAGAGGCGGGGACGCTCGAAGTCGTTGCCGACGGCCACCGGCTATTCATCTCGCGCGGCAGCGAGCGCATCCCGCTCGAGCGGCAAGGCGAGGCGGACCGGTTCCTCGTTCGCGACCGAAGCCTCGACCGGTTCGTATTGCAGTTCGGCCGCACGGACCCGACGGTGGCGGAAAGCGAGGTCGTCGAAGCCGCCTGGGGTCCCGACTGGTATCGCAACTCGAAATACGCGGGGCCGGAATCGTTCAACCATCCCAAGGAATGGGACGCGTACGCCGGCCATTACCGCAACGAGAGCCCCTGGGTCGGCAGCTGCCGGATCGTGATCCGCAAGGGCAAGCTGTGGCTCGACGGCACGACGCCGCTCGAGGTTGACGGGCAGTTGTTCCGGCTGCGCGACGACCCGCACAGCACCGAGTGGATCCGCTTCGGCGACCTGGTCAATGGCCGCTGCATGCGAATCCGGCTTTCCGGCAGCGATCTCTGGCGGGTCGCCGCTGCCTAGGCGGGATCGCGGCGCGCGATGACGATGCGCCCGCCGACGACATCCGCGCGAAAGCTGGTCGTTGCCAGCACCGCGTGCAGGGCTTCGCCGGGCGTCAGGCCCGTCGTCGATCCGTGCACGACGACGGACGCGAGGTCTGCCGACGTCAGCGCCGCGTCATAGGTGACTTCGCGGCCCAGCTCGCGCCCGGCCCAGCCGAGGAAGCGGCTGAGCGTCATGCCCTCGAGGTCGATCGCGGGCGCGGCGTCTGCGACCCAGTCCCAGGACGGCCCGTGCAGCAGGGTCGTTGCGCGTTCGACGCGGCCATCCCCGAAGATCACGAGCTGCTCGCCAGTCTGGCCCTGTTCCACGGCGCCGTCGGGCGAGCGAAACTCGACGCGTCCCTCGCGCACGCGCAACTGCACGCCGGTTTGCAGCAGGCGCAGCTCGTACTGCGTGCCGACGTGGCGAACCGTTCCCGCCGGCGTCTCGATGCGCAACTGCACGCGGCGCGCCACGCCGGGCCCGGAATCCACGTAAATCGTGCCGCGCTCGATGCGCAGCGCATCGGCTCCCACGAGCGCGACGCGCGAACCCTGATCGATGCGCACCGACATGCCGCCCGGCAGCGCCATGGCCGCGCGCGCGCCGGCGCCGGTCTCGAGCGTCCGGCCGGCGAGGACCACGTCGCCGCCGTCCATCTGCCGCCACCCGGAAAGCCAACCGGCCCTTTCGCGCACGTCGCCGGTCACGACCGCGAGCGTGCCGACAGCGGCCGGCGGCGCACCGGTGCCGCTGGCCGCAATCCACAGCCCCACTGCGGCGGCGAGGAGGCCCGCTGCGAGCGCGAATGCGCCGCGCCGATGGCGACGCCCGCGATTCGACTGCAGCATCGCCGACCACTCGGCATGCAGCTGCGCGTGCACGGCGTGCTCGACCTCGGGGGGCGGGCGCTCGCGCGGGCCGGCGGATTTCAAGAGTCTTTCGAGATCCTGGTCGTTCATGTTCCGTTCCTAGGCGCCGAGGCTCGAGGCGATGTCCGCGGCCTCTGCGCCAAATACCGATTCGAGTCCTTCGCGGAATGCAATGCGTGCGCGTGCCAGCAGCGACTGGGCGGCGACGGTGCCGATGCCGAGGCGCCGGCCGATCGACTCGACCGTGTCGCCCTCGAGATATTTCCACTCGAGCGCGTCGCCGTAGTTCGCGGGCAACCGGTCCAGCACGGCGCGCACCAGCCGGGCCGCTTCATCCCGCCCATAGGACTTGACGAGGTCGAATTCCTCGGGCGCCTCGATCGATTCCACTGCGGCACGCAGGCTCTCGTGATCGTCGATCAGGACGACGTGCCCGCCGCGATTGCGGGCGCGCAGGTATTCGACCACCTCATTGCGGCAGATCCGGCAGATCCAGGTGAACAGCCCGGATTCCCCGCGAAAGCCGGCGAGCCCGCGCATGGCCTTGCCGAGCGTGGTTTGCACCACGTCCCGCGCCGCCTCGACGTCGCCATTGAGTCGCGGCAGCGCAAACCGGTACACCCGTGCGAAATAGGCGTTGAAGAAAGCCTCGAAAGCCCGCTCGTCGCCGGCAAGCATGCTCCGGATCAGCTGCTGGTCTCCTGTCATCCCACGTTGGACGCCTGGTCCGGGCACGATCAACCGCCTCCGGCTCAGAATTCCCAGAGCACGCCGACCGACGGCACGACGGGCAGCCAGTCGCTTTCTCGCGTCGTGAACGTCGTGTTTCCGGCCCCGTCGTCGACGGCGACCAGTTCCCGGCAACACGTGTTGCCGATGTTGACTGCGTTGGTGACCTCGAAGCTGATGGAGAGACTGCCGACCTCGAGGGGCCTGCGGTACTCCGCGCGCAGGTCGAGCGCGCCGCGGGTCGGGAAGCGCGCGGCATTGCGCTCGCCGAGCCCGGTCTCGTCCACGCGCGTGGTCGGCCATCCCTGGTGCGAGCTCGCGATCGCCCCGAAGCGCCAGTTACCGTGCACCCAGTCGATCCCGGCGGTGACTGACCACTCCTGGTCCCAGCTGCGCGCGACCCGATCGCCATCGATGCCGTCGTGCGCCTCGGACCAGGCCAGCGCGCCCCACCAGGTGAGCATGTCCCCGGCATGACGCGCCGACAGCTCTGCGCCGCGGATGACCGCCGAGCGTGGCGCCACCCGGACGCGGTCCGGCGCGATCTCCGGCAGGACCGACAGTGGGTCGAGCAGGTTCTCGAAGCGCGGCCGCGGGTCGCCCTGCGACTTGCGGAACCACTCCAGCCGCAACCCGAGCCCGTTCGACAGCTGGTGGTCCGCCCCGACGATGAACTGGTCGGAGCGTTGCGCTTCCGGGAACTCGGTCAGGCCGTCCTCGACCTTCAGCTCGTGCACTTCGTCCGTCTGGTGGAATCGCCCCCAATGCGCGCGCAGGGCCGTCGACGGGAGCCACTGCCACCGGAGGCTTAGCCGCGGGTCGTAGATCCATTCCTTCGAAGTCGTACCCTGCGTCGCGGTCCGTTGCGCGCGCAGCCCGAGCTCGGACACGAGCGATTCCGTGAGCTGCCAGCGGTGGCTCGCGAACATCGCAAGGCGCTCGCGGCTCGGCGTCAGGTCCGCTGAGCGGTCGAGTGCGGTATCGCGCGCGAAGAGATCGGCAACGGCGTCGCTGTACGTCGCGGCGGCGTCATAGTGATACGTGGCATCCTCTTCCGTGAGCTCGAAGCCGCCCTCGAGCCAATGCCGGTCCGCCGCCTGCCACGACATGCGTGCGCGCAGGTCCAGGTAACGCGAAGAGCGCCGGTCGCGCACGGATCCCGCCGCGACGCCGGACTTGTCCATGGTGCCCGATCGATTGCTGTTCACCTCGCTGTAGCCGAGCCAGGCGCTGCCCTCGAGCCGCTCGTCCCACGCGTGGTCGGCGCGCAACCACGCGTAGCGCAGCCGGCTGTTCAACTCCGCGTCCTCGCCGAGCGCGTTGCGGCCGATGTCGAGCTTGTCGTAGGTCCAAAGCAGGTTCGCGGTCAGGCGCACGCGGTCCGGTTCGCCGTAGCCGACGCGTGCAAACAAATCCGAGTTGAATGGCTCGGCGTCCTCCTCCGCGAACGCGTTGAGGAACGGACTCAGAGTGCCGACGCGCCCGGCGGCAAGCCAGTCGATGCCGGACGGCTCAACGACGTCGCCAAGGCGCGCGGTCGCATTGAATACCGAGACGCCGAGCGCGCGCGTGAATTCGCTGCGCGGGTCTACGCTCTTGAAGTCGAATACGCCGGCCATCCGGTTGCCGTAACGCACCGGAAAGCCGCCGGTGTAGGCCTCGGCATCGGCGATCAGGCCCGGGTCGAGCAAGCCGAACGCGTTGTTGTAGGCAGGATGGTGGAACGACTGGCGGATCGGGAAGCCGTCCAGCAGCGTAAGCACCTCGCCCGCCTCGCCGCCGCGGACGTTCGACTGGGCCGAGAACCCGTTCTGCGCGATGCCGGGCAGGCGTCCCATTGCGCGGATGGCGTCCTCACCGAGCCCGGGCTGCGCCGCGAGCTCGCTGCCCTCGACCCGCACCGCGCCGATCGAACGCGAGCCGTCGAGCGCATAGCGGCTGGTGGAGACCACGATTTCGGACAATGGCGTGGGGCGCTCCGGCCCGACGGCCGCTCCTTCCGCGCCGGCGTCATCGGCGGTCGCTTGCTCTCCGCGCGGATCATCCACGACGGCGAAGATGCCCGGGCGCACCGCGCGCAGCGTCAATCCGTGCTGCGCGAGGATGTCGCGCGCGATGAGCAGTCGGCTTCCGCCACGGGGCTCCTCGAGCACGCGCAGGTCGTCGGGCACCAGTTCCGAGCTGAAGAGGAAATCGAGCCCGGTTTCTCGCAGCAGGCGCAGCGACTGCGCGACGCCGCGGCCCGCCCAGGGGCCCGCAGGAGGCGGGCCTTCGGCGGCCGACGCAATTGCCGTCACGAGCAAGAGCCAGACGCCGAATGCGCGGCGGCAACGCGCGGTAAGCATCCGGCTATTAGAGTCCGCCGCGCGGCAGTCCGCCACTGCCGATTGAGTCACGATTGGTTTCCGCGCCGGCACCGTCCAAGGGAAACATGGGTGTCGAGATCCGCGCATGCCGTTTTACGCTTTGGTCGGCGTCCTTGCGACGGCTGTCCACTACCTCGTGCTCGTGACGCTGGTCGAGCTGGCCGGCCTCGCGGCGGGCATTGCGGCTGCGACGGGTGCTGTCGCCGGCGCACTCGCGGCCTACTTCGGAAATCGCCGTTTCACGTTCGCCTCGCGTGCCGCGCACGGCCGGGCGCTGCCCCGTTTCCTCGCGGTTGCGGCGCTCGGCGTCGCAACGAGCGCCGGGATCGTCTTTGCGGGGACCGAGTGGCTGGGCCTGCACTACCTGCTCCCGCAGGTCGTCGCGACCATGATCGTCTTCTTCGCCGGCTACACGCTCAACCGCCGCTGGTCGTTTGCATGAGCGCGCCAGTCACACTCAGCGTCGTCGTCCCGGTCCGCAACGAGGAAGCGGTGCTGCCCGAGTTGAACCGGCGCCTCGTTCAGTCGATCGCCGCGACTTCGGGCGGCTTCGAGATCCTCTACGTGGACGACGGCAGCACGGACCGCACGCGCCAGTTGCTGGAACTCGCGAGCGCGCGTGACCCGCGCGTCGGCTTCATCCGGCTGAGCCGCAACTTCGGCAAGGAGGCGGCGGTCAGCGCGGGGCTCACGGAGGCGCGCGGCGACGCGACGGTCGTGATCGACGGCGACCTGCAGGACCCGCCGGAGCTGATCCCGTCCATGCTCGCGGCCTGGCGCGGCGGCGCCGACGTGGTGAACATGCGCCGGCGCGCCCGGGCAGGCGAGTCCTGGCTCAAGCGCGCGACCGCCTATGCCTTCTATCGCGTCATGAACCGGCTGAGCGAAGTGCCGATCCCGCTGGACACCGGCGACTACCGCTTGCTGAGCCGGCGCGCAGTGGACGCGATCAACTCCTTGCCGGAGCGCAACCGAATGATGAAGGGCCTGTTCGCCTGGATCGGCTTCAACCAGGCGACGATCGACTACGATCGCGAGCCTCGCGCCGCGGGAGGCAGCAAGTGGCGCTACTGGAAATTGTGGAACTTCGCGCTCGAGGGCATCACGGGTTTCTCGGTCGCGCCGCTCAAGGTCGCGACCTATGTCGGGTTCGCTACCGCGCTTTCAGCTTTCGTCTTCGCGGCTTTCATGTTCGCCAAGACGCTCGTTTTCGGCGATCCCGCGCGGGGCTTCCCGACGCTGATCGTCGTGATCTCCTTCCTCGGCGGCCTGCAGCTCATGGCGATCGGCGTGCTCGGGGAATACCTGGCGCGCCTGTTCGTCGAGTCCAAGGGCAGGCCGCTGTACCTCGTCGACGAGTTGCGCGCCCCTTCGCAGGCGCCGCAGCTGCCCTGGAGCCGACCGCGTGTCGAGCAAACTGCCGCCCGATCACAGATCGCCTGAGCTTCGCCTGCTGATCGTCGTCGCGGCCATCGCCCTCCTGGCGCGGCTCGCGACGCTCGGCGCGTACCCGCTGGTAGATCCGACGGAGTCGCGCTACGCGGAGATCGGTCGACGCATGGCCGAACTCGGCGACTGGGTCACACCGTGGATCGGCGACGGCGTCCCGTTCTGGGGCAAGCCGCCGTTCTCTTTCTGGCTGACCGCGGGCAGCTTCAGGCTTTTCGGGATCGGCGAGTTCAGCGCGCGGCTGCCGCACTGGATCCTGGGCGCGCTGCTACTCGCCGTCCTGTGGGACTGGGCTAGGCGCCGCTCGCGGCGCGAAGCCGCATGCGCCGTCGCTCTGACCGCAGGCTCGGCGCTTTTCCTGGCGATGACCGGCGCGGTGATGACCGACATGGCGCTCGCGCTCGGGCTGACGATGGCGATGCGAGGGTTCTGGCTCGCGATGCTGGAAACCGGCGCGGCGCGCTGGCGCGAGGAGTGCGTGCTGGTGCTCGGTCTCGCGGTCGGCCTGCTCGCGAAGGGACCGCTCGCGCTCGTGCTCGCGGGGCTGCCGATGGCGGCCTGGGCGATCTCGACCGGCAACTTCCGGCGCGCGTTCGCGACCCTGCACTGGAAGACCGCGTTCGCGGCGATTCTCGCCCTGGCACTGCCGTGGTACCTGCTCGCAGAGGCGAAGACGCCGGGATTCCTCGACTATTTCATCGTCGGCGAGCATTGGAACCGCTACATGGTGTCGGGCTGGACCGGAGACCTCTACGGGCACTCGCACGCATTCCCGCGCGGCACGATCTGGCTTTTCGCCGTGCTGGCCCTGCTGCCCTGGTCCGTCGTCGTGCCCGTTGCCGCCTGGCGGTGGCGGCACCAGCTCCTTCCGGCACCACCGGGGGACCAGTCGCTGCTCATCTATCTCGTGAGTTGGGCGCTCGCGCCGTGCGTCCTGTTCACGCTCAGCGGCAACATTCTCTGGACCTACGTGCTGCCGGCGATTCCTGCCGCAGCGCTGGCGGCCGCGATCTGGCTCGGCCGCCTGCCACCCGGCTTGTTCGAGCGCCGGCTGCTTGCGGGCGGTGTCGCGCTGACGGCGATCCTCGGCGTCGGGATCGTCGTCGGCTTCAATGCTGGCGGATGGGACGCGCAGAGAAACGCGCGATCCGTGGTGCGCGCGTACGAACTGCGACGCAGCGAAGGCGAGGCACTCCTCTTTTTCCGCGATCGTCCGTTGTCGGGCGCCTTCTACAGCGACGGCCGGGCCGAAGAAGTCGTGACAACCGAGGCCCTGTACGCGCGGCTCGCCGCAGGGCCGGTCTGGGTGGCGGTGAGGGAGCGGCACCGCGATCGTCTGCCGGAGCACCTGCTCGATTCCATGCAGCCCGTGTTTCGCGGCGGGGAATACGACTTGTACTACGCGAACGCGAAGACCCGGCAGGCGCTGGCGCCGTTACCGCCTGCCCGGTAGCATCGCCGGGTGCCCCAGAAGAAAGACCGCGACAAGCGGGTGTTCACCGGTGTGTACTTCGACCGCGCGCAGCACGATGCGCTGCGTGCGCTGAGCGACGACACACGCGTTCCGCTCGCGGCATACCTGCGCGAGGCGGTCGACATGCTGCTGGCGAAGTATCGCGTGAAACCGGCGAAACCTCGCGCGCGCCGCTAGGGCGCGGGCATCCCGAAGACCTGCGTCCAGTAGGGCCAGTCGGGCCCGTCCGCGCCGGGAGTCGCGAGGGCCGTGCCGATACCCGTCTCCGTGAAGCCGGGATCCATCAGGTTGGCACAGTGCCCGGCGCTCTCGAGCCAGGATGCGACCGCGTCCTCGGGTGTCAGCTGGCCCGCCGCCACGTTCTCCGCGATCCTGAGCCAGCGATAGCCGATTCGCGTCGCGCGCTCGGCCGGCGTGCTGCCGTCACCGCCCTCGTGCTCCATGCGACCGCGCCATGCCATGTCCGCGGCATGCTCGCGCGCCACCTGTTCGAGCATGACGGAGCGCGTGAGCGGCGGCACCGCGGCGAAGCGTTTCCAGCCGCAGCGGCGCGGCTCTGCGCGCGCGGCATTGACCAACTCGAGCACGCGCGCGGCGACGTCGGCGGATGCCGCGGGAGCCGCGTTCACCGCCGGACCCCTGGCGAGCAGCGCGAACAAGGCGAGGAGGAGGCCCGCCCGGGTCAACCGTTCAGCGCCCGCGCGAAGACTTCCGAGGCCCAATCGATTTCGGCGGGCTGGATGACGAGCGGCGGCGCGATGCGGATCGTATGCTCGTGCGTATCCTTGGCGAGCAGGCCCGCCTCGCGCAGCCGCTCGCAATAGCGCCGTGCGCCGCCCGCCTCGGGATGCAGCTCGACGGCGAGCATCAGGCCGCGGCCGCGCACCTCGCGGACGATGGGGCTTCGCATCGCGCGCAACTGCGCGATGAATCGTTCTCCCTGCCGCGCGGCGTTCTCGATCATGCCTTCCTCGATGAGCGCCTTGAGTGCCGCGCGCGCGATCGCGCAGGCGAGCGGGTTACCGCCGAAGGTGCTGCCGTGCTGGCCTGGCTTCAGCACGCCGAGCACTTCCGAGTTCGAGAGCACGGCGGAGACGGGGTAATAGCCGCCGGACAACGCTTTGCCGATCAGTGTCACGTCGGCCTCGATGCCCTCGTGTTCCTCGGCGAGCAGCTTGCCCGTGCGGCCGAGGCCGGTCTGGATTTCGTCGAGGATCAGCGTGACCTTCCGCGCCGTGCACAGCTCGCGCACTCTCCTGAAGTAGCCGGGCGGAGGAAGGATGACGCCGGCCTCGCCCTGGATGGGCTCGACCAGGAAGGCGACGGTGTTCTCGTTGACCGCCGCTGCGAACGCGTCGTAATCGCCGAAAGGCACGACGCGGAACCCCGGTGCGAACGGCCCGAAGCCGCCGCGCGCGTCGGGGTCGGTGCTGAATCCCACGATGGCGAGCGTGCGTCCATGGAAGTTATTGGCACAAACGACGATCTCGGCGCGATCCTCTGGCACGCCTTTGACTTCGTAGCCCCACTTGCGCACGGCCTTGAGCGCGGACTCGACCGCCTCGGCGCCGCTGTTCATCGGCAGGACCTTGTGCGAACGCGTGAGCTGGGCGAGGTCTTCGTAAAGGAGGGCGAGCTGGTCGTTGCGGAACGCGCGCGAGGTGAGCGTCAGCTTCTTCGCCTGTTCCACCATCGCCGCGAGGATCTTCGGGTGGCAGTGGCCCTGGTTCAACGCGGAGTAGGCGGAAAGGCAATCGAGGTAGCGCTTGCCATTGTTGTCCCAGACCCAGACGCCATGGCCACGCACGAGGACCACGTCGAGCGGCTTGTAATTGTGCGCGCCGAGGCTCGCTTCGATCGCGATCAGGTCGCGGGCCGCCGGCTCGACGAGCATTTCCGGATTAAGCATCCTTCAACCTCCGCATCAGCGTGCTCTTGCCGAACAGGGAACCGACGAGGTCCACCGCGACTTCCGCGGTGCGATTGTGGTCGTCCAGCGCGGGGTTCAATTCCATGACGTCGAGCGAGGCAAGCAGGCCCGTGTCCGAAACCATCTCCATGCACAACTGCGCCTCGCGGTAAGAGGGCCCGCCCGGCACCGTCGTGCCAACGCCCGGCGCGACGTCGGGGTCGAGGAAGTCGACGTCGAAGCTGACGTGAAGGTGCGCATCACGAGTGAGGCCGGCGAGGGCGTTGGTCATGGTCTGCCGCATTCCGATCTCGTCGATGTAGCGCATGTCATAGACCTCGAAGCCGAGCTCGTGGACGAACTTCTTTTCGCCAAGGTCGACACTGCGGATCCCGATCTGGCGGATGTCTTCCGCGCGGATCGCCGGCGTGGTGCCGCTGATGCCGACCAGTTCGGTGGGTCCGTGGCCGAGCAGGATCGCGACCGGCATGCCGTGGATGTTGCCGCTCGGCGTCAGCTGGTGGGTATTCGCGTCCGCGTGCGCATCGAACCAGAGCACGCGGAACTTGCGGCCGTTGTCGCGCGCGTGCTGCGCGGCCGCTGCGATCGAACCGATCGCGAGCGAATGGTCGCCGCCGACCACGATCGGCAGGCGCCCGGCGTCGAACTCGGCGTGGCATGCGTCGTACACACTGCGGTTCCAGGCGATGACTTGCGGCAGGTGGCGATAGCCGTTCACGGGAGGCAGGCCGGGATTGCCGGGTCCCTGCAGGTTGCTGCGGTCTTCGACCTCGATACCCTGCGACTCGAGCATCGCTTGAAGTTGCGCGACGCGGATGGCTTCCGGACCCATGGATGCGCCGCGCGTGCCGGCGCCGATGTCCGTCGGCGCGCCGATGATCGAAACTTTCTTCATGGTGGGGCGATTGTGCCGCGTCCGCGGTTGCGGGGTCACGATAACGGCGTCCTTGAGGCCTTAAGCCTTTGTATTGGCTAGGGAATCTGGTAAGATACTGTACATAAAAACAGTCTATCGGAGATCTCCATGGAAGGGTCTTTCTCATCGGTTTCGACGGCGGTGCTGGTGGCCGAGATCACGACCCTCGCGGGTCATCTCAACGCGGCGAACGCGCGGTTATTGGCACTGATCGCGGAGCTGGATCGCA
>Ga0187894_10001289_pt1 | contig 32461 bp, 31 predicted proteins | sample GBC1701081metaG_FD_136650 | JGI IMG/M metagenome (GOLD analysis project Ga0187894, IMG submission 136650) | White microbial mat communities from a lava cave in the Kipuka Kanohina Cave System on the Island of Hawaii, USA - GBC170108-1 metaG ...
GCGCGCGCCTCCGGCGCTTGCGGGCCTCGCTCGGGGCGGCCCTCCCTCGGCGCGCCTCTCTGATCGACTTCGCTCGGCCGCGCCTCGCTGCGCGCGCCTCCGGCGCTTGCGGGCCTCGCTCGGCCACTCACTCCCCTGATCTGAGCGTGAGCTCGGTGATCTCGGCGGGCGCGAAGAGACGCATCGGCGGCCCCCAGAAACCCGTGCCGCGACTCACGTACAGCTCGGCGCCGTTCACGGAGTAACGCCCCGCGACGAACGGCCCGGCCAGGCGCACCAGGTGCTTGAACGGCCAGATCTGCCCGCCGTGGGTGTGACCCGAGAGCTGCAAGTCGATGCCGCTCTTCGCCGCGCGCTTGAAGGTGTTCGGGTCGTGCGCCAACAACACGACGGCGAGCGCGGGGTCGCGGTCCGCGAGCGCGGCGCCGAGATCCTCGCGCTGGCCGTCGCCGAAGCCGCCGCGGTGGTCGTCGACACCGGCCAGCGTGAACGCCGCGCCGTCGCGCTGTATCTCGACGCTGCGGTTGCGCAGGGGCACGAGCCCGAGTGACTCGACGACTCGTACCCACGAGTCCGCGCCCGAATAGTGGTCGTGATTGCCGGTCACGAAGAACGCGCCGTGTCTCGCGCGCAGAGCGCCGAAGGGCGCGACCTCGTCCGCGAGCAGGCGCGCGCTCCCATCCACCAGATCGCCGGTGACCGCGATCAGGTCGACTTGGAGCGCGTTGACTCGGTCGGTCAAGTGACGGGAGAAACGGCGATCGCGCAGCGGGCCGATGTGGATGTCGCTGATCTGCGCGATGCGGAAGCCGTCGAGCGCGCGCGGCCAGCGCGGCAGCCGTATCTCGACCCGCTCGAGCCGCGGCGGGCCGAGCGCCGAGACGAGCGCGATCGCGCCCGCCACCGCGACCACCGCCGCGGACACCGCGGCCTGCACGCGCGCGGCGGCCTCGAACGGGAGTAAGTCGTTGCCGGCCGCGTATGCGACCCCGCCCGCGAGAAAGTGGAGCAAGTCACCCGCGCCGAGCACGACGAGAAACAGGAACGCCACGCCCATCCAGATCGACGCGGGCCAACCGACCAGGCGATTCCACGGCGGGCGCACGAGTCTCTCGGCGAACGGCTGCAACAGGAGACACGCGAAGCCGAAGCCGATCGCGGCGAGCCCGAGCAGGCGCGCCGCGCCGCGCAGGTCCGGATCCAGCACCAGGCGCTTCGCGAGATACCAGTGACCGCCGATCAGAACCGTCGACGCGACACACAGGAACGAGAGGCCGGCCAGGATCCGCTTCAGCGTGCTCATGACCGCCCCGAAGCTATCGAAGCGCGCGCGCGCCGGCTCGCGAGCCACAGGCCGGCGAGCCAGGCGGCGAGAGCCGCGCCGGAAAGCCACAGCGCGGCGCGGCGCACGGGCGGCGGCTCGAGCTCGGCGCGCACGAGCGCATCGCCCGCGGGGACTTCGACCTCGAGCGTGCCCCAGCGGCTCGGCGCCCACGCCGCGGGCGCGCCGTTCACTTCGACCCGCCAGCCGGGAAACACGAAGCGCGCGAGGCGCAGCCGCACGGGCTCGGCCGAGTGAGTCGTGAGCTCGATCCGCGTGCCCGTGTCGACACGAGTCTCCCAGCGCGCGGGGCCGCTCGCGGCGACGACCGGGCCGTCGAGCGGCCGCTGCGTGCGCCACACGGCCAGGTCGGACGCGCGTGGCAGATACTCGTCGAGCGCGGTCACTCCCTCGGAGCTGTTGCGCACGACCTCGGGGTGCACGAGTGACTCGAGCTGCGCCTCCCCGCTGCGCATCGGTTCGTACTGCAGCAGGATCGGCACGGCGTTGAGGAACAGCGCGGCGCCGAGCGCGAGCTCGGCGCGCACGCGAGTCACTTCCGGCCGGCGCGCGAGCGCGAGCGCGGCGATCACCGCCAGGAGCGCGCTCGCGACCAGCGCCACCGGCCCCATCATCCGCCACGGGAACTGGAACAGCGGCAGCCACGGCACCGCCGCCCAGATCGCCGAGCTCCACGGCGTGAGCAAGAACAGGAGCCCGAGCGCGGCGGCGAGCAGCGACACCAAGAAGCGTCGCTGCGCTGGGAAGCGCACCGCCGCCGCGAGCGCGGCGAGCAGCACGGCGGGTGTCGCGAGCCCGGTCGCGAAGAAACGCACGTACCAGAAGATCTTCGAGAGCGGCGGGAACTGCTGGCGGTAGTCGAACTTGCCGCGCAGGAGCTCCTCGGGCCGGATCAAGTGAGTGAGCGACAGCGCGGGCAGCCAGAAGAACGCGGAAAGCGCGAGCGCGGCCGCGATCCCGCCCAGAGTCACTCCCCACGTCGCCGCGGTCGCGCGCCCGTACAAGACCAGGGCCAGCCCGATCGTGAACGTGACCGCAACCAGCGCCGTGAGGTTGTGCGCGAGCACCACGAGCGCGAGCCCGCCCGAGATCAGCGCGAAGGCGCGCCGGGGCGCGCGGCCCGCCAGCGCGACGCCCGCCAGCGCCACCGGGACGAGACACAGCGCGAGATACTCGGCGTCGGCGTTGCGCACGAGCTTGTCGCCCAGCAGATACGGGTGCAGCACCCAGAACACCACGCCCACGCGCGCCGCCGCCGGTTGGGAGATTCCGAGCCGTTCGAGCAGTGAGTCGAGGAACAGCCGCATGAACGGCACCGAGAGCGCGGAGAACAGCACCAGCACGAACGTCGCGCCCCGCGGCACCGAGGCGAGCGCCCAGCTCGCGAGTGACCCGAGCGCGGAGTACAGCGGCGCGTAGAACAGGAACACGGGCGAGCCGTAGCCGCCATACAGGTTCTCGCTCCAGTAGGGCGGCAGCTGCCCGGCGGCGAGCGCGGCCCGGTACTCACTCACTCGCAGGATCTCGTACTGCCAGTCGTGACCCTCCGGGAAGCCACTCACGACGAGCTGCGCGGCGCCGGCGAGACACGCGAGCCATGGAAGTGCTCCGAGCCAACGAGCCATGGTCGAATCTGCCGGCTTGCTGCGCATCGCGCGCGGGATTCTAGCCGCGTCGGATCGTGGGTAGGGTGCCCATGCGACCATCTGATACGCTCCGCGAATGCCGCTTCTCGTCGAGACACGCACCGGCGTGGTCCGCGGCCGCCTCGATCGCGGCGTGACTACCTTCCGCGGCGTGCCGTTCGCGCGGGCGCCGGAGGGCGCCTTGCGCTTCACAGCGCCGCAGCCCGCCGAGCCGTGGAGCGGCGTGCGCGAGTGCGCCGAGCCCGCCCCCGCCGCGCCGCAGAATCCGTCGCGCTTCGCCGCGCTGCGCGGGCCGTGCGCCGAGAAACAGAGCGAGGACTGTCTCACGCTCGACCTGTGGACCGCGGGCTTCGAGGGCGTGCCGCGGCCCGTGCTGGTGTTCGTGCACGGCGGTGACTTCGCCGAAGGCGCGACCGCCGATCCGTGCGTGCGCGGGCGCCGCCTCGCGCGCGGCGGTGACTTGGTCGTCGTGTCACTCTCGTACCGGCTCGGCGCGCTGGGCTTCTTCGCGCCGAACGTCGGGCTGCTGGATCTGGTCGCTGGCCTCGAGTGGGTGCGCGACGAGATCGACGCGTTCGGCGGCGACCGCAACCGAGTCACTCTGTTCGGTCACGGCGCAGGCGCGACCGCGGCCGCGTGTCTGTTGTCCATGCCGCGCGCGCGCTCGCTCTTCCACCGCGCGAGCCTCGCGAGCGGGACATACGGGGTCGACTCGGCCGAGGCCGCGGAGGCCCGGCGCGGGGCCTTCCTCGCGGGGCTCGACCTCTTGCCGCGCGACGGCGCGAAGCTCGCCGGTATCTCGGCCGACGAGCTCTTGTGGGCGCAGGCGCGGAGCGGCGGCTTCCGGCCCGTCGCCGACGGCGAGATACTCCCGCGCGCGCCACTCGACGCGGCCGCACGGGGCGAGCTTGCTCCAGTCCCGCTCGTGATCGGCACGGCGCGCGACGAGACGCGCGTGCTCGACTTCGTCGAGCCCGGCCTCGTTCGCCTGCGCCGCGACCAGGTGTTGGAGCGACTGACTCGAGAAGGCATGGAGCGCGAGACTGCCGCCGCGGCGCTCGAGCGCGCGCGCGCCGCGACCCCGCACGCGCTCTTCCACCAGGTCGCGACGGAGCTGCGCTTCCGCGCCCCGGCGCGCGCGCTCGCCGAGTCACACCGCGGTCCGGTGTTCCCCTACCGCTTCGATCTCGCCGGCGCCGCCGCCGAGGGCGAGACCGGCGCGTTTCACGGGCTCGATCTGCCGCTCGTGTTCGGCACGCGGCGAGTCACTCCGCTGGGCCGCTTCTTCGACGACGTGCCCGAGGCGAAGCTCGTCGGCCGGCGCATGCGCGACGCGCTCACCGCGTTTGCGACCGGCGGCACGCCGCGCTCGCCCCTGCTTCCGCCGTGGCCGGTACGGGAGATGGTTGCGTTCGAGTAAGTAGGCCCCGACCCGTCAGGATCGGGACAGTGCGAACAGCGACGCCCAACCCGCGATCAAGAGCACGCCGCCGATCGGCGTGACCGGACCCAGGACCCGCAGCTCCCACAGCACCAGCCCGAAGATCGAGCCCGAGAAGAGCGCGATCCCCGCCGTGAAGAGACTCGCCGGCAGAGTCACGACCTTCCCGGTCGACGACGCGTACAGGCCGAGGGCCAGCAGCACCACGCTGTGCAAGAGAGCGTAGTGACTCGCGGTGTGCCAAGCGGCCAATCGCTCGGGAGTCACCGAATCGCGCAGGCCGTGCGCGCCGAACGCGCCCGCGAGAACCGAGACCACGCCGAGCGCCGAGGCGACCGCGATCCAGCTCATAGGTCGCGGTCCGTGACTGCGCCGAACGTCGCGCTCGACACCAGCTTCGCGTATTTCGCGAGCACGCCGGTCGTGTATCTCGGTGCCGGCTGCTTCCACGCGGCGCGGCGCTTGGCGATCTCCGCGTCCGGCACGTTCAGCTGCAGCACGCGCTTCTTCGCGTCGATCGTGATCGAGTCACCTTCGCGCACCAGCGCGATCGCGCCGCCCACGAACGCCTCGGGCGACACGTGACCCACGACCATGCCGTACGTCCCGCCCGAGAAGCGCCCGTCGGTGAGCAGCCCGACCGAGTTACCGAGCCCCTTCCCGATCAGCGCGCTCGTGGGCGCGAGCATCTCGCGCATGCCGGGCCCGCCCTTCGGGCCTTCGTAGCGAATCACGAGTATGTCGCCCGGGCGGATGCGGTCGGACATGATCGCGTCCATCGCCGCTTCCTCCGAATCGAACACGCGCGCGGGGCCGGTGATCTCGTGTATCTCGATGCCGCTGATCTTCGCGACCGCGCCCTCGCTCGCGAGATTCCCGCGCAGCACGGCCAAGTGACCTTCCGCGTAGACCGGGTCGTTCCAGGGTCGCACCACGTCCTGGCCCTTCGCGGGTGCGCTCGGCGTCTTCGCGAGATTCTCGGCCACGGTCTTGCCCGTCACGGTGAGACAGTCGCCGTGAATGAGTCCGTGCTCGAGCAGCATCTTCATGACCAGCGGGATGCCGCCGACTCGCTGTAAGTCGGTGGCCACGTATTTCCCGCTCGGCTTCATGTCGGCGAGCACGGGCACCTTGGCGCGCATGCGCTCGAAGTCGTCGAGCTCGAGCGGGACCTTCGCGGCGTGCGCGATCGCGAGCAGGTGCAGCACGGCGTTCGTCGAGCCGCCGACCGCCATGACCACCGCGATCGCGTTCTCGAACGCCTTGCGCGTGAGTATCTTGCCCGACGTCAGGTTCTTCTCGACCAGAGTCACGAGCGCCGCGCCGCTGTCCGCGGTGCTCTGGCGCTTCTCTGGCGAGTCATTCGACATGGTCGAGCTGCCGGGCAGCGACATGCCGAGCGCTTCGATCGCGCTCGACATGGTGTTCGCGGTGTACATGCCGCCGCACGAGCCGAAGCTCGGGCAGGCGCGCCGCTCGATCTCGACGAAGTCGCGGTCGTCCATCTTGCCCGCGCCGTGCGCGCCCACGGCCTCGAACACCGACACGATCGTCAAGTCACTGCCCTGATAGTGACCAGGACGTATCGTACCGCCGTAGACGAAGATCGACGGCACGTCGAGGCGCGCCAGCGCGATCATGGCGCCCGGCATGTTCTTGTCGCAGCCGCCGATCGCGAGCACGCCGTCGTGCCACTGGCCGCGAGTCACCGTCTCGATCGAGTCCGCGATCACCTCGCGAGACACGAGTGAGCACTTCATCCCCTCGGTGCCCATGGAAATCGCGTCCGAGATGGTGATGGTGCCGTACGTTTGCGGCATGCCGCCCGCGCGGCGCACGCCCTCGGCCGCGGCGACCGCGAGCTCGCCCAGCCCCGCATTGCACGGCGTGATGTCACTCGCCGCGTTCGAGATTCCGACGATCGGCTTCCCGAAGTCCGCGTCGGAGAAACCCACGGCCCGGAGCATCGCGCGGTTCGGTGCCCGGTTGTCGCCTTCGGTTGTGACTGCGCTGCGCGGGTTGCGTTTGTTCGCCACGTCGTCCTCCGTTGCGCTCGCGATTGTAACGCCGCTCTTGTTTACACTGTCGGCCCGAGGAGTGCCGAGAATGGAACGTGCGCTGAATGTGGCTGCGACGCCGAGCTCGCTCGACGATCCCAAGGTGAAGACCGTGCTCGATCGCCTACACGGATTGGCGTCGCGCGACACGTTCCGGATGTTGGGACGCCTGCCGACGTTCGTGGGCGCGCTCCTGAACCGCGAGGTCCCGGCCGCCGAGCTGAGCCGGCGCTTCAAGGACGTGTACATCCCGCTGTCTCGCCCGCAGGGGAAGCTGTTGTATCTCGTCGCGCGGTCACTCGACGCGCGCCGCATCGTCGAGTTCGGCACTTCCTTCGGTATCTCGACCCTGTACGCCGCCGCCGCCGCGCGCGACAACGGCATGGGGCGAGTCATCGGCTCGGAGCTCGAGCCCGGCAAGCGCGCCAAGGCCGTCGCGCATCTCGAAGAGGCCGGCCTGGGCGGGGTCGCCGAGGTGCGGCTCGGCGACGCGCTCCAGACGCTGCGCGACGTCCCCCCGCCGGTCGACCTGGTGCTGCTCGACGGCTGGAAGGACCTGTATCTGCCGATGATCGAGTTACTCGCGCCGAAGCTGCGGCCCGGCGCCGTCGTCCTGGCGGACAACGTGCGCACCTTCAAGCGCGCGCTCGCGCCGTATCTCGACTACATGCAGTCGGGGAAGAACGGCTTCCAGTCAGTGACTCTGCCGTTCCCCAGCGGGTTCGAGTACTCCGTTCGGACCTGAGTACCGATCCAAGAGCTTGTTGCGGAACTTGCTCGTCGGATCGAGCTTCGCCTTCAGCGCGAAGAACTCGCGCGCTCGCGGATACGCGCGCCCGAACTGGTCGTCGGTGGCGAGTATCTGGTAAGGCAGATAGTACGTCCCGCCGACCGACAGCGCGGCGTCGATCAGCTCGCGGGTCCACACGCCCACCTCGGCGTTCGCCTCTGGAGCGACGCCTTGCTTGTAGAAGATCACGAACGCGAAACACTCCTCGCGCGCCCACGCGAGCAGTGAGCCGGGATCCGCGGCGGAGTGGCGAATCGAGATGTGGACCACGTTCACGCCGCGTCGCTGGAGTATCTCGACCAGCTTCGGCGTGAAGGTGTCGAACCGTGCGACCGGGGCGAAATACTCCTGCAGCACATACGTCGTGTGCTTCCGCGACCAGGGCTCGACGTCCGCCACGTCGTAGCTGGCCTCCCAGTTACGCCACATCACGCCGTGGTTGCGCAGCCGCCACTTCTCGACGAAGTGCTCGCGCGCCGAGCCCGCGAGCGGATCCTCCGAGAGCCAGAGCATGCCGATGCGCTCTCTCCAATAACTCGCGCGCTCGGGCTGCAGCCGCTCGGGAACCGTGACTTCGCGGTCGGTGCGGTCGAAAGTGACTGCGGTGACCGTCTCGTAGCGCGGCGGGTAGAAGTCGCCGTTGTGCATGACCGCCGTGGCCGACGTGCGGACCTCGCGCTCGAACCAACTCCGGTACTCGCGGAGCTTCACCTCGCGCACGTGAGTCTCGAGCCGGTCGTTCGGGACCAGGTCGAGGGTCGCGGTCACGATCACTCCCAGCCCGCCGTAGCCGCCGATCGCGCCGTAGAAGAGCTCGGCGTTCCGAGTGGGGCTCGCGTCGACGAGACTCCCGTCGGCGAGCACCACCTGGATCGCGCGCACCGAGCGGATGATCGGGCCTTGATTCACGTAGCGGCCGTGCGCGTTCACGCTGAGTGAGCCGCCGACGGTGAAGTTCGCGTATGACTGCATGATCCGCAGCGAGAGATCCTTCGGGTCGATCACGGTCTGGATCGCGCGCCAAGTGATTCCCGCTTCGACCGTGATGGTGCTCGCGCCAGGGTCGAACGCGATCACGCGGTCGAGCCCGCGCATGTCGAGCGCGAGCGCACCCTCGGTCGCGATCTGCCCACCCATGCTGTGGCGCGCGCCGCCGATCGAGATCGGGCCAGAGTGACTCGCGACGAGCTCTTGGATTTCGGCGATCGAGCGTGGCCGCACCACGCGCTCGACCGCGATGGGGTTCAGCTGAGTGACGTCGTTGACGATCTCAGCCGGCGCGCCGTGAGTCCGGCACGCGCTCGCGAGGAGCGCGAGAGACAGGGCAGCGAGGACGGCGTACGCGCGCGGCGCGGCTTGCCCCATCGCGGGGCGCTCAGCCCTTGAGCTCGATCAGGAACTCGCGGAAGCGGGTCTTCGAGCGGTTCACCGCGGTCTCTCGCGAGCCGGGCTCGACGTAGAACACCTGCCCCGGCTTCACTGGAATGGAAATGGACTTCCCGTTCTCGAAGTCCGCGTCCACGGTGTCTCCCTCTCTCACGCAGATGAGATAGGGCAGCTCGTGCTCGTGGAAGTCGGACGACTCACCCGGCGCGAGGTCCATCTCCCAGACCTTCACGCGCTCGTTCTCGAACAGGAGCTTGGTTGCGACGTTCCCCGGCTTCGTCTTGCTCGCCATGACTTATCGTGGCTCCAATCTGTAGATCCAGATCTCGCGCTCCGCGTCGCGGTCCTTCGGGTCGAGCTCGTACTTCTTCTCGAGCGCGGCGCGCGTGGACTCGTACTCTCCCGTGTCAGTGACTCGCACGGCGGTGCGTTCGTACAGCTCGCCGCCGATCCGGATGCGCACGCGCGGGTCGGCGCTCACGTTCTTCACCCAGTCGCGCTCGCTCGGGACCTTGGGCCCGCGGATCATCGACGTGGGCACGTACAACCGCGGCCCGATGCCGACGCACCAGGTGTTCACGGAGTGCGGCTCGGCCGGGTTCGTCTCGAGCTGCACGGTCTCTTGTGACTCGGTGAACGACCAGTCGGTGACCGGCGCCGAGTGCACGGTCCCGCGCAGCGCCCCGCCCGACAGCGGGCCGAGCGGGCCGCAGCCGAGCGCGAGACACAACGACAGAGTGACTGCGGCTCGAGACTTCATCGGCTCTCCCTTTGGCGCCGCCCGCAGAACGCGCAGAAGCGGAAGAACGTCTTCGACGTCGGCCAGCTGCAGCGCGGGCAACGGTCGGGCAGCGCGGTGTGTCTCCACGGCCTACCGGGCTTCGTCTTGCAGACCGGGCAGTAGCGCCAGAACAGGCGCAGCCGGCCGGGGCAGCCGCGCTTCTTGCACGGGCGGAGTGACTGCGGATCGCGGCGTGGCGGGCGGCCGTTGCCCTCGAAGCGCCCCGCGAAACAGTACGGACACGAGGTCCACTCGGGCTGCACGCCCCGCTCGCAGCGCCCGCAAACGAGCGGCTCCTTGGTCGTGTCCTTGAACGAGTTCGACTTGCTGCCGCACCACGGGCAGACACTCATCGCTTCCGCGATCGGGCCGTGACAGCGCTGACACTCGAACGTCATGCCGAGCGCGCGCCCGCTGCGGCGGCGGAACAGCTCCTGCCCCACGACGAACGGCGTCGGCGGCGGCTCGGTGACTCGGCGCCGGCGCTTGCGCCGGACCGGAGTGTGTCGCGCGTGCTCGATCTTGCGGAATCCCGCCTCGATCGCGGCGGACAGCTCGACCGCCGACGGATAGCGGTCCTTCGGATCGAACGCGCACGCCCTCTGCAGCACGGGACGGAGCGGCTCGGGCACCTTGGCCTTGAAGCGGTCCCAGCGCTCGGGCGGCCAATCGAACGGCCACTTGAGCAGCTTGCCGGTGAGTAACTCGTACGCGATCAGGCCCAACGAGAACACGTCCGACGAGAGGGTCGGCTTCCCGTACGCCTGCTCCGGCGCCATGTAACCCACCGTGCCCGCGTCGGTGTAGCTGCGTGACTCGGCGGGCCGCTCGAGGCGAGACACTCCGAAGTCCGTGATCGCCGCGCGGCCGTCCGCGAAGATCAGCACGTTCTCGGGCTTCACGTCGCGGTGCATGAGTCGCTTCCCGTGCGCGTGCGCGAGACCCGCCGCCACGTCGCGAATCACTCGCAGGGCCACCGAGCCCGAGCGCCACGCGCCGACGTAGTCGTACACGTGCCGCCGCGCGAGCTCGGTCGCCATCACGAAGCGGCCCTCGATCCAGTCGGCGTTCCGCGTCGCGACCACGTTGGGGTGCGAGAGACTGCACGCGATGCGCGCCTCGACCTCGATCGCCTCGCGCCCGAACTCACGCACGACGGTGTCGAACGCGACTTTCAACGCGACGCGCCGGCCCTCGACCGTGTCACGCGCGGCCCACACCTCCGAGAAGGCGCCCTTCCCGATCGGGCGCTCCAGGCGGTATTTCCCGAGGCGCGCGCCTCGGCGCAGAACGCCGGGCAAGACGACTCAGCCGTAGATCAGGCGAGTCAGAAACTCGGCGACGCACGCCGGCTTCGACTCACCGACGATCTCGACCGTCACCTTCTGCTTCAGCTGCAGCGTGTTCGGCGCGACCACGGTCACTTCGGTGAGCTCGCGCGTGGCGCGAACCTCCGAGTTCACCTTCACCGGCGCCGGGAAGCGCACTTTGTCGAGCCCGTAGTTCACGCCCATGACCAAGCCCTGATACGCCTCGGGGTCAGTGGGCGGGATCGAGCCCTGCAGGAACGGCAGGAGTGACAGAGTCAGGAAGCCGTGCGCGATGGTGACTTTGTACGGAGACAGCTTGGCCGCGCGCTCGGGGTCGACGTGAATGAACTGGTGATCGCCGGTCGCATCCGCGAACAGGTTGATCTGACTCTGCTCGATCTTGTGCGGCTTGCCGGGGCCGTCGACCTTGCCGATCTGCTTCGTGAAGCGCTCGAGCGCTGCCTCGGCCTTGCTGGCCATCGAATCCTCCGTACGGGTTGCGCCCGTTATACACGACCCGCACGATGCTGGGCGCGATGTTCGACCCAAACACCGAAGCGTGTAGCGAGGCGAGCCACTCGGCAGGTGAGCCACTGGCCGGCTCGGCGTCGGACGCGCCGCTGTTCGCGGCCATCGCGTGGCCCAAGGCGAAGTGGCACCACGACAAGGCGGCTCTCTCGGAGGGTCTGCCCGAGTCGGTCGGGTCACTGGAGAAAGCGGCGCGCGCGGCCGGGAAGAAGCTGCAGCTGCGCTTGTTCGCGCGCGTCGGCGCGCCGGCGCGGCCGGGGCTGGAGGTCGTGTGTGCCGACTTCTCGAGCGGAGACACTCTGGTGCGCCACGAGCTTGACGCGGAGAGCGCCGTGCGAGTCATCGCCGACTTCGCGGCCGGCAAGGCGCACGGGCCCGCCCTCCGCGAGCCACTCGTGTTGGTGTGCACGGACGGCCGGCACGACCGCTGCTGCGGGAAGCTCGGGCAGTCACTGGTCACCGCGCTGCGCGGCTCGCTGGCGGTGGCCGAGGTGAGTCACTTGGGCGGCCACCGGCTGGCGCCGAACTGTCTCGTGCTGCCGACGGGTCACTTGTACGGACGGGTCGGGCCGGCCGATGTCCCGGCCATTCTCGACGCGGTGCGACACGGCACGGTGTACGCGCCCTGTTACCGGGGCCAGAGCGGGCTCGACGAGCTGTCTCAGGTGGCGGAGGCCGCCGCCTTCGCGCACGGCGGGCGCCACGACTGGCGCGTCGGCGAGCCAGAGGGCGCGGGCGACGAACGCCTGATCGCGGTCAGTGCCGGTGACTTGCGCCTCGAGGTGACCTGCGAGCGCCGCACCTATCTCGGGATCGCGTCCTGCGGCGACGCGGAGCCCGAATCTCGCGCCCGCTGGGTCGCCACGGGCGCTCTGCCAGTCTCCGTCGCGTAGTAGAATCGCGCGATGCTGAGACGGTTGCTGTTCGTGATGACGCTGGTCTGTGTCGCTCCCGGACTCTCGGGCGCGGCCCCCATCCTGGTGAACGAGTTCAACGCCGTGGCCGCCGCGCAGTTCCTGAACGGCGGCAACGCGGCCGCGGACGTCGACGGCAATCCCACCGCCGACACGTACTTCGGCCGCGTGGTGGGCAACGGCGGTGACTGGCTCGAGCTGGTGGTGATCCAGGACCACCTCGACCTGCGCGGCTCGTCACTCTCGATCGACGAGGGCAACGCGCCGAACCGCACCAACACGGTGCTGGCCTTCACGCAGAGCTCGCTGTGGAGTGACTTGCGCAGCGGCACGATCATCACCGTGGCCGAGGATCTTCCCGACGATCCGACGTACGACCCGCTCGCGGGTGACTGGTGGATCAACGTCCAGGCGTCGAACACGGCCTCGGGCGTCTTCATCACCGCGCTGAACTTCTCGGTGTCGAACGACGACACGCAGATCTCGATCCGCGACTCACTCCTGAACGTGTTGTTCGGCCCTGCCGGCGAAGGCGTGCAGCCGGTCTCGGGCATCAACAACCGCGAGGTGTGGAAGCTCGAGGCGAACCCGAGTGACTCGATCACGCCGGTGTCGTCCTACAACGACGGCAGCTCGAGCTCGTTCGGCTCACCGAACCGCTGGAGCGGCGGCGCGTTCGTGCAGGACTTCTCGGCGCTGCGCGCGGTGGTGCCGGAGCCGGGCGCGGCGAGTCTCTTCGCCGTGGCGCTGCTGGCCCTCAGCGCGCGCCGAGCTCGACGCGCAGCTTGACCCGCTGCAGGTAGGCGTCGCGCACCAGCTGGCAGTCTCTCACGAAGTGCTCGAGCTCCTTCGGAGTGAGTGCCTGCGGGCCGTCGCACAGCGCTTCCTCGGGGCGCGGGTGGAAGTCGACCAGCACCATGTTCGCGCCGGCGATGATGCCCTGCGCGGTCACATGGTGGATGTCGAGCAGGCCGTCCGGCGCGCTGACGCGCTTCCCGACCGAGTGACTCGGGTCGATGCACACGGGCATGCGGGTCATGCGCTTCACCGCGGGCACCAGCGCGAAGTCGACGAAGTTGCGGTGCGGGTCGCCCAGGTTCGTCTTCATGCCGCGCAGGCCGAACACGATCCGGTGGTTGCCGCCGCTGGCGACGTACTCGACCGCGTTCAGTGACTCCTCGAGCGTGATGCCCATGCCGCGCTTGAACAGCACGGGGAACTCGTGCTGCGAGCCGACGGCCTTCAACAGCTCGAAGTTCTGCGCGTTGCGCGTGCCGATCTGCAGCATCACGCCGGTCGGGTTGCCGGCCGCCGCGAGCGCGTCGCGGATCTCGTCGATGTGTGACTCGGAAGTGACCTCCATCGAGATCACCCGCATGCCGTACTTGCCGGCCAGCTCGAAGGTCCACGGCAGACACGCCGCGCCGTGACCCTGGAAGTCGTACGGGCTGGTGCGCGGCTTGTACGCGCCCGCGCGCGTGGTCGAGATACCCGCCGCCCGGAGCGCGCGGAACGTCTCTTCGAGATTCTCGCGCGTGTCGATCGCGCACACGCCGGGGAACAGATAGAAGCTGTCCTGACTGAAGTGCACGCCGTTGTACTCGAAGCCCAGCGCCTCGGCCTGGCCCTCGTGGCGGCCGATCGTGCGGTAGCGCTCGCGGATGCGAATCACTTTCTCGACGGCCGGCAGCTCCTCGAACGGCTCCGAAGACACTCCGCCGGTCGGGCCGAGCAGATACACCTCGGTGAGCGTGCGCGTCGAGCCGCGAATCACGTGCAGCTCGGTGCGAATTCCGGGGTTGCGCTCGGCGAGCCGGATCACCTGACGCGTCTCGGGCGCGTCCGGTCCGAACTCGGCTTTCATCACGATGATCACGGCGGGGGATCTTACTGTGGTAAGGTCGGCGCTCGCTAGCCGAGGGGGACGATGTCGCGAGGCCGTGGTCGACGCTGCGCAACTGCAGCGCTCCTTCTCGCGCCCCTACTCAGTGTTGTGTCGCCCCCCGCACGAGCCGCGGATCCGAACGATCCGAACGCGCCGAGCGAACAGACGGGCGTGACCCTACGCGACGAAGAGGTCGAGTCGCCGCGCTCGCCGTCGCGCCTGCTCGAGACTCCGCTGCCCATCTCGGTCGTGTCTGGCGAAGAGATGCAGCGCGCGCAGCCGGACACCGCGATCGACGAGGCCTTCAACAACGTGCCGGGTGTCTGGTCGAGCGGCGGGCGCAACTTCTCGCAGGACGCGCGCCTGGCGATTCGCGGCTTCGGCGGGAACGCGCAGTTCGGCATCCGCGGCATCCGCGTGCTGGTCGACGACATCCCGTCCACGCTGCCCGACGGACAGACCGAGATCGACTCACTCGAGCTCGATTTCGTCGACCGCACGGAGCTGCTGCGCGGGCCGGTGTCTTCGCTATACGGCGGCGGCGGCGGGGGGGTGGTCGACGTCGAGACCTTCGAGCCCACGCTCGAGCCGACCGCGCGCGCGCGAGTCACTTGGGGGAGCTACGACCTGTTCCGCACCAGCGCCCTGACCACGGGCACGGTCGCGGGCACGGGCGTCGTGCTGGGTGTCTCGGACACGAGTTATCACGGCTACCGCGATCACTCGGCGGTGAAGCAGTGGAACCTGCTCGGCAAGCTCGAGCGCGAGCTGCCCGGCGGCAGCCAGCTGGGCCTGATCTTCACGAACGTGACCGCGCCCGAGAACCAAGAGCCCGGCGCGCTGACTCAGGCCGAGGTCGACGCCGACCCGCGGCAGGCGCAGCCGACGGCACTCACTCGCGACGCGAGCGAGAACTTCGACCAGCAGAAGCTCGCACTCACTTACCGCTGGCCCGTGCGCGAGGGCTCCGAGCTGCAGGCGATCGCGTGGGGCGTGCAGCGTGACTTTCACAACCTGCTGACCATCAACCGCGCGGTCGAGCTCGATCGCAAGGCGTACGGCGGGTCGGTCGTGTGGAACGAGCGCTCGGGGCCGTTCACGCTGTCACTCGGGATCGACGCGGGGCTGCAGCGCGACCTGCGCCGCAACTTCACGAATCCCGCCGGCACACCCGGCCCCGAGACGGCGAATCAGTCCGAGAACGTGACCGCGATCGGGCCGTTCCTGCAGGTGGACTGGGCGCTCCCTTGGGACTTCGGCGTCGTCGCCGGGGCGAGATACGACTGGATCGACTTCGACTTCGGCGACCGCTTCCTCGCTGGCGGCGATCAGTCGGACGACAAGTCCTTCGACGAGGTCTCGCCGCGCGTCGGCGTGCGCTGGAGATACTCGGACCTGTTCATGGCGTGGGCGAACCTGGGCACGGCGTTCCAGGTGCCCACCACCACCGAGCTGCAGCGCACCGGCGAGCCCACGCCGCAGCCGTTCTTCGCGGGCAATCTTGAGCCGGAAGACACTCTCGGAGTCGAAGTCGGTGCGAAGGGGTTGGTGCTCGACCGCGTGTTCTACGGAGTCACTCTGTTCGACCTGCGGGTCGAGAACGTCGCGGTGCCGTTCGAAGACGCGCTCGGAGTCACTTTCTTCCGCGACGCGGGGCGCGTGCGGCGGCGCGGCCTCGAGCTCGAGTTCTCGGCGTGGCTGGCGGAGGGTCTCTCGGCGCGCGGGAGTTACACCTACGCGAGCTACCGCTTCGCGGACTACGTGAAAGTGAGCGGCGGCGTGCCGTCGCAGCTGCGCGGGAACCTCGAGACGAACGCGCCCGTGAACATGGGGACGCTCGAGCTGCGCTACGACCACCCCTCCGGCTTCTTCGGCGTCGCGAACGTGAGATACGTGTCGAAGCTCTGGGTGAACGACGAGAACACCGCGACCGCGCCCGGCGCTACGACCTCCGACGTGCGCATCGGCTGGGACTTGCGCCGCGGCTCCGTTCTCATCGAGCCGTTCGTGGGCGCGCGCAACTGGACCGGCGCGAAGTACGACGACCGCATCCGGCCCAACGCGGCGGTGGGGAGATACTTCGAGCCCGCGCCGCGCGCGACGGTGTACGCGGGGGTGGAGGTCGCCTTCGGGCGCGAGTGACTCACCGCCGACGGTGAGCCTTCCAGTCGATTCCCAGCTTCCTCATGCGCGCGCGCAAGGTGTGCGGGTTCACGCCGAGCGCGCGCGCGGCGCCGAACGGGCCTTCGACGCGCCCGAAGGTGCGCGCGAGCGCGGCCTCGATGTGGCGAGTCATGGCTTCGTCGAGGCGTGAGCCCGGCGGCTCGGGCAGAGGCCCAGTCACCGGCGGGATCGCGAGTGACTCCATCGAAGTCACTCTCGGACCGGCGCCGCCCGCGGGTCCCAGCGCCTTCGCGACCTCGAGCACCCGCCCCTGCCCGAGCAGCACGGCGCGGTCCATCACCGCGCCCAGCTCGCGGATGTTCCCGGGCCACGCATAGCCCGCGAGCAGAGTCACGTCGTCGCGCGTCGGAGTGAGCGGCGGCAGGCCGAAGCGCGTGGCCGCGCGCAGCGCGAAGTGAGTCGCGAGCGCGGCGATGTCCTCGGGCCGCTCGCGCAGCGGCGGCAGGTGAATCACGAACACCGCGAGCCGGTACCAGAGATCCTCGCGGAAGCGGCCTTCGCCGACCATCGCGTGCAAGTCGCGGTGAGTCGCGGCGACGATACGCACGTCGGCGTGCAGCGTGCGCGTGCCGCCCACGCGCTCGAAGCTGCCGTCCTGCAGGATGCGCAGCAGCCTCACTTGCGCGGCGGGCGGCAGCTCGCCGATCTCGTCGAGAAACAGCGTGCCGCCGTCGGCGCGCTCGAACCAACCCTTGCGCTGCGTCGATGCGCCCGTGAACGAGCCGCGCTCGTGACCGAACAGCTCCGAGTCGATGAGTCCGGCCGGGATCGCGCCGCAGTTCACGCGCAGGAACGGACCGGCCGCGCGCCGCGAGCGCGAGTGAATCGCGCGCGCCGCGACTTCCTTGCCCGAGCCCGTCTCGCCGAGCAACAGGACTGGAACGTCGGACGGCGCGGCCAGCTCGATGCGCTCCATCGACGCGGCCAACCCTCCGTCGGCGCCCACGATGCTCTCGGAGAGATCGTCGCGTCCGAGGCGAGTCAGCAGGCTCCGCTTGTCGGCCTCGGCGGCGCGTCGGAGTGACTCGAGCTCGGCGATGCGCTGGTCGTTCGCGAGCGCGACCGCGAACGGCTCGGCCAGCGCGCGGGCCACCTCTTCGTGCTCGCGCTCGAAGTGTCTCCCCTCGCGCGCGCGCAGGATCAAGAGGCCCGCGGGCTCGCCGTCGTGAAGGAGCGGACAGACCAGCACCTCGCCCTCGAGTCCCTCAGGCAGCGCGCCGGGCAGGCGGCGCGCCACGCTCGCAGCGGTGCCCCGCAGCGGGCGCTCGCGCCGGCAGAACGCGCCGAGCTCCGCGATCGTCGGGGCGGCGAGTGACTCGCGCGATTGACTCGGCCCCACCGTCTCGGCGCTCTGATGCGCGAGATCGAGCCGCCGCACCCACACCTCTTCGACCGGCACGCGGCGCGCGAGCAGCGGCGTGCAGCGGGCGACGGCAAGGCCGAGCTCGATGTGCCGTCCCACCTCGCGCCAGACGTCGAGCAAGAGCGGAGCGAAGCGCTCCATGGGTCGTTCTCCGAATTTCCGTGCTTTATAACGGATTCCCTCGATCGGACCAAAACTATTTCCGTGATATCCCACGGAAGCTCCGAATCGCGCGGTTGAAGCAGCCATACGCGCGCCGCACCGCCGGGCACGTGCCTTGCTCCCAGCCCGGGCTCCACGACGAACGGGAGACGAGATGATTCGGGGATGGGCGGCGCTCGGCGCGGTGGGAGCGCTGGCGCTCGCAGTGACTGCTGACTTCGCGCGGGCGCAGACCCCGGGCGACGAGCGGGCCGCGCTCGAGACACGTGTGCAGCAGCTCGAGCAGGAGCTCGCGCTGATGAAGCGCAGGCTCGAGGTCGAGGCCGAGACACAGGCTTCGAAGCCCGTGCAGCCGGTGGTGAGTGCGGGCTCGGACGGCTTCGCGATCCGCTCCCCTGACTCGAAGTACGTCTTCCGACTGCGCGGCTACACGCACTTCGATTCGAGATGGTTCTCGGACCCGCCGTCGAACCGGCCCGCGGGCGCAGACACTTTCTTCTTCCGCCGCATCCGCCCGATCTTCGAGGGCACGCTCGCGGGTGTCGTCGACTTCCGGATCATGCCCGACTTCGCGGGCAGTCAGTTGGTCGTGCAGGACGCGTACGCGAACCTGAGATACCTGCCGGAAGCGCAGCTGCAATTCGGCAAGTACAAGGAGCCCGTCGGTCTCGAGAGACTCCAATCCGCGACCGCGATGTGGTTCATCGAGCGCGCGCTGCCGACTCAGTTGGTGCCGAACCGCGACCTGGGCATCATGCTGCAAGGCAACGTCCGCGAGGGCATGTTCGCCTACCAGCTCGCCTGGATGAACGGAGTCGGCGACGCGGGCAGCGCCGACACGGACGTGGGCGACGACAAGGACCTGGTCGGCCGCATCTTCGTGCACCCGTTCCAGGAAGCCGGCATCGACTCACTGCAGGGGCTCGGCGTCGGTATCTCGACGACTTACGGCCGCCAGGAAGGCGCGACGCCGCAGTACCGCACCTCGGGCCAGCAGGTGTTCTTCAACTTCCGCGGCCCGACGACGGGCCCAGTGACTCCCGGCGTGTTCCAGACGGGCAAGCGCGTCCGGTACTCGCCGCAGGCCTATTGGTACTGGGGCTCGTTCGGCCTGCTCGGCGAGTACGTGTCGAACTCGGCGGACTTCCGGCGCGCGGGCTTCGGTGACACGCGCGTCGATTCGAGCGCGTGGCAGATCTCGGGCGCGTGGGCGGTGACCGGCGAGAACGAGTTGTACCGCGGCCTGATTCCCAGCTCGAGCTTCGATCCGGGGAACGGCTCGTGGGGCGCGGTCGAGCTGATCTCGCGAGTCAGTGGCCTGCGCGTCAGCAACTCCGCGTTCACCTCGAACTTCGCCAACCCCGCGACCGCGGCGCAGGACGCGACGCTCTGGAGCGTGGGCGTGAACTGGTATCTCAACCGGTTCATCAAGCTCGGCCTGAACTACGACCGCACGACGTTCGACAACTTCGGCTCGAACCCCGACCGCGCGACCGAGGGCGTGATCCTCTCGCGCCTGCAGCTCTCGTTCTAGGAGACTCACGTGAAGACATTGCGACTCACTCTGATGCTCTGCGCCGCGCTCTTCGCCACCGCCGCGCGCGCCGACGTCGAGCTGCTGAACGTCTCGTACGACCCGACGCGCGAGCTGTACGCCGACTACAACGCGCTGTTCGCGAAGCACTGGCAGGAGACTCACGGCGAAGCGGTCACCGTGAACCAGTCACATGGCGGCTCGGGCAAGCAGGCGCGCGCGGTGATCGATGGGCTCGAGGCCGACGTCGTGACTCTGGCGCTCGCCGGCGACGTCGCCGCGCTGTTCGAGCGCGCGCAGCTCATTCCTCGTGACTGGCAGAGCCGTCTGCCGAACAACTCTTGCCCGTACACCTCGACGATCGTGTTCCTCGTCCGCAAGGGGAACCCGAAGGCGATCCGTGACTGGGACGATCTCGCGAAGCGGGGTGTCTCGGTGATCACGCCCAACCCGAAGACCTCCGGCGGCGCGCGCTGGAACTATCTCGCGGCGTGGGGCTACGCGCTCCGGAAGTTCGGCGGCGACGACGCCAAGGTCCGCGCGTTCGTGTCCGCGATCTACAAGAACGCGCCGGTGCTCGACGCCGGCGCGCGCGGCTCGACCACGACGTTCGCGGAGCGCGGCATCGGCGACGTGCTGATCGCTTGGGAGAACGAGGCGCTGCTCGCGCTCCAGCAGCTGGGCAAGGACCAGTTCGAGATCGTCGTGCCGTCGCTCAGCATCCTGGCCGAGCCGCCGGTCGCGGTGGTCGACGCGGTCGCGCGCAGACACGGCACGAGCACGCTGGCCAAGGCGTATCTCGAGTATCTCTACTCGCCCGAGGCTCAAGACCTGATCGGCAAGCACAACTACCGCCCGAGTGACCCGGTGGCCGCGGCGAAGTATGCGAGTCAGTTCCCCGCGCTCGAGCTCTTGTCGATCGAGAAGGACTTCGGCGGCTGGAAGAAGGCGCAGGCGACTCACTTCGTCGACGGCGCGATCTTCGACCAGATCTACGTGCCGGGTCGGTGACGATGGCGGCGCGGCGAAACGGCGTGTTGCCCGGGTTCGGACTCACTCTGGGGTTCTCGATCCTCTATCTGTCGCTCGTCGTGCTGGTCCCGCTCTCCGCGCTGTTCTTCCGCAGCGCGACGCTGTCGCTCGAGGAATTCTCGGCGGCGGTGTTCTCGGCGCGCGCGCTCGCCGCGTACAAGCTGTCGTTCGGCGCGTCGCTCGCCGCGGCGCTCGCGAACGCGTTCTTCGGCCTGGCTCTCGCGTGGGTGCTGACTCGCTACCGCTTCCCGGGGCGTGACTTGATCGACGCGTTCGTCGACCTGCCGTTCGCGCTGCCGACCGCCGTCGCCGGCATCACGCTCACCACGCTGCTCGCGAAGAACGGCTGGCTCGGGCGCATCCTCGAGCCGCTGGGCATCGAGGCCGCTTATACACCGCTCGGTGTCGCCATCGCGCTCACGTTCATCGGCCTGCCGTTCGTGGTGCGCAGCGTGCAGCCGGTGCTCGAGGACCTGGAGGCGGAGGCCGAGGAGGCGGCGGAGAGCCTCGGCGCCGGCCGACTGCAGACCTTCCGCCGCGTGTTGTTCCCGGCGCTGTGGCCCGCGCTCACCACGGGTACGGCGCTCGCGTTCGCGCGGTCACTCGGTGAGTACGGCTCGGTGGTCTTCATCTCCGGCAACATGCCGCTGCGCACCGAGATCGTGCCACTGCTCATCGTGACCAAGCTCGAGCAGTACGACTACGCGGGCGCGACCGCGATCGCGACCGTCATGCTCGTGACTTCGTTCGTGCTCCTGCTCGCGATCAATGCGCTTCAGGCGATCGGCCGCCGCCGCCTGGCCGGCGCCGGAGCGAGTGAGTGACCAGCGCGGCTTTCGAAAGAGACTCGCGTAGCGTGTCGCCGCAATCCGTCCGCGCGGCGCTCGAAGACCCGCGCTGGCTGCGAGTCACTCTGATCTCGGTGGCGCTGGGCTTCGTCTTCCTGTTTCTGTTCCTGCCGCTGGCGGCCGTATTCAGCGAGGCGCTGGCCGGCGGTCTCTCCGTCTATTGGCACGCCATCAGCGAGCCGATCGCGCGCAAGGCGATCCTGCTCACGGTGATCGTCGCGTGTGTCTCGGTGCCCCTGAACGCGGTGTTCGGCGTGGCCGCCGCGTGGGCGATCGCGCGCTTCGAGTTTCGCGGCAAGAACCTGCTCATCACTCTCATCGACCTGCCGTTCGCGGTGAGTCCCGTGATCTCCGGACTCATCTTCGTGCTCTTGTTCGGCGCGCAGGGCGTGTTCGGGCCGTGGCTCCAAGCGCACGGCATCAAGATCATCTTCGCGGTGCCGGGCATCGTGCTCGCGACCACCTTCATCACGTTCCCGTTCGTGGCGCGCGAGCTCATCCCGCTCATGCAGGAGCAGGGCTCGGAAGAGGAAGAGGCCGCGATCTCGCTCGGCGCGAGCGGCTGGCAGATGTTCCGGCGAGTCACTCTGCCGAACATCCGGCTCGGGCTCTTGTACGGCGTCGTGCTCTTGAACGCGCGCGCCATGGGCGAGTTCGGCGCGGTGTCGGTGGTGTCGGGTCACGTCCGCGGACTCACGAACACGATCCCGCTGCACGTCGAGATTCTCTACAACGAGTATCAGACCGACGCCGCGTTCGCGGTGGCGACCCTGCTCGCGTTCCTCGCGCTCGTGACTCTGATCGCGAAGCGCGCGCTCGAGTGGCACATCCGCAAGGAGACCGAGTCATGAGCATCGAAGTCCGCGACATCTGGAAGCGCTTCGGCGACTTCACCGCGCTGCGCGACGTGTCACTGCACGTGGAGCCAGGGGAGTTACTCGCGCTGCTGGGGCCGTCGGGCTCGGGCAAGACGACTCTGTTGCGCCTGATCGCCGGGCTCGAGCGCCCGGACACCGGCACCATCTCGTTCGAGGGCGAGGACGCGACCGACCGCTCGGTGCGCGACCGCCGCGTGGGCTTCGTGTTCCAGCACTACGCGCTCTTTCGGCACATGACGGTGTTCGAGAACGTCGCCTTCGGCCCGCGCGTGCGCCCGCGCGAGACACGCCCGAGCGAGCCGGAGATCCAGGCACGCGTGCACGAGTTACTCGACCTCGTGCAGCTGGAAGGTCTGGCGCGCCGTATGCCGACTCAGCTGTCGGGCGGCCAGCGGCAGCGCGTGGCGCTCGCCCGCGCGCTCGCGGTGCAGCCGCGCGTGCTCCTGCTCGACGAGCCGTTCGGCGCGCTCGACGCGCGAGTCAGACGCGAGCTGCGCCGCTGGCTGCGCAAGCTGCACGACGAGCTGGGCATCACGAGTCTCTTCGTGACTCACGACCAGGAAGAGGCGCTCGAGCTCGCCGACCGCATCGTGGTCGTGAACGAAGGCCGCATCGAGCAGGTCGGGGCGCCCGACGAGGTGTACCGCAGACCCGCGACGCCCTTCGTCTTCGGCTTCCTCGGCGAGGCGAACTGGCTCTCGACGACGATCGACGGCCGGAAGGCTTCTGTCGGCTTCCGCCCCGACGACCTCGAGATCTCACTCGGCCCGCTCGAAGGTCACTCGTTCGCTGCTCGCGTGCAGAGAGTCCAGAGTCTCGGCGCGCGCGCGAAGCTCGAGCTCGTGTCGGCGTCCGGGTCACTCGTCCAGGCGGACGTCCCTTCGGAACGAGTTCGCACGCTGGCGCTCTCTCCCGGCGCCGAGGTCTACGCCGCCCCGCGCGAACTCCAAGTCTTCCCCGACTGATTGACTTCGCTCGGCTTCGCCTCGCTGCGCGCGCCTTCGCCGCTTGCGAGCCTCGCTCGGGACGGCCCTCGCTCGGCCACTCGTCGTAGAATCATCGTCATGAGACTCGGGATCTCGGTGCGCACGATGGGTCCGCAGTCGACGCGCGAGACACTCGAGGCCTGCGCGCGCGCGGCCGAGGCCGCGGGGCTCGATGAGCTCTTCGTCCCCGATCACATCGCCATTCCGCCCGACGACGCCGAGGGCTCGGGCGGGCGGTATCTCGACCCACTCACCGCGCTGGCCTGGCTGGCCGCGCGCACCGAACGGATCGGGCTCGGCACCGCGGTGCTGATTCTCCCGTACCGGCCGCCGCTCCCGACCGCGAAGGCGATCGCCACGATCCAGGAGCTGTCGGGCGGGCGGCTGACAACGCTTGGTGTAGGGGTCGGCTGGATGGCGCCGGAGTTCCGCGCCCTGGGTGTCGAGCTGAAGCGGCGCGCGGCGGTCACCGACGACACGCTCGAGTTTCTCGTGCGCGCGTTCGCGAACGACGTGGTCGAGCGCAACGGCCAGCCGTTCCTGTTCCTGCCGCGGCCCGCGCGCCCGGCGATCCTCGTCGGCGGCGCGCCGCCGCACGCGCTCGCGCGGGCGACACGATTTGGTGACGGCTGGATGCCGATCGGCGCGAAGCCGGCCGACCTCGCGCCGCACGTGACGAGACTGCGCGAGCTGTTCGCGGCCGCGGGCAAGCCGGCGCCCGAGGTCACCGTCATGACTCGCCTGCCGCTGCACGACCCCGCGCGCGCCGCCGACGTGGCTCGCGCGTATGTCGAAGTCGGAGCCACTCGGCTCATCCACTCCAACCGCTACGCCGACGCGGCCGAGTTCGCGCGCGAATGCTCGGCCTTTGCAGGTAGAATCCGTCCCGCGCTCGCCTGAGCGCTGGAGACGGGTCATGAAGTTCGGTCTGTTCGGCATCAACTTCGGCGTGTGCAGCGATCCAGACGCGGCGGTCCGCGTCGCGCGCGCGGCGGAGTCAGCGGGCTTCGACTCAGTCTGGACCGGTGAGCACGTGGTGCTGCCCGACCCGCAGGCGCCGCCGTCTCCTTCGCCGCCGAACGAGCGGTTCCTGGATCCCGCGGTCGCACTCACTTTCATCGCGGCTCACACGCAGTCACTCCGACTCGGCACCGGCATCATCATCCTGCCGCAGCGCAACCCGGTGGTGCTTGCGAAGGAGCTCACGAGCGTCGACCGACTCTCGAAGGGGCGGCTCATCTTCGGGCTGGGCGCGGGTTACTTGAAGCCCGAGTTCCAGGCGCTGGGCGCGCCGTTCGCGGACCGCGGCCGGCGGACCGACGAGTACATCGAGGCGATCCGCACGCTGTGGACCGAGGACAAGCCCGAGTACAAGGGCGAGTATGTCGCGTTCGGTGGCATCCAGTCACAGCCCCGTCCCCTGCAGTCACCGCATCCGCCGATCGTCGTCGGTGGAATGAGTCCGTCGGCGCTCCGCCGCGCGGTTAAGTACGGCAACGGCTGGTACGGCTTCGCGCTCGACCTCGACGCGACGGCGCGCGCGATCGAAGGGCTGCGCGCCGCGGAGCAGAGACTCGACCGCGATCCGGCACTCGGCCGGCTCGAGATCACAGTGACTCCGCCGGGGCGCAAGCTCGACCTCGATACGGTGCACCGCTACGCGGCGCTCGGCGTCGACCGCCTCGTGCTTTTGAACCCGGGACGCACCGCCGACGACCAAGTCGCCGCGGTCGAGCGCGCGGAGCGCGAATTGCTGCGCCCCACGCACGAGTGAGTCACACGCGTTTGCGCGACCGAGCGCGGCTGGTAGCTTAGCCGCCATGTCGTGGGTGATTGCGTTCGTGAGTGCCGCCGCGGCTCTGTGGATCCCTTGCGTGGCCGCCGCGCAGGGTTCGATCTCCGAAGTCGCCGACTGCGCGATCCGCAATCTGCCGCCGTCGGCGCACGGCGTCGCGAAGCTCACCTCGCGCGACGGCAAAGGGGCGGAGCGCACGTTCGAAGTCGACTACTGGAGCCGCACCGACATCGGGGGCACGCGCAAGATCGTGATCGCGCGCCGCGCGCCATTGCCCGACGCGACCGCCGCCTATCTGTTCAGCGACGGCGACGCGATCGGCGAGACTTGGGCGTACACGCCGTCCGACGGCAAGGCGCGGCGCATTCACGCGACCGGCCCCGACGCTCACTTGTTCTCGACCAGCATGAGTCTCGAGGACTTCGCGCGCGTCGCGCGCGTCGTGTTTCCGGGTCAGGTGCGGCGGCTGCCCGACGCGAACATCCTCGGGCGCAACGCGTACGTCATCGAGACGAAGCCCGCCGCGGACGCCGGCTCGGAGTATTCGCGCATCGTGACTTCGATCGACCGCGAGTGGTGTCTCATCCTGCGGCGCGAGAGCTATGACTCGAGCTTCGAGAAAGGCAAGGCGCCGCGGAAGCTGTACCGAGTCGAGCCCGCCGACGTGCGCGTCGACGGCACGTTCGCGAACGCGAAGCGCGCGAGACAGGACGACGCAAAGGACGGCTCGTCGACCATGATGGAGATACTCACCCTCGAGCTTCCCGCGAAGGTCGACGAAGCGTTCTTCACGCCCGACGCCCTGCCCCGCGCGTCGCACTAAGTCACTAGGCGAGAGACTCGAATGGTGCGTGTTCTCCGCTTCATGGCGGCACACCCTTGGGGTGTGCTCGCGTTGGCAGCAGCGCTGTCCGCGCTCACTCTCCCCAGCGTCTGGGACTTCCGCGCTGGCGAGGCGCGCGTGCGCTTCGAGGCCGCGGCCGACCGGCTCGTCTCGCGCGGCGACGCGGCCGGCGAGCTGTACGAAGAGACTCGCCGGCTGTTCGGCAACGACGAGACACTGATCGTCGGCCTGCTCTCCGACGATGCCTTCGGCGCCGAGTCTCTCACGTCGCTGCTCCGTGTCTCGCGGCGAATCCGCTCACTGCCCGGCGTGCACCATGTGAGCTCGCTCGCGACGATCCCCGTGCCGCGCGCCGAGCCCGACGGGATTCGCTTCGCGCCGCTGCTCCGCCGCGTGCCAGACGGCGAGGCCAAGCGCGCGGCGTTGCGGAGCGAGGCGCTGTCGAACCCTCTGCTCGCGGGTCGCGTCGTGTCTCGCGACGGCCGGCTCGCCGCGGTGATCGTGACGTTCGACCGGCTGTCCGACCGCGAGTTCTTCTCGCGAAATCTCGACCGCGTGATCGCCGAAGTGGCGCTCGAGCGCTCGAGGGGCGTCGAGATACAAGTCACCGGGATCCCGCGGCTGAAGCGCGCGGCGACCGACGAGACCGCGGCCTCGCTGCGAAGGCTCCTGCCGATCGCGATCGTGCTCGTGTTCGGCGCGCTGACCTTCGCGTTCAAGACCGCGCGCAGCATGCTCGCGCCGCTCGTCACGATCGCGCTCGCGCAGCTGTGGACCTTCGCGCTGCTCGGCGCGCTGGGCCGGCCACTCACGAGCGCGACGATCGCGCTGCCGCTCGTGCTCGCGATCCTGTCACTCGTCTATCCGGTGCACGTGCTCGCCGCGTACTACGACGAGATACGCGAAGCGCCGGAGCGCGCGCCCGCGGCGACGATGGTGCGCGCTCTGCAGCGCATCGGGCTGCCCATGCTGCTGGCGGCGCTGACCACGGCAGTGAGTTTGTTGGCGGCGCTCCTGACTCCCGTCAGCGCGCTGCGCGAGTTCGCGGTGCTCGGGCTCGCGGGGATCCTGGTGGCGTTCGCCGCGTCGGTCACGGTGACTCCGGCCATGCTGCTCGCGTTCGGACGGCCGACGGGCTTCGGCCGCGGCCGCTTCGCGCTGCCGCCCGACCGCTTCGCGCGCTTCTCGTCGCGCGTCGCGCGGCTTGTGACTCGCCGCCGCCGCCCGGTGATCGCGGCGTTCGCGGCGTTGTTCGTGCTGTCCGGCGTCGCCGCGCTGCGCGTGCGCAGCTCGACCGATCTGCCGCACGCGTTTCCGCCCGGCGACGCGTTCCGCATCGACTTCGACGCGTTGAACCGGCGGCTGGACGGAGTCACCGCGCTCTCGGTCGTGGTCGCGGGCGACGCGCCCGACTCACTCACACGGCCCGAGCACCTGCGCGAGCTCGAGGAGCTCGAGCGCTGGCTGGAAGCGCAGCCCGAGATCGGCGGAGTCACTTCGCTCGGCGACTGGCTGAAGCTGGTGCACCGGGCAGCGGCCGACGGCGCGCCGGAAGCGTACGCGCTGCCCGCGAACGCGCGGCTGGCGGGCGACCTGCTCGCGCTGGGCAAGAGCGACGAGCAGGACTCACTGGTAGACGCGGCCCTCCAGCGCACCCAGCTCGTGGTGCGCACGCGCGCCGTCGCCACCGACGAGATCCGCGAGCTCGCCGCGCGTGTCCAAGCGCGGCTCGCCGAGCTGCCGCAGCCGCTCGTGGGACGAGTCACAGGTCAGGCCGTCGCGTTCCAGAGACTCGCCGACGCACTGGTCACCACGCAGCTGCGCAGCCTGGTGCTGGCGCTGCTCGTCGCCTACGCCGTGCTGTCGGTGCTGTTCCTGTCACCGTGGGCGGGACTGCGCGCGCTGTTCCCCAGCGCGGTCGCTCTGGCGTTCTGCTTCGGCTTCCTGGGCGCGGCGAACGCGCCGCTGTCGCTCGCGACCAGCATCGTGCCGCCCATCGCGCTCGGCTTCGCGCTGAACGGCACGATTCACTATTTCGCGCGTTACTCGTGGCAGGCGCGCCGGCTCGCGGACGAAGAAGCCGCCGCCACGCGCTCGCTCGTCGCCGTAGGGCGGCCGGTCACTTTCGCGAGTCACGCGCTGTGTCTCGGCTTCGTGGTGCTGGCCGCGTCGCCGCTCGGCGAGCTGCGCTGGCTGGGAGTCACCGCCACCGCGTCGCTCGGCATGGCGTGGCTGTGCGCGTTCGTGCTGGCGCCCGCGCTGTGCGCCGAGCTCAACGTAGTGACTCTGTGGGACACGCTCTCGCTCGACTTGGGCTACGCACCGCAGACGTCGATCCCGCTCCTGCGCGACCTGAACACCGCGCAGTGCCGCATCGTGGCGCAGCACGCGCTCGAGCGCCGCGTGCCCGCGGGCCAGCCGCTCCTGCGCTCGGGCGACGAGGGCCGCGAGATGTTCCTGGTGATCGACGGCGCGCTCGAGGCCTCGATCGAGACACCCGCCGGCCGCCAGCTGCTGAACCGCTTCGGGCGCGGCGACCTCGTGGGCGAAGTCGGCTTCTACACGCGCAAACACTCGGCTGAGCTCGAAGTCGTCGCGAACGCGCGTCTCTTGCGACTCACCGAGCGCGGCCTGGCGCGCCTCGAGCGCCGCAACCCGAAGATCTCCGCGGTCCTGTTCCGCAACCTCGCCCGCATCCTGGCGGGGCGAGTGGCGGAAACCACTGCGCGGATCCAGTGAGTCCGTTCGAACAACGTCGAGACGAGACCCACGAGCCTCGACGATGCCACGCCACTTGGCGTGTATGCACAGATGTGCATACACTGTTCGTGGTTCCGCGCGGAAGGCAACTCGATCCGAACGCCTCAGCTATGAGAGGGCACGATGAAGCGACGGTACGATTTCTCGAAGGGCAAGCGGGGCCCAGTCCTTCCGACTTCCCGCGGAAAGACGCGAATCACGATTCGTATCGACGACGACGTGCTCGAGTGGTTCCGAAAGCACGTCCACGAAGCGGGGGGCGGAAGCTATCAGACGATGATCAATCGAGTGCTGCGAGATCACGTCGAGGGCGCGGCCGAGCCGCTCGAGGAGACGCTTCGCCGAGTACTGAGTGAGGTGATTCCGCGGTCAGAGGCGTCCACGAAGGCGAAGCGCACTCGCCGTTCGTAGCCGCGCGGATTCAGTGACTCAGGCCGCTAGGGCGAAGAGCGGAGCGCGCCGTGCAGCGAGCGGTCGCCCTCGCTGCGCCGCACCACCGGCGTGATCGCCGAGATCTCCCAGCCGTGCGCCGCCCGGCGCAGCGCGTAGTGGTAAAGGCCGTAGCTGTGCAGGAAGCGCGGGTCCGCCTCTGCTTCGGGCCAGCGGTGAATCATGAAGTCGCACCGGCAAATGGCGTCGTCGCCGCGGATCTCGACGCGGTGACCGACGGAGAGATGCTGAGTCACTAGGCCCGCAAGGCCGGATCGTCGCAGCGCGACGAACTCGTCCGCGCTGAGTCGGCCGGGCGGTGTGCCCCGGAAGCTCGAGTAGACGAGGTCCAGCTCCCGGGCGAGACACTCGCGCAGGGCGTGCCAGTCGCGGTCATCGAGCGCGCTGCCGAAGCGCAGCACGGTGGCGATCACGCCGTCGCGGTCGGCGGGGTCCGTCGCGCCCGTCACTTCTGTGACTGCAGCGAGAGCAGGAACGCGAGCATGCCCGACGTCGTGCGGACCCAGTGCCACACCTTCCACCGCGCGAGCTCCGCGGCGACGTGACTCGCGTCGAGTGAGCCGCTCATGATCGACTCGTTGGCCGCGGCGAAATACAGCGGGTACGTCGCGACCGCGAAGACCGTGAGCGCGGCCGCGAGCGCTAGGGTTCTGCGCCGAGTCACCCAGGCCGCCGCGACGGTGAAGATCGCCGCGCCCATGCCCAGCGGCAGCATCAGCCGCCCGATCAAGAGAGAGTTGTCGCGGAACCAGCGCGCGAACTCGGTGGGCTCGAGTGACTGCCAGATCGGCACGAGCGCCACGGCGATCAGCAGCATCGCCCCGGCCAAGAGCCCCGGCAGCGCCGACGCCGTGAGAGTCACCGCAGACCTCATGCGAGCCTCCTCAGCAAGTCGTCCACGTTCGCCGACCAGCCGTTCCAGTCGTCGGACTCCTCCCAGAGCTCGCGCAGCTCGGAGTCGGTCCTGATTCGCTCGGCCACGCGCTTCGCGAGCCACTTCCGCGGCGCGGCGGGGAGTGAGTCGTGCGCGGCGATCCAGGCCGAGACCTCCTCGGGCAAGCCTTGCGCGGGCCGGCCGCATTGCAGCTCCCACGCCCAGTCGGCCGCGTCGTCGTCCTCGAAGAGACCCGTGCCCCACGTGCCCATGACGCGAGACATCCTACGCGGCGCGAGGGCATACTGCGCCCGCGATGTCTTTCACTCTGTCCGAACACGAATCGAAGCAGCTACTGCGCGGCGCGGGGATCGAGATTCCCGACGAGCGCTTGGTCGAGAGCGCGGACGCGGCGGTGCGCGCGGCCGAGGAGCTGGGCTTTCCCGTCGCGCTGAAGCTCTGTGGGCGCAAGATCGCGCACAAGACCGAGCGCGGGTTGGTGCGGCTGGGTCTCTCGGACGCGACGGCGGTGCGCGCGGCGGCCCAGTCATTGCTCGGTGCGCGGCGTTCGGACGACGGCGATGCGCGCGTGCTCGTGTGTCGCATGGTGAGTGGGCGGCGCGAAGTGATTGCCGGCCTCGTGCGTGACCCGCAGTTCGGGCCGTGCGTGATGCTGGGACTCGGCGGGATCTTCGCGGAGGCCGTGGGAGACGTGGCGTTCGCCGTCGCGCCGCTCGCGCCGGGCGACGCCGAAGACCTGATCGACTCGCTGCAATACAAGAAGGTGCTGGGCCCGTTCCGCGGCGAGCCCGCGGTGAACCGCAAGGCGCTCGCCGCCGTGCTCGAGTCACTCGGGCGCATCGGCGCCGAGCGGGCGGACGTGCGCTCGATCGACATCAACCCGCTGATCATCGCGGGCGACCGGCCCGTGGTGATCGACGCGCTGGTCGAGCTCGAGGGGAGCGGCGCGTGAAAGAGATCGTCGAGAAGTTCCGGCCGCTCTTCTACCCGCGCGGCGTGGTGGTGACCGGAGTGTCTCAGCACCCCGGCAAATTCGGCACCGTCGCGTATCACAACCTGATCGCGTGCGGGTACCAGGGCGAGCTGTTCCCGATCAACCGCGAGGGCGTCGAGTCATTCGGGCGCGCCACATACAAGTCGATCGCCGAGATCCCCAAGGGCCGCGCCGACCTCGTGTTCCTGTGCACGCCCGCCGCGGTGAACGAGGAGCTGTTGCGCGAATGCGCGAAGACCGGCGTGCGCGCCGCGTTCGTGGCGTCGGCCGGCTACGGCGAGGCCGAGGACGGCGCCGAGATGGAGAAGAGACTCGTCGCGCTCGGGCGCGAGCTGGGCATCGCGATCGCGGGCCCGAACGGCCAGGGCCTGATCTCGACGAGTGTCTCGATGTGCGCGCAGATCGTCGCGCCATACCCGCCGCCGGGCCCGATCTCGGTCGTGTCGCAGAGCGGGAACCTCGCGTCGAGCTTCATGAGCTACGGGTCACTCACGGGCGTGGGCATGTCGAAGGCCATCTCGTGCGGTAACTCGGCCATGCTGCAGCTGTCGGACTATCTCGAGTACTACGGCGAGGACCCCGACACGGCCGTGTCGCTCGCGTACCTCGAAGGAGTCGGCGACGGCCGTCGCTTCGCGGAAGTCGCGCGCGCGCACACCGCGAAGAAGCCGCTGGTGGTGGTGCGCGGTGGAGTCACCAGCGCAGGCAAGCGCGCCGCGTCGAGTCACACCGGCGCGCTCGCGTCCGACGACCGGATCTTCTCGGGCGTGTGCCGCCAGATGGGAATCACTCGCACCGAGACGATCGAAGAGGCGTACGAGGCTGCGGCCGCATTCGCGACTCAGCCGCTGCCGCGCGGCCCGCGCACGTTGATCTTCACCGTAGCCGGCGGCTGGGGCGTGCTGACTTCCGACGCATGCGTGAACGCGGGGCTCGAGCTGATCCCGCTGCCGGAGGACCTGAAGGCGAAGATCGACACCATGGTCCCCGCGCGCTGGAGCAGGAACAACCCGATCGACCTCGCGGGGGGAGAGACTCGAGACACGATCCCCGAGGTGCTCGAGCTCATGGCCGCGCACCCGGACGTCGACGCGATCGTGTATCTCGGCATCGGCATCCAGGCCTCGCAGGCGCAGATGTTCCGCCGCGGGCCGTTCTGGCCCGATCACGGGCTCGAGCGCATCGGCACCTTCCACGAGTCACAAGACCGCCGCTACGCCCTCGCCGCCGCGGAAGCCAGCACCAAGCACGGGAAGCCGATCCTCATCGCGAGCGACCTGGCCTACACCGGAGCGAGTTACGCCAACACGGGCCCGGCCGGCGTGCGTGAGTCGGGGCGAGTCACTTCGCCCTCCGGCCATCGCGCGATCCGAACGCTGGCGCGGATGGTCGCCTACTCGAGATTCAGGGCGCGCGTCCGATCCAACGAGCACTGACTCACTACGAAGCCGGCCGAGCGAAGGCCGCCCTGAGCGAGGACCGCAAGCGCCGCAGGCGCGCGCAGTGAGCCGCAGGCGAACGAAGTCGATTCATGAGCACTGACTCACTACGAAGCCGGCCGAGCGAAGGCCGCCCTGAGCGAGGACCGCAAGCGCCGCAGGCGCGCGCAGTGAGCCGCAGGCGAACGAAGGCAATTCGCGAGCACTGACTCACTAC
>Ga0187894_10001290_pt1 | contig 32452 bp, 21 predicted proteins | sample GBC1701081metaG_FD_136650 | JGI IMG/M metagenome (GOLD analysis project Ga0187894, IMG submission 136650) | White microbial mat communities from a lava cave in the Kipuka Kanohina Cave System on the Island of Hawaii, USA - GBC170108-1 metaG ...
GCACCGAGCTCTTTCACGAGTCAAGCCGGCCGTTGACCTCCACCGACTACCGCCTGTTCGACATTCAGCACGCGGTCACGCCGACAAAGCTTCCCCTCCGCGACTTCTACGGGCAGCTTGTCAGGACCCAGGCCATCATCAACTCAAAGTTCATGGGCTGGCGCACCGCGCTGGCGATGTCTCGCATCATCACCGGCCAGCTTCTGCGCGGACAGACCAACTTCCTGCGGATGCTCTTCAAGTTTCCACGCGTCTACAACGCCGATCGCTTCTACCGGGATCACTTTCGGCAGACGAAATACGCCATGCGCCGGCCCTCGGAGTATCCCCGGCGACCCGACTCCGGCCAGTTGCTCGTTCACCTCAGCGCATCCGCCGGCCGCAATCGCGCTGCGTTCGACGCGGGCACCGCGGCGCCGCGAAGCGAGGCCCCCCTCCCCGCATAGATTCCCGCACGGCACTCCACGAGGCCGCTCATCATCCGACATCGCGGCGCTGGAACAGCGCAACCGCGAGCGCCAACATCGCGAGCACCTGCGCGGCCGCGTAGCCGGCCGCGAGCGCCACGTATTTGGGAGGGATGCGATGCCCCTGTGTGACGGCATCGACCAGCCAGAAGGTCTGGAGATTTGGCACGACGGACCAGGCGACTCTGGCCGGCCAGTTCGAGCGCGTCGGTTGAAGAAACACGTAATCGCCCGCGCGTGGCGGCCGCTCAACCCGCAGTCCGCCCACGTTGACGACAGTGAAGCTGTCGCCTGCGATGCCCGCGATGTCTTCAGCACGCACCTTGTGGGCCGGGCGTGTCTTATCCGAGTGGTCTTCGGCTCGATGCTCGGCCGGGCGCTCGGCATCCGGCTCGGTCGGCAACGCCGAGCCGGTGCTGACGACTCTCGGCCCGACTTCACGGATGACGAGCGCCTGCGGCCCGTCCGTCCGAAAGACCTGGCGCTGGTCAGCCGGATCGCCCGCGAACTTCGGGTGCGGCGGCACCGCCATCGTTCGCCCGGTCGGGTCCGGCGCGTAGTAGATCGAATCACCGGGCTTCAAATCGCCCTTCGCGGCGCTGACCAGGACGACTCTCGCGGTCTCACCGGCCTGGGTCAGGGTGACTGATTGCTCGCCGCCGGGCAGCATTGGAAGGGTGACTTCCCGGATCGTGCCCACCGATTGATTCACGAATGCGTATCGCCCGAGCATGTGATTGGACAGCAATCCGAGCACGAAAACGCCGGCGCACACAACGATCGTCATGACCTGTCCGAGGCGCGTGGAGGCGGCCAACGCCACGCCGGTGAGCACCAGGATCGCCATGGCGGCACAGAGGGCGCAGACGAGCACGCCGGGCTTGAGGTCCGTGCTCATGGGCTGCATCGCCCACTCCTTGCTGATGTTCAGCGTGAGCAGGTACGCCAGGACGATGCCGGGAAACAGCACGGCGATCGCGGTCGAAGAAAACACCCAGCCGTAGAAGTAGTTGCCCCACACGGCCAGTCCGACCGCCAGAAAGATGGTCAACGACACGAAGAGAAGCACGGGCCCATCCGCGGTGTCGCGCGCTGTGGACATCACCTTGTGACGGATGGCGAAGAGGAAAAACACCGTAAGGATCACCGTGGCCACCATGAGCGCGCCGCTGATCCCCAGATACTTGCCGACGACAAACGCCGGGCGCCCGACCGGCTTGCTGATCACGGTCAGCGCTGTCTTGTTCTCGATCTCCCGCGACAGCACGCTCGTCGCGACGAAGGCGGCCAGCAGGGTGGCGCAGACCATGACCGTCGCGAGGCCCATGTCCAATAGGAGCTTGTCGTCTCCCGAGACCTCCGTCTCTTCGGTGAACCCCATCGTGAACGCCGAGAGCAGCGTGTTGGCGATCTGAAGCAGGCCGCCCAGCACCACCATGATGAAGAAGATGGGCTGTCGGATGCTCTCGACGAACGTGTTCCGGGCTATGGCGAGGATCTGTCCGAGCATTCGAGGGTGACGGCCTTTCCTTGGACTCCGGGCTGGCCCGGGCGGGCGGAGCCGGGCTTCCGTCCGCCGTGGCCCCGAGATCAGCGATTGATCGAACCGTGAGCCGCGCCGATCGTACCGAGCAGTACGCTCAGGGACCGCGAAGGATCGGACAACCCCTCGATGACGGGCGGCGGGCACGTATGGAATCCGAGCGTTGGACTGCCCGCCCCTGATCCGGGAGAATGCGCCCCCGACAGGGTCGCCGGGGCCGGGCCCGCCGAAGGGTCCCGCGTGATCGGTGTGGGCGATTCCCGGGTGTTCGACGTGCGGGGAGGTCCACCCCGGCGGTTCTGACGGATCGGGACTTTCGGGCGAAACGAGGAATGACAGCCGACCATCTTTCCTACAAGCGGGCGACGACCGTCAGTCTTGTTGGGCTGGCGATTCAGGTGGTCTTCGCTCTCGTGTTCCTCGTTTACTCGCGTCTAGGCGCCGACTCGGCTGCGTTGACCGGCGCGCTGGCCATGCTCCTCGGGCTGCCCATCTGGGTGGCGCTAGCCGTCGTGTTCCACCAGCACCGCCTCGAACGGCTGGAGGCGATGGAGCAGGAGGCCTATCGAGCCTCGGCCGCCGCGCAGGCCTCGGTGTTCCAGGAGTCGGGAGCGACCCTTGCGGATGAACAGCCGCACGCGCGCCGGCTCGCGGCGCTGCACAAGTGGTTCTTGCCCGTCGTCAGCCTCCTGGTCGCTGGCGGGTATGTCGGACTGGGCGTGGTGCGTTTCTCCCAGAGCCGAGGTTTGCTGGGAGACGAGGCGGCGTTCACACCGCCCTCCCAGACTGGCTGGGCGATTTCCATCGGGGTGGGCATCGCCATTCTGGGATTCATCTTCGCCCGATTCGTAGCGGGGATGGCCAAGCAGAAGGTGTGGGACCTGCTGCACGCCGGCTCGGGCGCGGCCGTGGCCTGCTCGCTGATCGGCGCGGCTCAGGTCCTCGCACATTTTTTCTATGTCGCGGTCAAGAACCCCGTCCTCCTGAAGTGGGTGGGTCCGGGGCTCGCGGCGGGCATGATCGCGCTCGGCGGCGAAATGCTCCTGAACCTGGTGCTGAACCTCTACCGCCCGCGCAAGGCGGGGGAGTTTCCCCGACCGGCGTTCGATTCGCGGGTGCTGGCCTTTGTCGCGGCTCCAGACCGGCTGGCGCAATCGATCAGCGATGCGATCAACTATCAGTTCGGCTTCAACGTCAGCGCCACGTGGTTTTACAGGCTGCTGGCGCGGTCTGTCGCCAGCCTGCTGGTGCTCGGCGTGCTGACGGTTTGGCTGCTCTCGGTTTTCACAGTCGTCCAGCCCTATGAGCGCGGGCTGCTCCTTCGCAACGGGAGATTCGTCAAAGAGGTTGGGCCGGGTCTGCTCATCGACTGGCCCTGGCCGTGGGCCCGCGTCGAGCGGTTTCCGGCGAGCGCGGTCAACGAGCTTGAGGTCGGCACGCCGAGGCCGTCGCGCGATGGCCCAATCCTCTGGACCAACCAGCACACCGCGGAAGAGAAGTTCCTCCTCGTTCGCGCGAGCGTGGGGGCTGACCAGGCCGGCGCGGTCGGCGGGGGAGGTTCGGACGATCTGAGCCTGCTCGCCGTGGAGATTCCGATTCATTACGTAGTCGCCGACCTGCGCAAGTACAAGCAGCTGGGTCAGGATGGGCCCGGGGGCAGGGTCGATGCGATCCGACAGCAGATCCTGACGGCGACGGCCTCCGGCATGGTGATCCGGTACATGGCGACGCTGGATGAGTCGCAGGTGTTGGGTGAGGAGCGCCGGCAAGTGGCCGCGAGGATCGCCCGGCTTGTGCAAGAGACTTTCGACTCCACGCTCGACGCCGGGGTACGGGTGATCTTCGCCGGAGTCGCCGGGGTTCACCCCGAGCAGACTGTGGCGCCCGACTTTGAAGGTGTCGTCAGCGCGGACATCAAGCGCCTCGCTGCGGTGGAGACCGCGCAGGCCGATGCCGTCCGGTCTCTGGCGGAAGTCGTTGGCGACGTCGACCGAGCCCGTCTCATCAACGCCGAACTCGATGAGCTCGATGCCCTGCGCACCCGTCGCGCCGAGCCCTCGGCGGTGTTGGCGCAGGAGCAGAAGGTCAACGATCTGGTGGTGGGCGCCGGGGGAGAGGCCGCGGTCCTCATCGCTTCCGCCCGAGCCGACCGGTGGCAGCGCTATCTCGGGGCGCGGTCGCGCGCCGAAAGCAGCGTGGGGATGATCGCGCTGTATCGCGCGGCGCCGCGCCCGTTCCGCGTGGCGCGGTTCCTCGACGCCGTGCGTGAGGCGGCAAGCAACGCGCGAGTTTGGATTGTACCGACGCAGGGCGTGCGCATCCGCTTGAATCAGGAAGAGCAGGTGCCGATGGTTCCGGGCTTCGGCACGTCCTCCGGCCCGGAGAGTGAGAGCAAATAGGCGCACCGTCGCCACGGAGACTTCGCGTGAGAGCCCTTTTCACGACACTCATCGCCCTGGTCATCGTCGGGGGATTCCTCGTCTACATGTGCTCGTTCACGGTCCGCTTCACGGAAGCGGCCGTCGTCACAACCTTCGGTCAGGCGGATGCCGAGGATGTCATCACCGAGCCCGGGCTGCGCTTCAAGTGGCCCGCACCGATCCAGAGCACGACGGTCTACGACGTCCGCTCCCGTTTCCTCCAGACCCGCAGCGAGACGCAGCAGACGGCCGACGACAGGCAGATCGTCGTCGAGGCTTTCCTCGCCTGGCGAGTGAAGGACCCACTCCTTTTCTATCAGCGGTTCCGGGGCTCGTCGGGCACCAGCGCGCGCGAGCACTACGACAACGCGCAGAAGCAATTGACCGACCTCCTGCGCAGCGCGATGTCCGAAGTGAGCAAGTACAGGCTCGGCGACCTCTTCGCGGCTGACATCGAGCAATCTCGCCTGGCGCAGCTCGAAAAGGACATCCTGACGCGCCTTCGTGAGCCCCCGGCCCGCGGCGGGAGCAACGTCGAGCAATACGGGGTCGACGTGGTCATCGTGGGTATCAACAGCGTGGTGCTGCCCGAAGAGACCACCAAGCAGGTCTTCGAGCGCATGCGCGAGAACCGCAAGCGCCTGGCCGCCAAGGCCGAGAGCGAAGGCCAGGCGCTGGCCACGGCCATCCGAAGCGAGGCCGAGAACTCTGCCAAGCGCATCCGGGAGTTCGCGAAGTACCGGGCGGACCAGATCCGCAACCGGGGCGATGAAGAGGCGGCACCCTACTTCAAGGCCCTTCAGGAAGACCCGGACCTCGCCGTGTTTCTAAATGAACTCCAGTTGCTACGCGAGGGATTTGGGCGCCAGACGACGCTGGTGTTGCCGCAGTCGATGGCCCTGCCCGGCGTGCGGCTGTTCTCTCCCGAGGTGCGGGGGCTGGCGCGCGAGGGTCGCCTGCCGCCGCCGATCGACGGCTCCACTAGCAGCGGGGCAGGTACGGGACCTTCGTCGCAGGGAGCCAATCCGTGAGTCGATTCGACTCAGACCAGTCCGGGGTGCCGCAGGAATTGCCGCCGCAGGGCGAGTCGCCGGTCGAGCAGATGCCGGTCGAGGAGCCACGCCGAGCGGCATCGCTGACGCTGCGAAGCGATGATGTCCGCGAATCGCGTGCGGCGTCGATGGAAGCCGCCAACAAGTCTCTGGCCGATGCGCTGCGCATCACGTACCGCCTCATCCAGGCGGTCATGCTGGCATTGGTCGTGCTCTTCGTGTTCAGCGGATTCCAGCAGGTGAACCAGTCTGAGAGCGGCATCCGCGTCGAGTTCGGAAAAATCAAGGCGGAGCGCCTCGACCCCGGGTTCCAGTTCAGCCTGCCTTATCCGTTGGGAGAGATCGTCAAAGTCGAAACGGGCAACCGCGCCATCGAGATCGACGATAAATTCTGGCCGGAGATGCGTGCCGAGGAGCGGCGCAGGCCCCTCGATCAGATGGAAACCAAAGGCTCGCTCGAGCCCGGCCGCGACGGCTCGCTGCTCACCGGCGATAGCAACATCGCTCACGCGCAATGGGGGATCGTCTATCGTCGATCCGACCCCGCCGACTTCATCCGAAACGTATACACCGACCACGAGATTCCCTTGATCAAGGGAGCGATCCAGCGGGCCGCGGTCCAGGTGGCCGCCTCCGTCACCATCGACGAGATGCTCAAACCTTCGGCCCCGGCGCAGGACGGTCAAGCGCGCCGGGAGAACACGGTCGAAACCAGAGTCCGCGAGATCGCTCAACGCGCGATCGACGAAGTAGGCGCAGGCATCGAGATCATCCAGGTCTCGCTCCGGCTGGCCACGCCGCCGCTGGCGATCCGGCGCGACTTCAACCAGGTGCAGATCGCGCAGGCCAACGCGGCGAGGGCCCGCGACCAGGCGCTGGGTGAGCGGAGCCGTCGATTAAACGAGGTTGCGGGCTCGGCGGCCCAGCCGCTCCTGGACCTCATCGACGCGTACGAGGCCGCCGTGGAGCGCGGCGACACCACGCGGCAGCAGGCCTTGTTCGCCCTGATCCAGGAAGTGCTCGAAGGCCGGCGCAACGGCGCATCCGTGGAACTCGAAGGCAAGACGTACGAACAGGTGCGCGTGTCGGGCGAGGTGGCGATCGCCATCTCCAGCGCCCAGCAGTACCGGGCCTCGACCGTGCAGCAGGCGCAACGCCAAAGCGACACGTTCCGCGTCAAGCGCGAGCAGTACCGGGCCAATCCCGCGGTTTTCATTACAGGGGAGTGGGCCGGTGCGATGAACGCCTTCCTCGCGCGATCGGGTGTCCAGCAGTTTCTCTTTCCCGATGGAGAATCGATCGAGATCCTGCTCTCGCCCGACCCGGAGATCGAGCGCGAGCGTGAGCGCGCTCGCTACCGGCGCGACGTGGAATCGAACCCGCGCTTGCAGCAGTTGCCCCGCTGAATCGCGCCACGATCGCCCCGGCGCAGCCTAGAGTGAACGCTCATGCCCACGTCCGCCTCGAAAGCCCCGACCGATGCCGATCGGCGAACCGCGCCGGTCGTCTCCGCGCAGAGCCTGACGAAGATCTTCAAGGACTTCTGGCTGCGCGACCGCGCCCGCGCCGTTGATGGCGTCACTTTCGATGTCCGTCAGGGCGAGGTGTTCGGCCTGCTCGGACCCAACGGGTCCGGCAAGTCCACGACGATCAAACTCATCCTCGGCCTGCTCAAAAAGACTCGCGGCAGGCTCACGGTCTTCGGGCGTTCGCCGCACGACGTGGCGGTGAAGCGCCGAATCGGCTACCTGCCCGAGGAGTCTTACCTCTACCCGTTTCTCGATGCGCGCGAAACGCTGGACTACTACGGCCGGCTCTTCGGCCTGGAGCATCGGACTCGCGCCAAGCGCATCGACGAACTTCTCGACATGGTCGGCCTCGCCGCGGTACAGCACCGGCAGGTGCGCGAGTACTCCAAGGGCATGCAACGCCGCATTGGCATCGCGCAGGCCCTCATCAACGACCCCGAATTCCTCATCCTCGACGAGCCGACCACCGGGCTTGACCCTCTCGGAACGCGCCAGATCAAAGACCTGATCATCCACCTCGGCAGGCGCGGCAAGACGATCCTGCTCTCGAGTCACCTCCTATCCGATGTCGAGGATTGCGTGGACCGTATGGTGATCCTGTATGGCGGGAGGATCCGCGCCGAGGGCTCGTGCGACGATCTTCTCGAGTCCAAGGACCGCAACGTCATCGAGACCGATTCGCTCGATCCGCAGACCATCGCGGAAATCCGGGGCGTGCTCGACCGCCACTCCAAGCGCGCTCTGCGCGTGGCGCGTCCCCGACAGCGCCTCGAGGACCTCTTCATCGACATTGTCGAGCAGGCCCGTGCGGAGCGCATCGCGACGAGTGGCGCTGAGGGCGGCGGCCGAACGGCAGGTTTTCTCTTGGGCGAATCGCAGGATCAGGGTGCGGCGCTGGTCGATCGGCTGGTCGCTGCGGCGGACAATCCGATTGGCCCCGCGGCGCCCGCCCCGGTCGAGGAGCGCCGCGGCCCGGATCGCTCGGTCATCGAGGATCTTGTCAGTGCCGCGCCCGCCCGGGACGACGCGCCGCCGGAGAAACGCCCTGCGGCTCCGGCCGACCAGCCGGACCTGGAAGTCATCGAAGGTCTCCTGAGCGGCGAGCGGGGCCGCAGCACCGACGGTCCCGCGCCCAGGGAGCCTCGGTGACATGAGCCCCAGCGCGATCTTGTCACGCCTGGACCGGCTTCAGCGCGGGCTTCGATTTCGACTCATCGCCTCGGTCATCGTGATCGCGGCAATCGCGGGCTCGTGGACGGCGCTTTGGATTGCCGCCAACGAGCCCGGCGCTCCCGAGCGGATCGCTCTTCGCGCCGCCGGGCGAGCCCAGCGTGAGCACGAGTTCCGCGGGACCGGCTGGCTGGAGCGCGGTCCGGTGCAGACGATCCGGCACGGCATCGACTCGTTCATGATCGCGATGCGACCCGTCCAGACACGCCCGGCGGCGGGCGCCGAACCCGCTGCCGCGCCGCGCGGCCCGGGAGCCCTGCAGGTCGCGCTGATCTTCGGGGCCGTGGGCGCCGGCCTGCTCGCGGTCGTTTGGCTGGGCATGGGGCTGACGTTTCTCGGCGTGCTGCTGGTCGGCTGGGGAGTCGCCTGGCCGCTGATGTTGTGGCCTCCGACCGAGGGGATCGGCGCGCTGATCATGGGCGCTTCGCCCTTATTTCTTGCGTTCATCGCGGGCATCGAGGCGCTGCGCGTGCTTCTCTCGGGCTCGGGGCCCGTCGCCGCGGTCGCTCGCAACGTCCTGAACGAGGCGATCCGCATGAAGATCAGCCTCGTGTTCATCGTGCTGCTGTTGCTCCTGCTGGCTTACGTGCCCGGCGCGCTGAACGAGAATCAGCCGCTGCGCTACCGCGTTCAGCAGTGGATGCAGTACGGTCTCGGGCTTTCCTACGCCGTGCTGGCTCTGCTCACCGTGTTTCTGACGGTCGCGACGGTCGCCTTCGAGCAGCGCGACCGCGTGATCTGGCAGACCATGACGAAGCCGGTCGCGCCGTGGCAATACCTGCTGGGCAAGTGGATCGGCGTGATGGCGCTCAACGGCGTGCTGCTGGCGGTCACGGCGGCGGGCGTGTTCCTCTTCACCGAGTACCTTCGCCATCAGCCGGCGCAGGGCGAGATGGCCTACCACGTGCGCGACGATGGCGTGCCAACCATCAACAACCCCGCGGAAATGACCGAGGATCGACGGCTCCTCGAGACCCAGGTGCTCGCGGCGCGCGTGGGCGTTCGGTACCTGCCGTTCCAATTGACCGAGCCGCGCCTCAACCGCATCGTGGAATCTCGGATCGAGGAACTGAAGTCGCAGGATCAATCGGTGCAGGACACGGGCGCGCTCCGCACCAGGATCCGAGACGAGGTCATCACCAACTTCCGCCAGCGGCTCGACGAAGTGATCGACGATCGCATCCAGGACATGAAGGGTCTCGACGCCTCGCTGGTCGAGACCCCGGCCCTGCGCCGTCGAGTCGAATCGGAGGTCATCGACGAATGGGAGGCGACGTACCGCACCATCGCGCAAGGGCAAGCCAAGCTCTACTTCTTCGACGGCGTATTAGCGCGCCCGGATGGTGAGCCCCTCACCCTGCGGTACAAGGTGAACGCGGGAAGCAACGATCCGTCCGAGATCTACCGGGTCGGGTTCGTGATCAACGGAGTCCCGTTCGACCGGCAGGTGGCGCTGAAGGCCGCGCAGGTGCTGGTTTTCCCGCCGCGCGTCGTGCGCGAAGATGGACGCGTGGACATCGCGGTCTTCAACAGCCCCGAGAACCCGCGCGAAGTCTTCATCCCGCCGGACGGGCTGGAGATCCTCTACGTCGCCGGCGGGTACGAACTGAATTTCCTGCGCATCATCCTCTCGATGTGGATCAAACTCGGGTTCATCGCCGCGGTGTCGGCGGCCACGGCGACTTTCCTGTCCTTCTCGGTGGCGTGCCTGGTCTCGCTCTCCGTGCTCTTCGCGGCCGAGAGCGCGGGCTACCTGCACGAGGCGCTCGAGTATTACACGTCGATGACGAAGGAGGGAATCGACTGGATCGCGGTGGTGGTGCGCGTCATCGCCGTGCCAATCGCCGCGATCTTCAAGGTCTACGCCGGCCTCCGGCCCACGGCCCACCTGGTGGACGGGCGGCTCATCGGCTGGGGCGACCTGGCCGGTTCGACCGCGATCATCGGGGCCTGGGCGCTCGCCGTGCTGGCGATCGGCCTCTTCATCTTCCGGCAGCGCGAACTCGCGACCTACTCAGGGCGGTAGAAGGTTTCAGGAGCCATAGCCCGACCATGAGCCGAGACCGATGGATTCAATGGGGAGCGATCGCGCTTCTGATCCTCTCGCTCGCGATCTCCGCGGTTCTGTCGAGCGCCGCAACGGAAGCGGCAGAGCGATCTCAACTCATCTACTCGGATGAGGCGTCGGCCAGCGATCCGCCGGAGGTGGCGCTGGGCATCGCTATGGGGGCCTTCCGCGGACTCTTCGTCAACTACCTCTGGATCCGGGCCAACAAGCTCAAGGAAGAGGGCAAGTTCTACGAGGCGATCGAGCTCTCCTCGGCGATCACGCGCCTCCAGCCGCGCTTCCCTCGAGTCTGGGGGTTCCATGCATGGAACATGGCCTACAACATCTCGGTTGCCACGAACACAGCGGGCGAGCGATGGCAATGGGTGAGTTCAGGCATCCGCCTTCTGCGCGACGAGGGGATTCCGCGCAACCCAAACGACGTGCTCCTTCACAAGGAACTGGCCTGGATCTTCTTCCACAAGATCCAGGGCTTCGCCGACGACGCCAATCACTTCTACAAGCGTGAACTGGCCCGCGAGTGGACCCTGGTGCTGGGCGAGCCGCCGGCCCGCGAGGGCGCCTACGAGCAGAACACTCGCAGGATGGTCGAGTTCCTCACGCCGATCGTCGCCGCGCCGGATTCGCTCCAGGGCGCCATCGAGCGAGAGCTGCGCGAGCGTCAGGCCGCCGGCGAGCGCCCGCCCGAGGGCGCGTCGCTGACCAGCATGGTGGCGGAACTGGCCGAACGCATCCAGACCGAGGCGCGTCTGCCCTTGGGCATCGACCTCCTCAGATTCGTCGAACTCCGACTGGCCTGGAGCCGCGCCTGGTACATGCAGGAGAGCAAGCAGGAGCTCCGCGGGAGCGACTTCAATGCGGGCATCGACCGCCTGATGCTCGACGCCAAGTACGCCGACGCCTGGCAGCGACTGCTCGTTCACGTTCGCAAGCGGGTGCTGATCGACGTGTATCACATGGAGCCGGAGCGCATGCTCCGCTACACGGAGAAGTATGGCCCGCTCGATTGGCGCCATCCCGCCACGCACGCCATCTACTGGGCTTCGCGCGGCGTCGAGGAGTCGCTGGAGCGCCGCGGCACCACGCAGTTCGACACGCTCAACACCGACCGGATGATCCTGCACTCGGTGCAGGAACTCGTCCGCTACGGCCAGATCAACTTCGATCTTCTGACCAACGAGTACTTCGCCATGCCCGACCACGAGTGGGTCGGCGTGTACTGGCGGATCATGGAAGAGGAACTCATTCCCCGAGGCGGCATGGCCGTCGATGCGGGCCAGCGCGCGTTTCACCTTTATGGCGCCGGCGTCGAGAACCTGACCAAGGACGCCATTCGCGCCTATTGGGTCCGCGGCGACTACGCGGCCGCCGAGCGCTGGCACAAGCGCCTGCGAACGTGGCAGGGCCTCAACATCAACGACCCGGAACTCGCCGACGACCTCACACTGCCGCTGTCGGATTTCGTCGTCAAGATCCTCAAGGATCGGATCACATCGCCCAACATCGCCCTCGCGGAGATCGACAGCGCGATCACCGAGGCCTTCATCTCGGGCCTGGGCCGCGGCCGTCTCGATGTCTTCTCGAAGCAGCTCGAATACGCGCAACAGGTTCGCGACGCCTATCTGAGCGAGCAGAACACGCGGACTCTCGCGGACCCCGAAGCCAAGCGCATGGCGGAATTCGTCCGGTCAAATTTCTTCGACGTGGTGGCGCAGATCCTCACGCGCCTGCTCGCCGGCGGTGGCTTCGGCGAGTACCGCCTCGGTCCCTATCAGGCGTCACTGCTCTATCGGCGCACTCCGACGAACCTCCAGCGCCTGGTCTACGACAATCTGGCCCGGATCGTGCCCGCGGCCAATCCCGGCCTCACCCCTGAGGTGTTCAAGGACCTCTTTCCAGAGCCGCCCGGGATGGCCGAGCTCCGATCGCAACTCGCGAATCTGCCGAGCGAGGAAGAAAAAGCCCGCATCCGGAAAGTCGAGTTCGAGAAGGACCCGAACCGCAAGAACTGAACGGGCCTGAGCAACGCTAATCTCAGCGTCATGGAACTCCTTCGAACCGAACTGGGTATCGCCGTGCGCCGTCCCTCGGGGGAGCCGCTGCCCATCCGCTGCATCATCGGCATCGGGCGCAACTACGCAGAACACGCGAAGGAGCAGGGCGCGGAAGTGCCGGATCATCCGCTGGTCTTCTTCAAGAACCCCGCGTGCGCCGCCCTGTCCGGCGAAGAGATCCGAATCCCCGCGATCTGCCAGCAGCAGGAACAGGTCGATTACGAGGGCGAACTGGCGGTCGTGATCGGGCGCGCCTGCCGCGACGTTTCAGAGCTCAGCGCCGGCCTGTATCACGAGGGCTACATCCTCGGCTACTGCGTGGCCAACGACGTCTCCGCCCGCTGGTGGCAGAAGGAGGGATCCGGCGGGCAGTTCTGCCGCGGCAAGTCTTTCGACACTTTCTGTCCTCTTGGTCCGCGCATCACCCCCTCGACCGAGGTGCTCAACGTTCAGTCGCTGCGCCTCGAAACGAGACTCAACGGCGATGTGGTCCAGTCCGAGTCCACCGCCGAGATGCTGTTCCCCGTCCACGCCCTCGTGGCCGAACTCTCGCGGGGAATGACCCTGCTTCCCGGCACGGTGATCCTGACCGGAACTCCGGCCGGTGTCGGCATGTCGCGCAAGCCGCCGCGGTTCCTGAAGAAGGGCGATGTCGTCGAAGTCTCGATCGAGGGCCTCGGCTCGATCCGCAACACGGTCCGTGTGGAGTGACGCGACCGGATGACTCGAATCTTGGGCTCGAAGCTTGTTCGTTGATCGCCTGAACCAGGAATCTCAAATCTGAAACTGGATTGACTGCTTCTGCCTCTGCTCCTCCTGGTCACCTGCCGAGTTCAATCCCTGTTCTCTCCGCGTCCTCCGCGTCTCCGCGTTGGATTCCGAATAAACTGGCCCCCGATGCCGACGCAGCGCACCGCCAACCAGATCCGCCAGGACTTCATGGACTTCTTCGTGGAGCGCGCCTCGCACCGCTTCGTGCCGTCGAGCCCCGTCGTGCCGCACGACGATCCGACGTTGCTCTTTGCAAACGCCGGCATGAATCAATTCAAGCCCCTCTTTCTCGGCCAGACGGACTTCCCGGCCGGCCACCCCTTCCGCGATCTCAAGCGCGCCGTCAACAGCCAAAAGTGCATCCGCGCCGGCGGCAAGCACAACGACCTCGAAGATGTCGGCAAGGACACCTATCACCACACGTTCTTCGAGATGCTCGGCAACTGGTCGTTCGGCGACTATTTCAAGCAGGAGAGCATCCAGTGGGGCTGGGAGCTGCTGACTCAGGTCTGGGGCCTGGACTCTTCGCGCCTTTACGTGACCTACTTCGAGGGCAACAAGGAAGCCGGCCTCGAACCCGACCGCGAAGCGTTCGACATCTGGCGGGAATACCTGCCCCCGAACCGCGTCATCCCCGGCAACATGAAGGACAATTTCTGGGAGATGGGGGACACCGGCCCCTGCGGCCCTTGCTCGGAGATCCATTTCGACTTCCGACCGGATGACCAGCGCCGCGCCGTCCCCGGCGAGTCGCTCGTCAACCGCAACGACCCCAACGTCATCGAGTTCTGGAACCACGTCTTCATACAGTTCAATCGAACCGGCCCGGGTCCCGATGGCCTGCGCCCGCTCCCCGCGCGGCACGTCGATACGGGCATGGGCCTCGAACGATTGACGAGAATCCTCCAGGGCAAGGACTCCAACTACGACACCGATGTCTTCTTGCCGCTCTTTGAGGCGATCCAGCGCATCTGCAAGGCGCCGGCCTACGCCGGCTCGCTCACCGAGCCGCGCGATGTCGCGTACCGCGTGATCGCCGACCACGCCCGTGCCCTCACCTTTGCGATCGTAGACGGGGCCGACCCGAGCAACGAGGGGCGCGGCTACGTCTTGCGCCGCATTCTCCGGCGCGCAGTGCGATACGGCCGCCAGGTGTTCGGCGCGCCGGGCGCGTTCCTGTTCGATCTCGTTCCCACGATCGTGCAGACGATGGGACAGGCGTTCCCGGAATTGAAGAAGGACCCGGCGCGCGTCGCCAATGTGATCCGCGGCGAAGAAGAGGCCTTCGGGCGCACGCTCGGCCAGGGTCTGGTCCTGTTCGAGCGCGCCATGGTGGGGGGCAAGCGGGCCAACCAGATCGGCGCTGAGGACGCCTTCCGCCTGCACGACACCTACGGCTTCCCGATCGACCTGACGCAACAGATGGCCGGCGAACGAGGCATGTCCGTCGATGTCGCAGGCTTTGAGCGCCTCATGGAAGAGGCGCGCATCAAGGCCCGCCAGGGGGCGCGTGCGGATGAATCGGGCGTGAGCGTGCTCGGGGCCGAAGGACTCGCGGCGCTCCGCCGGCTCAATGTCAAACCGACCGAGGACATCGACAAGTACCACGGTCGCAAGATCCGGGCACGGGTCGCCGCGATCTGGAACGGCGTGAACCTCGACGAGCACATCCAGTCGGGGCACACCCGGGCCACGGATCGATTCGCCGTGATCCTCGACAAGACCTGCTTCTACGCCGAATCCGGCGGGCAGATCGGCGATGCCGGCCGGTTCGCGGTCCAGCGCGAGCGCCGCTCGAGCGTGCGCGATTCGAACGAAGGCGGCGAGTTCGCGGTGGACGACACGCAGCTTGTCGCGGGCTACGCGCTGCACATCGGCCGAATCTTGAAGGGCGAAATCCGCGTGGGCGATGAGGTCGAACTGCGTATCGACGTGCCGCGCCGCAAGACGATCGCCGCCAACCACACCGCGACCCACCTGCTGAACCTCGCCTTGCGCGACACGCTCGGCGAGCACATCGACCAGAAGGGCTCGCTCGTGGCGCCCGATCGCCTGCGCTTCGACTTCAGCCACCACCACGCCATGACGCCGGACGATGTCCAACAGGTGGAATCCAACGTCCGCCGGCATATCGAGGCGAACCTGCCGGTCCACGCACAAGTGGTGCCCTTGAGCACGGCGAAGACGATCTCCGGCGTCCGCGCGGTCTTCGGCGAGCAGTACCCGGACCCGGTGCGTGTTGTCGCCATCGGCGTGAGCGTCGAGGAGATGATCGCCGATCCGGCGAACATGAAGTGGCATTCGTTTTCCGCCGAGTTCTGCGGCGGCACGCACCTGGTCCGCACGGGCGAGGCCGAAGCATTCACCATCATCGCGGAGGAAGCTGTGGCCAAGGGGGTGCGCCGCGTGACGGCCGTCACGGGAGAGGCCGCTCGTGCTGCCCAGGCGATGGCCGAGCGCCTCGCTTCGCGGATTGCAGGCGCCGGGACCCTCGATGCCAAGCACCTCGGGCCCGAGGTGGCCCTGATCGCCAGCGACTTGGAGACCGCGGCGATCCCGCTCGCGCGGCGCACCGACCTGCGGACGCGACTGAGCCCGCTCCAGGACCGGGTCAAGCAATCGAAGAAGCAGGCCGCCGGCGCGGAACGCGACCGGGCTGTCGCAGCGGCCCGCACGCTGGCGGACAACGAAGAGGGCGCGGTCATCGTCGGGCTGGTGCCGGCCGGCGCCGACCGCGCAGCACTGCTCGCGGCGCTCGACGCCGTTCGGTCCAAGCGCGCCCAATCCGCGGTGCTTCTCCTGGCCGGCGGGCCGGAGGACGGCAAGGTGACCATCGTCTCAGGCGTGCCCGAGGCGCTCATCCAGCGCGGCCTCAAGGCCGGCGACTGGGTGCGCGAGACCGCGGCGGCGGTCGGGGGCCAGGGCGGCGGCCGCCCCGATGCCGCCCAGGGCGGCGGCACGGATCCCGCGAAGATCCCTCAGGCCATCGCGATCGCCAAGGCCTTCGCGAAATCGCGCCTGACATGACGACAAGAGCCCGATGACCGAGACCCCAGTCTCGGGTCACGCGCGCAACCTCTGCGCCGCCTCCTCAATCGCTGGCCCCGCGCGATCGATGCACTCCAACGACTCTCCGAGATACCCGTCGACCGCCGCCGACCACGCGCGGTTCACCAGCCGCTCCGCCGCCGAGAATCGGTCCATGAACGCCGCAAACCGTGACAGTCCAAGCCTGCCGATGAGGACGGGCCGCGCCTGGAGCACCGCATCGACGTGCACGCGCTGCACCTGGCTCAGGCGCGCCGTGATCAGTTTCGCGCGCTCCCTGTCGTCGTGGGCCGAGGTGAGATCGCGCCGGAGCCCGGCCACGGCTTCCCGAATCGACGCCACGGCTTGGGCAGCATCCGCCGAATCGTCGGCGACCACCCCCGTCGCAATCGCACGCCTGGATGATGATCGCACGAGCCATGCGCCAAGACCCAGACCCATCAGCGCCATTGCGAATGGCCAGCGACCCTCCCAGCGAGCCATCGCGAAGTCTTTCAGCCGAACTCGCTCCACGCCCGCTTCGCGCAGCTGCGCCAACAGTTCCGGCGTGATCTGTTCCTGTGCCCTCGCGATCGCGGCGGCGGGCCCCCCAGCCGGAGATACCGCTCCCGCCGGGGCCGCCAGCGTCTGCCCGATCAGCAGTTGATCCGGGAGATTCAGGCGCGCCAGGTAGGCCGTCGCGCCGGCGAGCACGCCCAGTGCCAGCGCAGCCGTGATGATGAGCGATGCGAGAGTCCTCATCCGTTCATCCCATTCCCAACACGGTGATGTTGATCACGAGCGCCAGCAGCGCTTCGCCGACGATAAGCCCCGCGCAGAGAGGCACGCCCCAGTCTTCCGCCCAGATTCGTCCCTTGAGCCGCCCGAGGAACATGTTCGCCAGACATCCGAGTCCGTATGTCAGGATGTAGTGGAAAGGCAGGTACATGGAGATTCCCACCAGCACGCCAAGTCCGGGGAAGACGCCCACGCCCAGCCCGATCCCGAGCAGCGAGCCAACGGCGTACAGGGCGTAAGGCACGTTGCCGCCCTGGACGCCCTCAATTACCGCTTGAAGCGCCTGGGCCTGCGGCGCCGTCGTGTCCGTTCCCGGGCCGATGCCGGGCCCGCCGCCCATCTTGGTGGTGTTCGCCGCCACGATGATCATGAGCACGCCAAGCGAGATGATCGGGCCGAGCGCCGCGGTGATGAGTTCGGCGGCCTGCTGGCGCTTGGGAATACCACCGACGAGGTGTCCGGTCTTGAGGTCGTGCATCATGTCAGAGGCACAGGTGACCGCAACGCACAGCGCCGCGCCGATCAGGACCGCTCCCTGCACATCCGAATTGCCGGCCAGCGCGAGCACGAGCACAACCGTGAGCAGCGCCATGCCGGAGATCGGCGACCAATCCGTCATGCCGGAGCACTGCGAGATGATGATGCCCGCGAACCACATCCACGCGACGCCCACGAGCGCCACGATTGCGTGACGAGCCAACGGCGGCAGCCCGCCCAGCAGACCGCCGGCCGCCGCTTCCGGCTCCGTCTTCATTCCGTGGATCAGCTCCGAGGCCACCAGCAGAAGCACAAACGCGCCGAAGATCGCCGCGATCAGCCACTTGAGCCCCAGTTCATCCGAGCCGCCCGGACGAGCGCCGGCCTTCGCGATGCTGCGCAGCGCCTCTCTGATCGAGGGCAGCGACGCGACGATGCCCATGGCCGCGCCGCCGAGCAGGAGGCCGATGCCCAGCGGCCGGTTGAACGCGCCGAATGCGTAGTTCGGCGCATCCGCCGCCCGCACGGTTTCCGGCATCCACCCCAGTGCGAACGCAACCGGATTGAGCAGGAAATAGGCCAGGACGCCGCCCGCCAGCACAAACAGCCCCGCGCGGCCCGAGAGGAATCCCGCGCCGAATGCGAATGGCGCGATGGCGAAGATCAATTCGATCTGGTCCGGCAGGCCGATGGCACGCCCGGCGTTGACCTTGTCCTTGGTCAGGACCAGGTCCGGCCTCCCGTCGCCATCGCGATCGACGCGGCTCATCTCGACTTGAAATCGCCGCTGGTCCTGGGTATCGCCCTCAGCCGCGGGAGCGGGCATCGGCAGCCGAAGGTCAAGGTCGGAAAAGCCCCATAGGGGGCGCGTCGCCCAGCCCAGCCGACGATCACGGAGCGACTCCCAGGCTCGCTGCCCGTCCGTAGCTTCGGCCGCGGCCACCGCAAGCTCCCGCGACACGCCGGAAGGCCCGGCCAACTCAAGGCGATCGCCCCTGCTCCTGGCCTCCAGAAGGGCATGCCCGTGAGCCACGACATCGGCGGGCGCGGCGCGGCTCTCAATCCAACGAGCAATCCTGCGCGTCGAGGCGGCGTTCTCTGCTGTCACCGCGCCACGCGCGACGAGAGCGTCGAGAGCCGCTACATCGGCGTTCAGGCGAATATCGGGGAGGCCCGCGGGGAGATAGATCAGCGCGCCAAGCACGACACCCGCCCCCAGCACGACGGATTTCGCCGGCCCTGCTCCCGGCGATTTCAGTATCGCTGCGACCGCGGTCCCCGAGGGAAACCGGATCCGGTCAATGTCGATCATCTGCTTGCGGATCGGGATGATGAACGCAACGCCGAGTACAGCCCCAGCGACGCACGCCGCTGCCACTAGCCAGAATGAGGGATCGGTAAGACCGAACCCCAGGCCCATCAGGAAGAGCACTGGCACGGTGAAGATGACGCCGGAGCCAGGTGTATTCACCGCCGAGGCGATGGTCTGGCCGATGTTGACTTCCTGGATCGTGCCGCGCCTCAGAATGCCGCGAAGGACGCCGAACCCCACAACCGCGGCGACCGCGCTGCCAGTGATCGTGAAACCGATCTTCAGGCCGGAGTAGGTGATGGCGGCGTTGAGAATCGCCCCGAAGATGACGCCGAAGGAGACCGACGCGATCGTGACTTCGGGGTAGCCGCGCCGGCGGGGCGGGACAGTGCCGTCGCCGCGTGAGTCCTGCTGGGCCAAGTCACGTCCTCCCGGTCACGCCCCACGAACCGTTGGGTCCGTGATCGCATGATAACGAGCGACCAGCGGCGGCCGATGCGGTCAGGGAGTGAGAGTCGCCCGCTTGTAGTCGATCTGGTGCCGCGTCTTCGAGCCGTCCTTGCCGGTCCCTTCGGTCACGGCCGTCAGCGCGCCATCCTTGCCGAGCGTGTACCGGATCAGCTTCGGGTCATCGTGCTCCGGGTTCTCGAACACGAGTTCTCCCGGCTTGCTCTGCGTGAGCTTGAAGGGTGTCGCGGGGCTGCGCCCGTACGGCTGCGCGTAGTACACGATCGATCCGTCCTTTTCTTCGGTCAGCCGCAGGAACTCGAAAAACACCATCTTGCCGTCCACAACGAGGCGGCCCATGCCGACCATGCACTTGCCCGAGGGGACCATCCAGTGCTCCTCGATCACGCCGTCATCGTGCGGCCCGGCCCACGAGCCAGCCAGCCAGCCGACCTTTGCGATGCCCTGAATCGGCTCGGGCGCGCTCCCAGCCCGCAGGGCCCACGGCGCCATCGCCACCGCCGCCCCGACCACCGTGACGATTGCGCCGACACCGATCTTTGATCTCGAACGATGAACGCTCATGTGGGTTCGCTCCCGCGCGGGCGCCTCAGCGCCCGGCACTGCCGCATTCTCTCCTGCACTTACCCGTCTTGCCCAGGCGATCCGCCTCAGGCCGCCTTGGCTGCGGGTTCGGCCTCGGCTTCAGCATCGGATTGGCCTACCGGCGCGGGCTCGCCGGGTGCCGACTCGGAGTCGGCTTCCGACTCCTCCGGCGTCGATTCAGGAACGCCTTCCGGCTTATCTTCTCCCAGGGCCCGGATACGGCTCGCCTGGTCGCCGATTCGCGTGATCCGGACGCCGAAGTTCTCACTGACCTTCACGGCAAGGCCCGCCCCGATCACCTTGTTGTTCACCAGCAGGTCCAGCGGCTCGTCGGCCGCCTTCGGGAGCTCGATGATCGTGCCCGGCACCAGCGACGTTACCTCGCCCATCGGCATAGGCTTCTCGCCCAGGCGCACGATGATCGGCACCTCCAAGGCCAGAATCCGCTGGGCATTGCGGCTCATGGTTCCTTTATCGGCCAGAGCGGGCGTTGCACTTCGGACGCTCCAACATGCTTTTCAAGGCAGAAGCATGCCAATCCCGTGACCTTTCACCCGCCAAAACGTCCGACGATCAGCGTCACGTTGTGCCCGCCGAAGCCGAACGTGTTGTTCATGGCGTAGCGGATGCGGGCATCGCGGGCCGTGTGCGGCACAAAGTCCATGTCGAACCCGTCGTCGGGATTGTCGCAGTTGATGGTGGGGGGGACGACGCCGTGCTTGATGGCGCCGAGACAGGCGATCATCTCCACGCCGCCTGAAGCGCCCAGGCAGTGTCCGATCATCGACTTGGTGGATGACATGAGCAGCCGCCCGCCGCGGCTCTTGATCGCGTGCTCGCCGAAGACGCTCTGGACGGCCGCGACCTCGGCGGAGTCGCCCAGCGGCGTCGAGGTGCCGTGCGCGTTGATGTAGTCGATCTGCGTCGGATCGATTCCGGCATCGCGCAGCGCCCAAGTCATGGAGCGCGCGGCGCCCTTGCCCTCGGCATCCGGCGCCGTGATATGGGCGGCATCGCTCGAAGCGCCGCAGCCCAGCAGTTCGCACAGGATCTCGGCCCCGCGGGCCCGGGCGTGCTCCTCGGTCTCGAGCACGAACACGGCCCCGCCCTCGGCCAGCACGAACCCGTCGCGGTCCCGGTCAAACGGTCGGGAGGCCTTGGTCGGCTCATCGTTGCGCGTCGAGAGCGCCTTCATGGTCATGAACGCGCCGATGCACAGCGGCGACACCGCCCCCTCGCTCCCGCCGGCAAGCATTACATCCGCCTCGCCGCGCTGGATGATCCGCATCGCATCGCCGATGGAATGGCCCGAACTGGCGCACGCCGTCGTGTGCGAGGAACTCGGTCCGCACAGCCCGAACCGGATCGACACATCGCCCGAGATCGCGTTGGCCATCAGTCGCGGCACGGTGAACGGGCTGAGCCGGCTCGGCCCCTTTTCCATGAGCAGGTACATGCCCTGCTCGATGGTCTGGATGCCGCCGACGCCCGAGCCGATCACCACGCCGCAGCGCGACGGGTCCTCTTTCGAGAAGTCGAGCCCCGATCGCTCGACGGCTTCGATGGCGGCGGTGATGCCCAGAATGGCAAAGCGATCGAGGCGCTTCACCTCGCGCTTGTCGAGGCGCATGGTCTCATCCCAGTCGCGGATGCTGCCGCCGATCTTCACATGCCAGTGCTCGTGCCCCCATCGGGTGAAGCCGTCGGTATCGACGATGCGCGTGATGCCGCTCTTACCCTGGACCATCGCGTCCCAGACGGCGGCGGAGTCGAAGCCGATGTTGGTCAGGCAGCCGGCGCCGGTGATGACAACTCTGGGCCTGTGGTTTCCTGTGGGCATGGCGGGCGATCCGATGGGCCGGTTCCGGGGGTCCCGGGTCCGGGGGCCGCCCGTCGGCGACCGGGGGCAAGGGACTGGGCCGCGTTAACTCGAGGCGGCCGCCTTCTTCGCCTCGATGATGTACTCGATGGCTTCGCCCACGGTCTTGATCTGCTCGGCCTTGTCGTCGGGGATCGAGGTCTCAAACTCGTCCTCGAACTCCATGACGAGTTCGACGGTGTCGAGGCTGTCGGCGTTCAGATCGTTCACGAAGCTGGTGCCCCGAGAGATCTCGGATTTCTCGACGCCCATCTGCTCGGCGACGATGTCGATGACTTTCGCTTCGATCTCTTGCTCGGTCACTTCGGCGTCTCCGTGTGGCCCCCTCGGGCAGGGCGGTGGCAGACCGGCCCGGCTCGACCCGGGCTACCGTCACCGGGGAATATAGCCGAATCCGGGCGAGATCGCCAAGGCGTTGGTGGCCGCAATCTGTTGGGAGAGAGTGGGTTTGGGGCCCCATCAAAGGGGCTTTAGGTACCCACAAGCCCGCGTGCCCAAACGCAGGTGCTCGGTTCTCACCCGCGTCAGCACATCGTCAGCCCGCCATCGACGCAGATCGTTTGGCCGGTGATGAAACCCGCGTCGTCAGACGTCAGGTACGCCACGGCCGCGGCGATGTCGTCGGGCGTGCCGAGGCGCTTGACGGCCATGGCGCCGAGGACGCCTTCGCGCACCTGCTCGCCGAGGCCGGCGGTCATGTCGGTTTCGACGAAGCCGGGGGCGAGGACGTTGGCCGTGATGCCTTTGCCGCCCATTTCGCGCGCGATGGTCTTGGTGAAGCCGATAAGGCCGGCCTTGGCGGCGGCGTAGTTCGCCTGGCCCGCGTTGCCGACGACGCCCGAGGTCGAGGCGATGTTCACGATGCGCCCGAAGCGGCCCTTCATCATCGCGCGGATGCAGGCGCGGCACGCAATGAACGCCGAGGTCAGGTTTACGCGGATCACCTCGTCCCACTCTTCGTTGCTCATGCGCAGGAGCAGGTTGTCGCGCGTGATGCCCGCGTTGTTGACGAGGATGTCGATGCGACCTTGCTGTTCGATGGTTCGCTCGAGGGAGGCCTGCCACGCGGCGCTGTCGCCGACATCGACGGCAAGAGCGGTGGCTCGACCGCGCGCCTCTTCGATCTGTGACTTCACTTCCGAGAGCGGGCCGGCCGTGCGGCTGACGAGCACGACGTGCCGCCCTTCGCGCGCCAGGCGCAGGGCGATGGCGCGGCCGATGCCGCGGCTGGCCCCGGTGACGACCGCGATGCGCGGCTGCTCAGCGCTGGGATGCTCGCGCGCGCTCAACTCGTCGCCGCTCCGTGGTAAGCCGGCACGCGGCAGCGCAGCCTAGATGTCGGCGTGGGACCGGTCAGAAGCGGTCCCTCCGAAGAGGCGAGCCGCCGCCGGAGTCCGGATTCGGCTCCTGGGGGGGCGGCTCTTCCGAAGGCTTCTTGTCGTCGGTGGCGATCTTGGCGGTGGACTCAGACTTGGCTTCTGGGAGCTTGGCCAAGGCGAGCGATGCGCCGTCGAGTTGCTTTACATCCTCGGCGAACTTGGGCTCGATCGCGATGGCGTTGAAAAGGAAGCCCTCGCCGCCCGGCGCGGCTTCCCAACCGAGCAGGTACGCGCCGATGGAATCCTGCACGCCGATGCCGCACTGGAAGCCCTTGTCGGTCTCGGAAAGTGCGCAGATTCGAACCGTCTTGATGTGGGCTGCTTGCTCGGACCACCGGCCTGAACCCACGATCACATCGAGGAGGGCCTTGTCGCGCGGCGCGAGCATCGTGGCAAACTTCCGGTCATCGCCCGCCGCGATCGCCGTGGCGAAAGCTCCGACGGCATCGGCCACTTCCTGTGAGGAAGGCATGCGGTCTTCGGGGAATTGCACCTTCCGGTCGAGCTTGAGGTTGGCGAGCGAGACAGCCTGGCGCGGCGTGTACTCGGCCGCCGTGCCGCCGCCGGCATTCGAGGGGCGCTGGGCCTGCGGGCTTGCCGACTTCTCACAACCCCCAAGGCCAGCGAGAGCGATCACGGGAAGAGCGAAGAGCAAAGCGGCGACGATCCGCCGGCTTCGGACTGGCTCAAGGCGATACCGGTTCGTCATGACTCACCACCTTTACGCTACGATCGATCCGTCGCATCAACCCCGCGAGGACCTTTCCGGGGGCCAGTTCGTGCAACTCGCCGAGGCCCTGGCGTGCCAGCCAGGCGCAACCATCGCTCCATAATACGGGGCGCACGAGTTGATCGACCAGCCGGGCTCGGATCGATTCAGCGGCCCCGGTTCCAGCATCGTGGGGGCGGGCCGTGACGTTGGAAAGAACTGGGCAGCGAAGCGTGGAGAACGCCACGCCGGAGAGCGCCTGCTTCAGCCGCTCCGCGGCGGGCGCCATCAGCGGCGAATGAAAGGCGCCGGCCACGGGCAGCTTCGCGGCGCGAAACCCCATTTCAGATGCGACCTGCGCGGCCCGGTCGCAGGCGGCGGCGGACCCGCTGATCACGACCTGACCCGGGGCATTGAGATTCGCCGCGACGAGGACCTCGCCGCGCGCGGCTCGCTCGCAGACTGTGTGGGCCTGCGCCTCATCGGCGCCTACGAGCGCGACCATTCCGCCGGGCATGGAGTCCGCGGCTTCCTGCATGGCGCGGCCGCGCAGGGCGACGAGTTCCAGACCATCGGCGAAGGAAAACGCGCCGGCGAGATGGAGCGCGGTGTATTCGCCCAGGCTCAGTCCGGCCGCCGCGCCGATGGACACGGGCGCACCATCGGGCCAGAGAGCGCGGAAGCAGGCGACACCCACGGCGAAGAGGGCGGGCTGCGCTACATCGGTCCTGTTCAGCACCGCCTCCGGGCCGTCGAAGCAGATCTTGCTCAACGGCGCGCCGAATCGGCTGCCGATGATCGAATCGGCCTCGGCCATCACGTCGCGGGCGGCGGAGGAAGTCTCGGCCCAGCGGCGGCCCATGCCGAGCGCCTGCGCGCCTTGGCCGGAGCAGAGAAGGACGACGGGTGGAGTCATCGCTCACAGACGCCAGAGGCTGCTGGCCCAAGTGAGCCCGCCGCCGAAGGCGACAAACATGGCTAGTTCGCCCTCGCGGCATTTGCCCGCCTTGCGCAACTGGTCGAGCACGACGGGGACGGAGCCGGCCGAGCAGTTTCCGAAGCGATCGATATTCACGTACATTTTTTCGGTGGGGATGCCGAATCGCTCGCGGGCGGACTCGAGCATGCGGGCGTTGGACTGGTGGCAGATGAACTGGTCCACCTGCTCGACGGACACACCGGCACGGTCAAGCGTTTTCTGAATCAGATCGCTGAAGGTAACGACGGCGAACTTGTAGACCTCTCGCCCGTTCATGTGGAGGTAGCCGAGTTTGGTGCCGGGATCGACGCCGGGCGGCAGATCCGTGGCCTGCTCCGGGATGTAAAGGTCCTTCCAGCGCGAGCCGTCCGCATGGAGAGCCTGCGCGAGGATGCCCTTGGATGGGTCATCGGTCGCCTTCAGAATCGCGGCTCCCGCGGCATCGCCGAAGAGGACGGCGACCGTGCGATCGGTGAGGTCCAACACCCGGCTCATCACGTCGCAGCCCACGACGGCGACGGTGCGGTAGTTGCCCATTCGCACCATGTCATGGGCCACATTGAGGCCGTAGACGAACCCGGTGCACGCGGCGAGGACGTCAAATGCTCCGGCGTTAGCGGCACCGACGTTCGCGGCGACGCGGCAGGCGGTGGAAGGGCAGGTCATCTCACCCGTGACCGACCCCAGCACGATGAGGTCCAAATCCGAGGCATCAACGCGGGCATCGGCGAGCGCTCGCCGCAAGGCCTCGGTGCAAAGCGTCGTCGTCGACTCGCCCTTGGAACGATCGCAGATGCGTCGCTCGCGTATTCCCGTGCGCTGCACGACCCATTCGTCCGATGTGTCGACGAGGCGCTCGAGATCGGCGTTGGTGAGGCGGCCTTCGGGGTAGGCGCAGCCGGTTCCGGCCAGGCGAACCCCGATTCGCGCGGGAGCGGGCGGCTGGGGAACCGCGGCAGATGAATCGACACCGGGCTGGGATCGGGCGACCGCGGTCATGCGGCCCTGACCGATTCAGTAGGGGTGACCGATTCGAGCTGCGCCAAGCGCTCGACGATCGCTTCATTCACACGCGCTTTGACATAGTCGAGCCCGTTGCGGATTGCATAACGGATCGTGCGAGCCTCGCTCGAACCGTGGCAGATGATGCAGACACCGTTCACGCCCAGAAGCGGCGCGCCGCCGTACTCCTGGTAGTCGTTTTTGCGGAAGACCTGCTTCACGATGGGCTCAAGTTGGAGCGCGAGATCCGGGCTCGCGGTCATGATCTCGTGGAAGAACGCCTTGACGAGGCTCTTGCTCAGGCCTTCGGCCATCTTGAGCATGCTGTTGCCGACGAAGCCGTCGGTGACGACGACATCGGCGACGCCTTCGAAGAGTTCGCGGCCCTCGACGTACCCGATGTAGTTCAGCCCGGGCGTCGCTTTCAACAGGTCGCGGACTTCCTTGATCAGGCCGGTGCCCTTGGCTTCTTCTGCCCCGATGTTCATCTGCGCGACGCGCGGACTCGCGATGCCGAGGATCCGGCGGGCCAGCGTTGCGGCCATGATGCCGTACTGCGCGAGGTGGCTGGCGCGGGGCTCGGGGTTCGCGCCGACATCGCACATCACCAGCGGGCCATGAAACGACGGAATGGTGCAGGCGATGCCCGGGCGGTGCACACCCGGGAGGCGCTTCATGTACATCGTGGCGGCGGAGACGCAAGCGCCTGTGTTGCCGGCGGAGATGACGACATCCACGGGATTGGAGGATTTTTTGGCCGAGCCGAGGAGGGCCATGCGTACAATCGAAGAGTCCGGCTTTGAGCGGACTGCTTCGACGGGCGGCTCGTCCATGCCGATGGTCTGCGGCGCGTGGTCGATCGTGATGCGGGGGTCGCGGACGCCCCGCTCGTGCATGATGTCGGAAATGACGGCGCGATCGCCAACGAGCACGAGGGCATCGTCCGGCCCGATTACTTCGAGCGCGTCCAGACAGCCCCTGACGATGGCATCGGGGGCGTTGTCGCCGCCCATGACATCGATCGCCACGCGCATCGGCCTATTCCTCGCTCGGACCGATGCCCAGTTTGGGAACCTTGATCACCAGTCCCGGTCGCACGTACCCCGACTGCTTGCAGGCCCGATGGTGCTGCTTGGGCGTGCCCGATAGAGGGCACATCGTGGACTTCTTTGCCTTCAGCGCGTGATGGCTGCGGCGGCGACGCTTCCGGCCCGGGGTGACACGATGGGTTGGGTTCATGATCCGCCTTGGCTGGCCGACTACCGCCTCCGAGCCGCCTCCCCGGACGCGATTCCGGTCGGTTGCCCCGCTCCGACGCTCTCCTGGATTCCTGCGGGCAATCTCCGGAGTTTGGAACGACTAAGTCTATTGGGGACGGTTCAAACTGTCAAAAAAGCACGATGGTTTTGCGGTTTCGGCCCCGGGCCGGCGATCAGGGCGAAGTTCCTGAGCGCTGTCGGCGCCGAGCCGAAGAGAAGAGTGCGGCAGACGAGCTGAGGCGTTGCGCCGGGTGAGAGGATTCTCAGGAACGCGAACGCGCATTCACCGCGCGACCCGCGCTGTGCGTGGCGGTGCTACACTGTGCGCTTGCGGCCCGATCGGCCTCTGAGCGATTGGCCGTCGCCTCCCTAGCTCAATTGGCAGAGCAGCTGACTCTTAATCAGCGGGTTTCAGGTTCGAGTCCTGAGGGGGGCACTCTGCGCCCGTTTTCGAACGCGACAGATTGAGCAGCAAAGTCGGCCCTCGCTCCGCGCTCGGCAGGCACTCGTAGATTCGATTCCCTATTTCGAGGCTTGTCGCGCTTCGGATTCTGGCCCTAAACGGCCGCCGCACCGAGGTTTACGACTAAATCAAGTCATCGACTTGCTTCACGGTCCTTGAATCGTACGTTCGGTACTGCCACGCCGATGTGGGAGTTTGTCCTGGTCTCGGCACAGGGAATCAGGACTGTGTGACCCGGCGATGGCAATGGCCCCTCATGGGTGACTCCGGGGCCGGGAGTGGCGCGATGAAACTCAAGACTCGAGTGGTTCCGTCAGGGACTCGGCTTTCACTTTTGGCGGCGTCGCTGTCGCTGGCCGCGGCGGATGCGCCGGCGCTGCCGCCGCCAGTATGTCCGGGGGACGCCAACGGGGACCTCATCGTCAACTTCAGCGATGTGCTCGAATCGCTCGCAAACTTCGGCGGATCGGGGCCCTCGGGCGATGCCGACGGAAACTGCACCGTCAACTTCGCTGACATTCTCGCGGAACTGGCGGCGTTCGGCGCGACGTGCCCTTGGCCGCGGCTCACGGAGCCGGCAACGACGCGAGTATTCGCCGGTGCGGTCGTCGGACTGGGAGATGGGCTGGAGGTGTACGACTATCCAGGCGCGTACTCGACGGGCGCGTCGCCCGAAAACAACGGCGCGCCCGGAGGTGGATGCTTCTTTAACCCGCCGGTGTCCGCGGCAGAACTCGAGTTTCAGACTGATGGACCCATTATCTGCCAGGCGCTTTTCCAGCGGCTCGCACCGAAGCCGCCGGGGTACTACGGCCCGTTCGCGGACTCTTTGCCGTTCAGCCTCTTCGCGGACTCGCTGCCATTCAGAGTTGACATCAACCCCCAGAATCAAGACCTCATGATTCACTCCGAGGCGCCGCCGATGGTCCCGGATTCGTGCTACATCCCCGAAGTTTGGCGAGTGGATCCGGTTCCCTGGAACCGGGACAGCGGGCTTAACAAGGTCGACGATCGCATCGACATCGGGCCCTCGACTGAGACGCCCGGCGCCGATTCGCCACCCTTCATCGTCATTGGGGAGCCCGTGGTGGGCACAACCAGCCTGACTTCGCCCATCGCTTGCATGGGTTTCCGGCGCACGATCGAGCCCGGGTTGTCATCTTCGCAAGCGCCGGTGGGGCCCGGCGTTTTGGGCGGCTCGGGAGAGGTGATCCTGCACGCCATGGACGCAACGATCCCGGGGCGCGGATTCGATTTCACCTGGGAACGGATGTACCGCTCGCGGACGGGCGCCGACACGCCGATGGGCGTGAACTGGGACCACAACCACAACGTTTTTGTCGAAGCGTGCGGTTCGGACCTCAATCTGCACGACGGGTCAGGGCGCCAGGATCGGTATTCCCTGGTTGCGCCGAACACGTGGCATGCGCCCGAGTTCTTCCGCGTCATCACGCGCAACCCGGGCGGCGATTTCACGGTCACGCTTCGGCACGGGACGAGGCTGAACCTGCGCGCGCTGGACGGCTCGCCGGCGCAGGGGAAGATCGACTCCATCGTGGACCGCAACGGGAACACGATGCGGTATCAATACGACGGGCTGGGGCGGCTGGTGGCGATCCGCGACACGCTGGATGACATCCTCGTGCCGCGTGTCGTCATGCTGAGCTACAACGCGCAGGGGCGCATCGAGACGGTGACCGACTGGACAGGGCGCGAGGTTCGGTACGAGTACTACGGGCCCGCCGACCCGGATGGGGCGCTGGGCGATCTGAAGTTGGTTCGCTCGCCAATCATTGTGGCGGATGCCGACTACAACGTCTTGCCAGGCCACGAATACCCGGCCGGCAAGACGACCGTGTATACGTACTCGCGTGGCTTCGCGGACGACCGGCTCAACCACAACTTGCTCACGATCACCGACCCCAAGGGGCAGTTGTACTGCTCGATGGCCTACGCGCCGACGCTGAGCCCTTCGAGCCTGGACTTTGATCGTGCCGCGCGCATGACGCTCGGGGCACAGGGGCCGCTGGGCGACAACATCGACCTCGTGTACCAGACGGTCGCGCCTTCTGCGGCGAACAACTTCGCGCGGCTGCGCGTGATCGTCAACGACCGCGTGGGCAACGTGCGCGAGCGGTTCTTCGACTTCGGGAACCGGCTCGTGATGGCTCAGGACTACACGGGCCGAGCGCCGGACGCGGATGCGCCGACGACCGACGTGCTGAACCGGCCCGTGGGGCAGGTTCGTGCAAGCGATCCACCACTCTATGAGACGCGGTACGAGTACAACGCGGATGCGCTGCTGACACGCGTGGTGTTGCCCAACGGGAGCGAGGTGCTGTGGCAGCGCGATTCGGGGAATGTCAACCGCCTGGCCCAGGTGAACCTGCTGAGCAGGACGCGGCTGCCAGGGCCGATGGGGGGCGCGCAGCCTTCGATCCAGGTGACGCTCGGCAACTATTCGGCGCACCACTTCCCGGGGTTTGTCACCGACCCGCGCGGGAACACGACTCAGTATTCCTACGACGGGGCGGGCAACCGCATCCAGGCGATCCACAGGATTCCGACCATCGTCGAATCCTGGGGGCAAAACGGCTTTGGCCAGATCGTGTCGCACACGTGGCCGGACAACGGGAGCGGTTACAACCGCGTGGACACTTTCGACTATTACACCGTCGCCGACGGTTATCAGCATGGTTACCTGCGCCGGAGCACCGTGGACATCGGGACGCTGGCGCTGGCGACATTGTTCGAATTCGACCGCGTCGGCAACCCGCGACGCACGATCGATCCGAGGGGATTCGATCGGCTGTATGACATCAATCAACTCAACCAGCTGATCCGGGCTCGATCACCCGTTATGCCGCTGCCGATGGGGGCGCCGCGCTACGCGACCCAGTACTTCTACGATGCCAACAACAACCTGGCGCAGTGCGTACAAGACGACATTACTGATGCGGGCACGCCGAGCGCGTTCGGCACACTCGTGCGCGAGTTTCAGTTCGACATCCTGAATCGACTGATCGAGGATGCAAGGCAAAGGGACCTGGTGAACTTCGTGCGCGAGCGGTACGTGTACGACGCCAACGGCAACGTGATCGAGTATCGCAACGGGCAGGCGACGAGTGGGGCGGATCCGTTCAACGTGGAGCGGTACGTGCTCGACGAGCGCGACCTGATTTTCCGGCGCATCCGCGGCGCGGGCTCGCCCGACCAGTCGTCCGACCGCTTTGACTGGAACCTCAACGGCGCTCGCATTGCCGCGGCGTACCGGGCGGAGGTAGTGCCGCAACTGTGGCTTCTGACCTACGACGGCTACGACCGGCGGATCAAGATTGTGGACCCGATGGGCAACGAAGGCACCTACGACTACGACGCGAACGGGAACCTGGAGCATCACCGGCAAGACGGCGAACTGGTCGACGTTGCCGGCGGTGCCGGGAACATCCGGTTCTCCGAGACCGCCCACATCTACGACGCGATGGATCGGCGCTTCCGCACCGACGTTCAATTCTTCGATCCGGCCACGCAACTTCCCATCGGCGCGGGCGTGGCGAGCCTGATTGTCGCGTACACGGACATGTCGCGCCCGCGGACGGTGACGGACGATAACGCGCGCACGACGACGTACGACTACGACACGGCCGGGCGACGAAGCGTGCTCACCGATCCGCGCGGGAACACGTACACGCGTGCATACGACGCGAACTCCAATGTCATCGGCGAGACGACGGTCGAGAAGTCCGATCTGGGCAATCCGGATCAGGTGTTCGTGACCTCTCAGGATTACGACCCGGTGAATCGGCTCGTCCGCTTCACCGACAACATCGGAAATTCCCACGCCTACGCCTACGACTCTCGGAGCAACGCGACAACCCAGGTTGATGCGAGGGGCAATACCAGCCGCTACGAGTACGACGGGCTCGATCGGGTCGTGCGCGAAGAGCGCATGATGACGAGCACCGGTGACGGCGGTGGCGTGGTCATCGGGTCGATCGTGACCACCCAGTCTTGGGATGATTCCTCGCGTCTGACGGCCCGCACAGACGGGAACGGCAACATCTCACAGCACTTCTACGATGCGCTGGACAGGCTCGTGTCGACCCAGCACGCAGACCTGAAGACGCGCACGGTGTCGTACGATGCGGCGGACAATCCTGTCTCGCGGACCGACGCCAACGGCACGGTCGTTACAGGCACCTATGACCTGCTAAACCGCCTGGAATCGTGCACGGTTGCTCCCGGACCGGGCGTGTTGGGCACCTTGGCCGAATCGTTCGAGTACGACGGGTTGTCGCGCCTGGTCAGGGCGAGCGATGACGACACCGATGCGACGTTTGCCTATGACTCGATGTCGAATCGCATCAGCGAGTCGATGCAGGTGCTCCCGGCGGGGCCGGTGCGCCTGACTACTAGCGCCTACGACGGCGTCGGCAATCGCACTTCGCTCGTGTACCCGGGCGGGAGGATTGTGACCTACAACTACGACCTGTTGGACCGCATCTCTTCGATCGTTGACGGCGTGGCCGGGCACATCGCGTCGCAATCCTATTCCGGACCGGCGTGTGTAGAAGAACGCGACTGCAGCAACGACACGCGCGTCCATGTGGCTGAAGACGCCGGCAAACGGACGGTCGGGACCGTGCACTCTCGGATCTCGACAGGCATTCCCTTTGACCATCGCCTGTACGGCCGGGACGCCATGCACAACAAGCAAGTCGAGAACAACCCGCTGGCGCCGATGCCGCCAGACGACCTCTTCTATCGGTACGACTCGGCGGATCGACTCGTGCAGACCCAGAAGATCCCGTTCGGGCCGCCGCCGCCCGCGACGGTGTACACGCTCGACAGCGCGGGGAACAGGCAGAACGTCTCGGGGACCGTGGATCCCGGGGTGTACGTGATGAGCCCCGTGATGCCGAACCCCGCGGACCGGCAGATGAACCAGTACACGCAGACGCCGATCGATGCGCGGATCTAC
>Ga0187894_10001291_pt1 | contig 32411 bp, 32 predicted proteins | sample GBC1701081metaG_FD_136650 | JGI IMG/M metagenome (GOLD analysis project Ga0187894, IMG submission 136650) | White microbial mat communities from a lava cave in the Kipuka Kanohina Cave System on the Island of Hawaii, USA - GBC170108-1 metaG ...
CCGGCATGGTTGCCGGTTTCCGCGCCGGCGAGCCCAACGGCCACCATCTCGTCAACCACACCGACAAGGTCGCCCGCGTGCTCGAAGTCGGCGCGCGACGCGATGCCGAAGTCGCGCACTATCCCGACATCGGCATGATGGTCCGTGACGACGACACGGGTGGTACCTATTTCACCAGCAACGGTCGCCCCTTCAAGTGATTGGCGGACACGTTCACATGTACTTCTCAAAGATTCTGATCGCCAATCGCGGTGAGATCGCCTGTCGTGTCGCACGCACGGCGCGCGCGCTGGGCTATCGCACCGTCGCTGTCTTCTCCGACGCCGATCAAGATGCGCTGCACGTCACTGTCTGCGATGAGGCCGTCGGCCTCGCCGGCAATCTGGCCGGCGAAACCTACCTCGATGTCGCCAAGCTGCTGGCCGCCGCGCGTGCTGCCGGTGCCGACGCCGTTCATCCCGGTTACGGTTTTCTTTCAGAGAACGCTGCGTTCGCACAGGCCTGCGCCGACGCCGGGCTTGTCTTCATCGGCCCGCCACCCGCCGCCATCGAGGCGATGGGCAACAAGGCGGCTGCCAAGCGGCGCATGATCGAGGCCGGCGTTCCTTGCGTGCCGGGCTATCAAGGTGCCGATCAGCGCGACACCGTCCTGATGGCCGAGGCGAAAAAAATCGGCCTGCCGGTGATGGTGAAAGCCGCTGCGGGCGGTGGCGGCCGTGGCATGCGCTTGGTAAGCGCCGAGTCCGATCTTGCCGAAGCGATCCGCACCGCGCGCGACGAGGCAGCCAACGCCTTCGGCTCGGGCGAGCTGATCTTGGAAAAAGCCATCGTCGATGCTCGTCACGTCGAGATCCAGGTCTTCGCCGACGCGCATGGCAATGTCGTCCATTTGGGCGAGCGCGATTGCTCCGTCCAGCGCCGGCACCAGAAAGTCATCGAGGAGGCACCCTCGCCCGTTGTCGACGCAGCCCTGCGCCACCGCATGGGAACTGCCGCTGTCGCAGCCGCGCGTGCGATCGGCTATCGCGGCGCCGGCACCGTGGAATTTCTCCTCGGCAAGGACGGCGCCTTCTACTTCCTGGAGATGAACACGCGTCTGCAGGTCGAGCATCCCGTGACCGAAATGATCACCGGACAGGACCTCGTCGCCTGGCAGCTCGCCGTCGCCGCCGGTGAACCCCTGCCGTTGACGCAGGACGAAATCCGCTTCAACGGGCATGCCATTGAAGTCCGGCTGTATGCCGAAGACCCGTATAACGGCTTCCTACCGCAGACCGGTACGGTGTCCGTGTGGCGGCCGGCATCGGGTCCGGGTCTGCGGGTCGACCATGGCGTGCGCGACGGCCATGCGATCTCGCCCTACTACGATCCGATGATCGCCAAGGTGATCGCACACGGCACTACACGCGCGGATGCCTGTCGCAAACTGGCGCGCGCCTTGGAAGATACGGTGGTGCTGGGTCCGAGGACCAACAAGCACCTGCTCGTGCGCATGCTGCGGCATGCAGTGTTCGTCGCTGGCGATGCCACGACCGCCTTCATTGGCGATCATTTCCCGCCCGCGGCTCTGACCGCACCGTCCCCGACCGATGCGCACTGGGCGCTGGGGGCGGCCCTCATCTATGAGACGGCACGGGCACGAACCGGCACGCTGCTGGGTGGCTGGCGCAATTCCAACCCGGCCATGACGTTGATTCGCCTGCGCGCCGGCAGCCTGCGGCAGGAGATCGGGCTCGATCGCCGCAACGACGGTGCCCTTGCAACAACCGTCGGTGACAGGACGCTTGTCCTGCATGTCGGCGCCCGGCATGACGCCTGCGTGCGCTTCGCCGTCGACGGCTTTTGGCGCCAGGCCCAGGCGAAGGCCGTCGCCGACGGCTGGTTGGTCGAGCTCGACGGCCTGTCACTGGCTTTCGCAGACGTCACGCATGAGGCGCCTCAGGGGGCCGATGCCGCCGGCGATGGCACGCTGCGCGCGCCGATGGACGGCCGGATCGTGGCCGTGAAAGTCGCCGCCGGCGAACCCGTCGTGCGCGGCCAAACCCTGGTCGTTCTCGAAGCCATGAAAATGCAACACCAGATCCGCGCCACTGCCGACGGCACCATCGCATCGGTCCCGGTCAAGGAAGGCGAGCAGGTTTCCGCCCGCGCCATTCTGGCTACCGTGACAATTTCAACATAAATAAGCGTCATCCACGCCACCATTGACAATCGGGGCGTCTGTGCGGACTTTGGGTCCATGGTCCCAGCGTTCACGTACGTCATACTCGGCCGCACGCCGGCCGCATTGTCGCTAGCCCTCCTGATGGTCGCCACCGGCGGCCACTCGGTGGAGGCGCAGGCGGTCGATCCGGGCGTTACGGAGGCGGTCAAGCAGTTCAATCTGGGCGCAACCTGTCGCCGGACCTACGAAAAATACCTGAAAGGTGGCGAGATTCGCGCTTTTGCCACCAATCGGCGCGGCCAGTGCGGCTATGCCGCCAATTACAGGACGCCCGAAGCGGCCCAAATCGCGGCTATCGGCTTCTGCCAGCGTGGTAATGTCGGGGGCTGCACGGTCGTTGCGACGTTCGCCGGAACGGGGGAGGTCAACCGTTCGGGCAGCGAGGCACCCGGGCGCATCGCCTGGCCGCCGGACGTGCCCAGCGATGAGCCTGTCGACGCAGCCGCCGCGGGGCTCACCGGCACATGCCGCGACCTCTACGATACCTATCTGCTCGGCGCGCCCAATCGTGCTTTCGCGCGCAGCAGCGACGGGCGCTGCGGCTACGCGACCGGCCATCGCACGGTTGGTGAAGCGCGCAAGGCGGCCGTCGAGCAGTGCGGCAAGCTCGCCCGCTCGACGTGCGAGGTCATCGCGGCGGCCGAGCCGGCCGTTGCGCCGGACGGCCTGACGACCGCCATCCAACCCCTGACGCTTGACCCGCTGTTTCGCCTGCACGGTCCAACGCGGGCGGCCGGCGCCATCATCTGGAGTCATGGCAGAGGCGCGACATCAGACGGTCGGCGTGCCGATCGGCGTTCGGCGCCGGCGGCAACGATCATGCGGACCTTGGGTAACGCCGGATGGGACGTCTATCGTGCAGACCGCGCACCGGCCGACGATACGAACACCTGGGGCGCCGCGGCATTGACGCTGGGCATCGAGAAACTGCGCGCGCAGGGCTACGCCAAGATCATTGTTGCCGGGCAATCGGCCGGCGCGTGGATCTCGCTGATGGCCATGGACCGGGTCGACGGCCTCTATGCGGTCGTGGCGCTGTCGCCGGCGACGCATGGCAATCGCACCGTGCGTACGACGCAACGCGCCAGCGCCCTGCGTGAGTTCGATGAACTGTTGCACCGACGTCTATCGCCTGAAACCCGTGTCGTCGTCGCCTTGTTCGATAATGACGACTACGACCCCGATCCGGCCGAGCGCGTGCGTATCGCGCGCGACCGGGCTCAGGCCCCGGGCATGCCCCTTCTGTTGATCGGCCACCCCGCCGAGCTGAGCGGCCACACGGCAGGCACTGAATTGCCGATGGCGCAACGCTTCGCCACGTGCCTGCGCGATTTCATGACCCGCCCGTCGGTGGCCGCCGGCGTGACAACGTGCCGCCAGTAGCAGGCCGACTGTGCATGGCCTGCACCTCGTCACCGTATTCCTGGCATCCTGCTTCATTGCGTCATCCGCACTTGCGGCCGATCTCAAGATCCTGAGCGCAGGGGCTCTGGAAGCCGGCCTGGTGCCGCTGGCCCGCGCGTACGGCGCAGCGACAGGTCACAATGTGCGCGTTGAGATTGCGACTCCGCCGGCCATCCGTCAGCGCCTGATCGCCGGTGAAACGGCTGATATCGTGATCGTCCCGCCCGCCGTGCTCGAGGATCCGGCGATCGTCAACGGCATCGACATGTCGAGCCGTCGCCTGATCGGCCGTGTCGGCATTGGCATTGCCGTCCATGTCGATGCCGAAGGTCCCTCGATTGCCACCGCCAACGATGTGCGCACCGCGTTGATGGCCGCCGAGTCGGTCGTCTACAACACGGCATCGACCGGCATCTACTTTGTAAAGCTGATCGAGCAGATGGGCATCGCCGATGCCGTGAAGGCGAAGGCCACGATCTACCCCAGCGGGCAGGAAGTGATGGCGCATCTCACCCGCAGCAGCGCCCGCGCGCGCATACTGGGTATCGGCCCCCTGACCGAGATCCATCTCTACCTCGGCAAGGGCGTCAAGCTCGTCGGCCCGCTGCCGAGCGACATCCAGAATTATACGAGCTACGTCGGGGCGTTGACGCGGGGCAAGACAACGCCTGCCGCCGACTTCCTCGAGTCGTTGCGTTCACCTACGGCGCAGGAAGCCTTCCGGACGACCGGGGTTGAGGTGAGCGCCCCGCGTTGATCATCTCGCGGATTGTCATTGTTCCCGAGGCGAGCGGGTCGCCTGCACGCTGGGCCGGCCGGCCATCGCCTCCCACCAGCAGCTGAGCGCCGTGTGCTTCGCCAGCAGTTCGGCGCCTTCCGGCGCCAAGCGAAACAGAGCGAGCATGGGCTGCGCATGCAGATCTGCCAGACTGAGACTTGGGCCGGCGAGCCATGGCTGGCCGGCCAGGCAGGTATCAAGCACGCGCAAGCAGGTCGCCGCGCGCGGCAAGGCTGCAGCGATGCGCGCTTCATCAGACGGCTTGCCTTGGGTCGGGACACTGACGCGTTCGACGAAGATATCCCACACCAAGGTGCGGTAGGCGTAGCTGTCGCAGATGCTGATGATCTGATTGACACGCGCACGCCCCTTCGCGTCCGGAGGCTGCAGCGCGGGACCCGAGAATGCTTCGTCGACATAGCGGCTGATGGCGCCGCTTTCGTACAGACGAAAACCATCATGCTCGAAAGCAGGGATGCGGCCGAACGGCTGGCGCTCGGCGTACACTGCAGGCGGCCCGCTTGGCGCGAATATGTCGACCTCTTCCAGCCGGTAGGACACACCCTTCTCTTCCAGCGCCAATCGCGGGATCCGGGTGTAGACGCTATAGCGGGCACCGTAGAGAACTGGTGTATCGACCACGTTCGCCATGTCCTTCTCTTCAAGTGTCATGCCCGGCCGCGGCGGAAAGTGACAGCCTCAATGCGATGATAGACTATCCCGCCGTGCGTTGACCCGTTTCATCGCGGCCGTTACTTTCGCAGCAAAGCAACAACGTGACCGCACTGGGGAGTTTCATGCATCATCGGCTCATTGGAACGCTTGCCGCGCTTGTGACCCTGAGCATGGCATTTTCTGCCTCGGCACAGGAGAAGGTGTCGATTGCCGCCCTGCGCTTCGTCTCGTCGGCGCCGATCTTCATCGCCATGGAAAAGGGCTACTTCAAGGACAAGGGCCTGGAGGTTGACTTCAAGTTCTTTGACGCCGCCCAGCCGATCGCCGTCGCGGTCGCCGCGGGTGATGCTGACCTTGGCATCACGGGGCTCACCGGCGGCTTCTTCAATCTTGCCGGCAAGGGCGCCATCAAGATCATCGCGGCCCAGTCGCGCGAGGAGCCGGGCTACGATTTCGTCGCCTACGTTGCCAGTAAGAAGGCATTTGATGCCGGGTTCACCGACGCCGGCAAGTTCCCCGGAAAGACCATCGCCATCACTCAGACGGGCTCGACCTTCCACTACATGCTGGGCATGCTGGCCGAGAAGCGCGGCTTCAAGCTGACGGACGTCACGCTCAAGCCATTGCAATCGATCGCCAACGTGACGGCGGCGCTGAAGGGTGAGCAGGTCGATGGCGCGCTGCTGCCCGCCAACAACGCCTATGCCGCGGAAAAGGAAGGGTTCGGCAAGATCGTCGGCTGGGTGCACCAGGAGACACCCTGGCAGCTCGGCGCGCTGTTCGCCAGCAGCCGCATGGTCGAGCAGCGGCGCGCCACGGTCGAAAAATTCATGGCCGCCTACGTGATGGCCTGCGCCGACTACGCCGACGCATTCCTGCAGCGTGACGCCGCCGGCAAGCGCATCTTCGGGGACAAGGCCGATGCCCTCATTCCCATGATCCAGAAATATGTCGAGCCCAAGCCGTCCGTTGACCAGGTCAAGGCCAGCGCATCCTACATCGATCCCCAGGGCCGGCTGCTGGTGAAGAACATCTACGACCAGGTTGCCTGGTACCAAGCGCAAGGCATGGTCGCCCGCGATGTCGATGCCGGCAAGTTCCTTGATCTCAGCTTCGTGAAGGACCACCTCGACTTGCCCAAACGGTAGCGGCTGGCCGGGTAGGATCGCCCATGGATCTGCGTCTGGAGGGTATTACACACGTCTACGACGGCCTCCTCGCGCTCGATGGCATCGACCTTGCCGTGCGTGACGGCGAGACGGTGGCGATCATCGGCCCCTCGGGCTGCGGCAAGTCGACATTGCTGGGGATTGTCGGCGGTCTGCTGAAGCCGACATCGGGCCGCGTCGCGGCCGTGGGTGCACCCCGAACCGATTCTCTCAATCCCTTTACCTACATCTTTCAGGATTTCGCGTTGCTGCCCTGGCGCTCGGTGGCAGCCAACGTGGCGCTGGCGTTGGAGCATCACAAACTGTCGCGCGCGGAGCGACACGATCGCGTGCGGGCAGCACTGGACCTCACCGGCCTGACCGATTTCGCGGCGGCATTGCCCAAGCAGCTGTCCGGCGGCATGCGCCAGCGCGTTGGCATCGCCCGCGCCCTGGTCGTACGACCGGCGGTGTTGCTGCTCGATGAACCGTTGTCGGCGCTCGACGCGCAGACGCGCGAGCTCTTGATGGAGGACCTGCTGGCGATCTGGGTACGCGAGCGCTCGACACGCCTCTACGTGACACACAATCTCGACGAGGCGGCACGACTGGCCGATCGCGTGGTGGTGCTGTCGCGGCGCCCCGGCCGGCTGCGCGACATCGTAACCATCGACGTACCCGTCGCCGAGCGCAGCGGACCGGCCGCGCAGGCGGTCATCGCCGGCGTGCGGGAGCGCCTGTGGACGCTGATCCGCGACGAGGCACGCGACGCCGAGCGCGAGGTGCAGCATGCCTGACCCCGGCCGATCCGGGCGCGGCAGTACCACAGCCGCGCCCGTGCCCTTCCGCGGCGGTGGCTTCCAGCCGCAGCCGCGCCGCCTGGTACCGATCGTCGTCTTCGTGGCGGTCATCGGATTGTGGCAGACCGCCTCCTGGCGCGGCTGGCTGCCGGCCTTGTTCATGCCCAGCCCGTGGCAGATCGTCGGCGCCTTTGGCGACATGATCGACAACGGCACCCTGGGCCAGCACATCGGAGCCTCGCTGTCGCGCATCGTGCTGGGCTGGTTGCTGGGCACCATTGCCGGACTGGCGATTGGCCTCGCCATGGGCATCTTCTCGGCGGCACGAGCGGCCGGTCTGCCGGTCGTGTCGGCGCTCTTTCCCATCCCCAAGATCGCGCTGTTGCCACTGTTCATCCTGTGGTTCGGCATCGGCGAGCCGTCCAAGGTCGCCACGATCGGCTTCGGCGTGTTCTTCCCCACCGTGATCGCTGCCTATACCGCCTGCGATTCCGTGCCCCGCAACCTGATCCGCATGGGTCAGAGCTTCGGCCTGCCGGCATCCCACATCGTCTGGAAGATCCTGGTGCCCGGCGCCATGCCCGGCATCCTGGCGGGTTTCCGTATCACCGCGTCGATCGCCTTGATCCTGGTCGTCGCCGCCGAGATGATCGGTGCCCAGTACGGCATCGGTGCCTTCATCCTCAGCGCCGGCAATCTGATGCAGACCGACCAGCTGCTGGCCGGCGTCACGCTGCTGTCGCTGCTCGGGCTGGCGGTCAGCGTGGTGCTGGGCGCCGTCGAGCGCGCCGTGCTGCGTTGGCGCTGATGCCCAGATCGCGATGGCGCGTGCCGGCATTGTTTGGTACGCCACCAAATCGGATCAAGATTGTGGCTGCGTCCAGCTAGCAACCGATACGCATTCGACCTTGGGAGGTACCATGTCCGACACGCCCCGCCGCACCGGCCTGACCCGTCGCGCGCTCGCCCGCAACGCTGCCGCCGGCGCGACGCTGATCGCCGCACCCTTGCCGCTGCGTCACGCGCTCGCCCAGCAGAAGTTCGACCTTCGCGTCGGCATGCTGCTGCCATTGTCGGGCGTCCAGGCCCAGATCGGGCAGATCTGCATGCGCGGCGCCGAGCTGGCCAACGACGTGCTGGCCGACATGAAGATCGGCGTCAAGATCGACGTGATGCGCTACGACACCGAGACGAACGCCGACGTCGCGCGAACCCAGGCCGAGAAGGCGATCGCCGCCGGCGCGCACTTGCTGATCGGGGCATTCGACTCCGGGCATTCGATGGCGATCGCACAGGTCGCCGAGCAGAAGTCGGTGCCGTTCATCGTCAACATCGCCGCCACGCCGGCCCTCACCGAATCAGGCTTCAAGTATCTGGTGCGTAACTTCCCGACGGCACCGATGCTGGTGACAGGCGCGCTCACCCTGCAGAAGGACCTGTTCGCCGCCGCCGGCAAGACACCCAAGACCGCCGTGCTCATGTCGGTCAACGACACGTTCGGCGAAGCGATGATGAAGGCGATCCCCGGTCTCGCCAAGAAGCTGGAGATGCCCTACGAGATCGTCGACGTCATCTCGTACGACCCCCGGGCCAAGGACCTGTCTGCCGAAGTCGCCAAGGCCAAGGCCACCAAGGCCGAGCTGGTGATGCCGGTCAGTCGTCTCAATGACGCCAAGCTGTTGATCCAGGAAATGGTCAAGCAGCAGTACGAACCGATGGGCATCGTCAATCCGGGTGCGCCCGGCCTCTACGAGGTCGACTTCCTGAAGACCATGGGCAAGTTCGCGAACTTCCACGTCTCGAATGTGCCGTGGATGAACCCGAAATCAGCCATGACGCAGGCGTTGGAGAAGCGCTTTGCCGCCAAGTACAAGGACGGCCAGGTCGATCTCAACGTCGGTTACACGTTCGAGGCGCTGCTGGTTGCCGCCGACGCCTGGAAGCGCGCGCAGTCGCATGCCGGCACTGCCCTGATGGAGGCCTTGCGGCGTACCGATATCAAGGACCACGTCATGACCGGCGGCGCGATCCAGTTCGATGCCAAGGGCCAGAACGTCAACATCAAGGCTGCCGCCGTGCAGAACCTGAACAACAAGCCCACCGTCGTGCTGCCGGCCGAGTTCGCCGTCGCCAAGCCCGTATTCCCGATGCCGGGCTGGCGCGCGAAGGAACGCGGCTGAGGCTAACTTGCCTGGGAGCGCGGGCGTCTCGCCCACATCAGCGCGACCGCGTTGATCCGCGCCGTGAACGGGAAGTATTCGCTTCTCCCGTCGAAGCGCGAGAGGGCGGGCGGGACGCCCGCGCTCCCAGGATAAGACCATCCCAGGCGCTCATGGCGCAATCGACGATGTCGTCGAGAACCGCCCGCGCGGCGCCATCACGGGCCTGCAGCGAAAGTCCATTGAGCACTGTGGCGTAGAACGTAGCCGCGGCATCGACCGCGAACCGCTGAGGCAGCTCGCCGTCAGCGATGCCGCGCTGCAAGCGCAGACGCACCAGGTCGAGCACACCGGATCGGTAGTCGGCGAGAAGTCGCCGCACCGGCTCGCTGTCCTCGCTGCAGTTCACGGCGCCCAGCACGACGAAACAGCCATGCGGCTTTCCCGGCCGCGTGAACCGCTCGGCGGCGCTGCGCAACAGCGTCTCAATGGCAGCGCGCGCCGAGGGTGCCTCGCTAAGGATACGCCGCGCGCCGACACCCTCCGTCGTCCCGTAGAGCGCCACAGCCTCGCGAAACAGCGCTTCCTTGCAGCCGAAAGCGGCGTAGAGGCTGGGTGAACTGATGCCCATGGCAGCCGTAAGGTCGGACAACGAGGTGGACTCGTAACCTCGCTTCCAGAACAGATCCATGGCCTGCCGCAGCGCCGCCGTGCGATCAAAACTGCGTGGACGGCCGCGTTCCGCCATCCTGATTTCCTTTCTGTGACGATCGATCAATAAATCGGTTGACAGGTCGGCGCAAGCGCGGGATTGATTTCTGTAGCGATCGGCACGGAATGCCACGGAGACGGCAGCCGGCCGGCGCGATACAGCAGCTATCGTCTGGAGCGGTGGAGGGATCGATGATCGACCTGTATGGCATGGGCAGCCCGAATGTGGTGAAGATCTACCTGGCGCTGGAGGAGATGAAGCTCCCCCACAAGGTGATCCCGATCGATGTGTTCGGCGGCGCCCAGTTCAAGCCGGAATTCACCAAGCTGAATCCCAGCGCCAAGGTGCCCGTGATCGTCGATCACGAGGGGCCCGGCGGAAAGCCTTATACCGTCTTCGAATCGGGCGCGATCCTGATCTATCTCGCCGACAAGACCGGCCAGTTCCTGCCCAAGGACGGCATCGCGCGGTACGATGCGCTGCAGTGGATGATGGTGCAGATGACCGGCGTCGGGCCGATGTTCGGCCAGCTGGTGCATTTCTCGCGCTTTGCGCCCAAGGGCAACGACTACGCAGTCGACCGCTACCGCACGCAGGTGCGGCGCGTGCTTGACGTGCTGGAGCAGCGGCTGGGCGCGGCGCCATGGTTGGGTGGCGCCGACTACTCGATCGCCGATATCGCGACCTTCCCCTGGGCGCGCGGGGTTGGCACATTCCTCGGCAAGGCAGCCGAGCAGGAATACCCCAAGCTGATGGCCTGGGTTGCCGCGACTGCCTCGCGCCCTGCCGTCGCCAAGGCCCTGGCCGCGGTCGACGATGTCAGGACCAAGACGACGGCGTTCGACAAGGCGGCGCCGGACATGCTCGACAAGATCTTCGGCCGCGGCGCCTACGTCGCTGCCTAACGCCGCACGCCTTTCTGCGGTCGTCAATGCAATGCCCGTGATCCTGCGATCACGGGCATCAGCGTCAGTATGGAGGCCGACATGGGTGTTCTGATCGACGGCACTTGGCATGCCCAGAAAGAGCTGCCTCAGGAAGTCGGGCGGACGGGCGAGTTCAAGCGTGCCGACAGCCGATTCCGCGATCGAATCTCGGCCGACGGCGCCACCGGTTTCAAGGCAGAGGCCGGCCGCTATCACCTCTACGTCGCCTATGGCTGCCCGTGGGCACACCGCACACTGATCTACCGGGCGCTGAAGAAGCTCGAAGGCACCATCAGCGTCGCCTACTCCACGGGCATGGATGACGAAGGCTGGGCCTTCGGCACGCGTCCCGATTTGCCGGAAAGCACGCCCGACACGGTCAACGGCTTCCGCCACCTGCACGAAGCCTACACGGCGTCCGATGCACGCTACACGGGCAAGGTCACGGTGCCGACCCTGTGGGACACGCACACCAAGCGCATCGTCAACAACGAGTCGTCTGAAATCATCCGCATGCTGAACAGCGAGTTCGGCCGCATCGCCAACGACGACACGGACTTCTACCCGGCGCCGCTGCGGGCCGAGATCGACCGCATCAACGACGTCGTCTACGAGCGGGTCAACAACGGCGTTTATCGCTGCGGCTTCGCACGCTCGCAGGCCGCCTACGAGGCGGCATACGACACGCTATTCGAAGCGCTGGATGAACTCGATGCCCGCCTCGGTCGGCAGCGTTATCTGGTCGGCCGGCAGATCACAGAGGCCGACTGGCGCTTGTTCCCGACGTTGGTGCGCTTCGACGTCGCCTATTTCTCGATATTCAAATGCAACAAGCAACGGATCGCCGACTACCCCAACCTGTCGGGCTACATGCGTGAGCTCTACCAGGTGCCGGGCGTCGCCGCGACGGTGAAGCCGCGCCACTACGTGGCCAACTACTGGGCGATCGGGCGCCTGAACCCCGGCGGCATCATCCCCAAGGGAATGCCCGTCGACTACGCCGCGCCGCACGATCGGGCGCGGCTTTGACACCCGATTGCACACCCATGGTTACGAGTTAATTCGGCGATCGCCACGTTCCTGCCGCCCCAGCACACGGGCACCTTCAGGCGCATCTTGGCTTGGGTGACCTGAAGGAACGTGGAACATGCGGCTTGCCATGATTGGAAACGCGCGGGGCTGGACACCAGCTGTTCGGCTCGGCGATGGCCGCTATCTCGATGTCGCCGCCGCGACACTGGCCGGCTTGCTCGCCGGCACACCGCCATCGTCGGTTATCGAGATTCTGGATGCCCGCTTTGATCGACGTACCGCGTTGCGACGGCTTGTCGATGCCGTCGAAGATCAGCGCGTGCCTGTGATCGACCGGTTGAACGGTATCGACGGGTTACTCGACGCCAACAGCGTTTCGCTTGGACCACCGGTCCGCCCCGCCCTGATCCTTTGCACCGGCGGTGCCTATCGCGACCATATGAAGGAAATGGGTGTCGCGCCGCCATCGGCGCCGGCGGCATTCCTCAAGTCACCGCATGCGCTGGCTGGTCCCAGCGATACGATCGTCCTGCCGGCATGGGCGCCCGACATGGTCGATTTCGAATGCGAGTTCGCCTGCGTATTCGACCGACCCTGCCACAATGTCGGCTCTGACGAGGCGCTGAGCCATGTCGGCGGTTACACCATGATCAACGATGTCTCGGCGCGCGACGCGGTGCCAGCCTGGCTGGAATCACTGCAGGGCGGCAATCCGAGGGAGAGCTGCGCGCTGTGGGATCGCAACGTGCTGCACAAGCAGTACCCGACATTCTGCCCGATCGGGCCGGTCGTCACCACGAGCGACGCGATTGCCGACCCGCACGATGTTCGCATTCGTACCCTGCTGAACGGCAAGACCATGCAATCGGCGCACACAGCCGACCTGCACTTCGCGCTGGCTGACCTGGTCTCGTACTTTTCGCGCTGGTTTCGGTTCGCGCCCGGCGACGTCCTGACCACGGGTTCGCCAGCCGGCGTCGGCTACGCCCGCAATCCCCAACGCTTCCTGAGGCCGGGCGATGTCGTAACGGTCGAAGGTGACGGCATCGGTTCCCTGGTCAACCCGGTCGTTGCCGCCCCTGACGCCGTTGGGACGGTGCGCCCGGTAACCCCACCGTGGCCGCACGTGGCAGGTGCTCGATCAGAAAATCGATGAAGATCCGGATCGTCAAAGGCAGCTGGCGGCCGGGCGGATACACGGCATGTACCCAGCGCTCAAGATTGGGCACATCCGTAAGCACGGGAACCAGCCGGCCAGCGGCAATGTCTTCCTCGACGATGAAGCATGGAAGCTGCGCCAGACCTTTCCCCGACAGCACCAAGGTGCGCTGGATTTCGGCGTTGTTGGTGCGGTAGGGCGTGTTCGCCAACCTGACGACAATCTCGCCGGTTCCATCGGCATTGGCAAACGCCCAGCCTTCGCCTGCCCATTGATGCGTATAGGCAATGCAGTCGTGGTGACCGAGTTCCTCGAGCTTTCGGGGGGTCCCACGCGCTGCAAGATAAGACGGCGCCGCGCAGATAATCACGGGGGCCGGCATGATCTTGCGCGCCACGAGGCTCGAATCAGGTAGGCGACCCATCCGGATTGCCAAGTCCAGCCGATTTTCGACCAGATCGATAACCTTGTCATCGCACAGCACGTCAAGACGGACGCCAGGATATGCCTCGGTAAACTGCGACAGGATGGGCGACAGGCGGCTCGCAAAGGCGGCGGGCGCCGTAAGCCGCAGAAGTCCCTCCGGCCTCGCCTGGAAAGCCGTTGTCAACCTTTCCGCATCGTCGAGTTCGCGCAGGACGAGCCTGGCACGGTCGTAGAAGGCTTGTCCGGCGTCGGTCAACGACACGCGGCGCGTCGTTCGATGAAGCAGCCGCGTGGCCAGGCGTGCCTCGAGCGTGGCGACATGCTTGCTCACCATGGCCGGTGACAGGCGCAGGCTGCGTGCCGCGGCGGCAAACCCGCCGGTCTCCACGACGCGGACAAAGGCTTCAATGGTCGCGAATCGATCCATGCTGACAGCATGGATTGAACACTCTGGGTAGGCAAACCGTTTCCTGCCACGGCGATGATCAACCACGTGTCATCCGCTAGGGTCCGCTCGCCGCCTTGCACCACCTCGACAATCTCGGTCGCGAAAGAGGCGCCGGAGGAAAACACGATGATCACCGTTCTCGAAGCCGACCCGAGGGTTACCCTCGCGCAGCAATTAAATGCCGGCGGTGGACCGGTCGTCCTGGTCGCCCATTTCAAGGTCGATCCGGCCCTCGCCGATCAGTTCGTTTCACTGTGGCAAGCTGATGCCGCCTACTACACGGCGCAGCCGGGCTGCCTCTCGGCACAACTCCATCGCGGCATCGCGGGCAGCGGCAGCTTCATGAACTACGCCGTCTGGGAGTCGGTCGATCTTTTTCGCAACGCCCTGAACCCGAAACTGACGGAAGCGGCAAAAGCCTACCCCGACGGATCGTCGGTCGCGCTGCACCTGTATCGCAAGGTCGCGGTCGCCGGCATCTGTGGCGCCTGACGTCCGACGCATCACACAAGGAATACCATGAAACTCTATTACACACCCGGCGCCTGCTCGCTGTCGCCGCACATCGTAGCCCGCGAAGCCGGCCTGCTGATCGCGCTGGAAAAGGTCGATATCAAGGCTCCTGCTCGCCGAACACAGTCCGGCGCAGATTACACCACGGTCACGGCCAAAACCTACGTGCCGGCGCTCGAGCTGGAGAATGGCGAGGTTCTGACGGAAGGGCCGGCTATCGTCCAGTTCCTCGCGGACCAGGCGCCGGAAACGAAGCTGGCACCACCCGCGACCTCGTTCGAGCGCTACCGCCTTCAGGAATGGCTGAACTTCATCGGCACCGAGCTGCACAAGACCTTCGCGCCCCTGTTCCATCCTGACCATGGCGAGCAGGCGGCGGCGCAGGCGCGCGCGAAGCTCGCACAGCGGTTCGCGTTTCTCGACCGGCACCTGTCGAGCCACGACTTCCTCATGGGCGAGCAATTCACGGTGGCCGATGCCTACTGCTTCACGATTGCAAACTGGTCCGCGTTCGTGCGCCTGGATCTGTCGGCCTTTGCGAGCCTGACGACGTATCTGGACCGGATCGCGGCCCGGCCCAAAGTGCGCGAAGCCTTGCAGGCGGAAGGCCTGCTGCATGCCGCGCGCTGATGATGTTCCGCACGCAGGAACGAGCCCGGGCATGTCGCAACGAAGCATTCTCAGGCCTCGAACGCTGCACCACGGCACCGTGGTGAGTGCGGACTTGGTGGCCGCACGCATCTTCTACGAAGAATTCCTCGGACTCGATTGTACGAGCATTGCACCTGGCCAGTTGCTCCTGCGACTGCCCGCGCCCAGAGCCGAGGGCTGCGTGATTGAGGTTCATCAGGTCGGCGCGATCGACCGTCCGCAGAATCTTCTCAATCACTGGGGAATCGACGTAGCCAGTCGCGCCGATGTGGATCGGATTCACGCTGCGGCCAGCCAGTACAAAGAACGATTTGGCCTGCGACGGGTCATGACTCCGCGCACGCAGCACGGTGTGTACGGGTTTTACCTCCAGGACCGCGATTCGAACTGGTGGGAGATTGAATACACGGATCCGGCGCGTACGCATGTGAGCCTGATCGAGGCAGGCGATCAATATCCGGACTGATGTCCATGACCACTGCCCTTCAGGAGAGACCACCATGGCGCACCCCGAGCACGTTCCCATCGTGAACGGCATCCACCTGTCGCACGGCACGCTCGAACTGCGGACGCTCGCGCGGGCCAAGCGCTTCTATAAGGAGTTCCTCGGTTTGACCTGCGTCCGTCACCACGAGCAGGCGCAGATACTGTCGTCGGGCGACCAGCGCTGGTTCATCGCCTGCGTTCAGGCCGGCAACGGCGTTCACCCGCAAGGACGCGAGAACCGCTGGTTCGTCGAGCTTTATGCAAGGAAAGATGTCGACGCAGCGCACGACGCGGCGATGCAGCATCAGGCCGAATTCGATATTCAGCGCATCGATTCAGTGATCGACACCGGCCGCGGGCCATCGTTCTGCTTGCAGGACTGCGACGGCAACTGGTGGGAGATCGGCTATCGGACATTGGACGTCATCGATACTGGGTCGTGATCGATGGTCGTACCGCAAGAGGATTTTCCGCTGCGCCTGCGTGTGCGGTCGATCGAGCAGATCACGCCAACCATCAAGGTGTTTGAACTCGTCGGGCAGCATGGCGAGCAACTGCCGCCCTTCCAGGCCGGTGCTCATATCGAGGTGATGGTGGGCGGTGGCTCATCGCGCTGCTACTCGCTTCTGAACGATCCTGACGAGCGGCATCGCTACATTATCGCGGTCCTTCGCGAGCGCGATGGTCGCGGCGGGTCCGCGTGGATGCATGATCGCGTGCGCAAGGGCGATCGCCTTCCATGCCGGCCGCCGCGGAATGGCTTTGCACTGAACGAAGCGGCAGATCGGCACATCCTGATCGCTGGCGGTATCGGTATCACGCCGATCATGTCGATGGTGCATCAACTGCGCCGACTCGACGTGCCGTTTGTGCTGCACTATTGCAGCCGGTCGGCCGCCGCGACGGCCTATCGTGAGGTGCTGGCCGACATGCTTGGCGCTCAGGTGTTTTTCCACCACGATGGCGGAGACGCGAGCCGCGGACTCGACCTCGCTCGGCTCCTGCACGATCGCCCTGCCGGCGCCGATGTCTATGTCTGTGGTCCCCGGCCGATGATCGAGGCAGCCCAGAAGGCCACGCGTAGCTGGCCCACTGCAGCGGTGCATGTCGAGCTGTTTTCCCCGGGTGAGCCACCGCCAACCGGGCGTACCTTGTCGATGGATACAGGTTTCACGGTCGAACTGGCCCGCAGCAAGCTCACGCTCGAAGTGCCGCCCGATAAATCGATCCTTGCCGTGCTGTCCGAGCACGGTTTCACCCTGCCGTCGGTATGCCGGGAAGGCTGGTGCGGCACCTGCCAGGTCGGCGTCCTTGGCGGTGAAGTCGATCACCGCGACGACATTCTCGACGAGGCCATCAAGGCCAGCCACAGCGTCATGCAGGTCTGCGTCTCGCGGGCCCGTCCGGGGGAGCGGCTGATCCTCGACCTCTGAATCGCCGCGGCTGCAACAAACTTGTGGTACCTCCCGACAGGTCTCACTACTCTGACGGCCTGTCGCAGACGCCTGTGTCTGGAGGTACCGGTTATGATCCGTCGTCGTACATTCGCTTCGTCGCTGCTGGCGGCGCCGGCCATCTGGCCGCTGCGCGATGCGCTGGCTCAGACCCCGCGCGACACCCTGGTGATGGCGGCGCAGCTGGACGACATCATCAGCCTCGACCCGCACGAGTCGTTCGAGTTCAAGGGCAACGAGACGACGACGAATATCTACGAAAAGCTGCTGACGACGCATAATACGGCGCCGGACAAGATCGTCGGCGAGCTTGCCGAGTCGTGGGAGGTGTCGGCCGACAGCCTCACCCATACGTTCCGCCTCAAGGCTGGGCGCAAGTTCGCCAGCGGCAATCCCATCACGGCGCAGGATGCCGAGTACTCGCTGCGCCGCGCGGTGACCCTGAACAAGACGCCGGCCTTCATCCTCACGCAGTTCGGCCTCAACGGGCAGAATGCCGCCCAGATGATCCGCGCCACCGACGAGCGCACCCTGGTGATCACCATCGGCGAGCCGATTTCGCCGAGCTTCTTCCACTACTGCCTGTCGGCCAATGTCGGCGCCATCGTCGACAGCAAGGTGGTCGAGGCCAACAAGCAGGGCGACGACTGGGGCAACGGCTGGCTCAAGACCCATTCGGCCGGCTCCGGGCCGTACACGCTGCGCGCCTGGCGCGCGTCGGAGACGGTCACGCTGGAGGCCAACCCCAACTACCCGGGCCAGGTCCGCAGTCGCCGGGTCGTCACGCGGCATGTGGCGGAGCCGGCCAGCCAGCTCCTGCTGCTGCAGCGCGGCGACGTCGATATCGCGCGCAATCTCGGCCCCGATCAGCTGAAGTCGTTGGCCAGCGATTCCACGTACAAGGTTCAGCGCTCGCGCAAAGCAGCCGTCATCTACATGTGCATGAACCAGCGCCACCCCGAGCTGGCCAAGCCGCAGGTGCGCGAGGCGCTGAAGTTCGCGATCGACTACGACGCCATCCAGCGCAACATCGTCTCGACCACCTACGATGTCCACCAGGCCTTCCTGCCCCTGGGCTTCCTGGGCGCTGTCGACGACAAGCCGTTCCGCTTCGATCCGGCGCGCGCCAAGGCCCTGCTCGCCGAAGCCGGCCTGCCCAACGGCTTCAGCGTCACGCTCGACTACAGCCACATCCAGCCGTGGTCGGACATCGCGCAGGCCATCCAGGCCACCTTCGCCCAGGTTGGCGTCAAGCTGACCTTGCAGCCGGGTGAACAGCGTCAAGTCATCACTCGCATGCGGGCGCGCCAGCATGAAATGCTGATGCTGTACTGGTCGCCCGACTACATGGACCCGCACAGCAACACCGAGGCGTTCGTCTCCAACCCGGACAACAGCGACAACGCCCGCGCCAAGACCCTGGCCTGGCGCAACTCCTGGAGCGTGCCCGAGCTCAACGCCAAGGTCGCCGCGGCGGTCCGCGAGCGCGATGCCGAAAAGCGCGCCGAGATGTACATCGAGCTGCAACGTGAGCACCAGCGCACATCGCCGTTCATGATCCTGCTGCAGGCCATCGAAGTGGCCGCCATGCGTGCCGGTGTCAGCGGGCTCGATATCGGCCCGATCAACGACCGCATCTACTATCGCGAGACGACCAAGACCTGATCGGCGCGGACGCACCAGCGCATGCATCGCGCGCGCCTCGCCTCGTTCGGCGGCTGGTTGGTCACCCTGCCGCTGACGCTGCTGGGCCTGCTGCTGGTCACCTTCCTGATCGGACGCGTGATGCCGATCGACCCGGTGATCGCCATCGTCGGCGATCGGGCGCCGGCCGACGTCTATGAGCGCGTGCGCCTGGAACTGGGCCTCGACCGGCCGCTCTACGAGCAGTTCTTCCGCTATTGCGCGGCGATCCTGTCGGGCAATTTCGGCCGTTCTGTGATGACGTCGCGGCCGGTGCTGGAGGACATCACGCGATTCTTCCCGGCCACATTGGAGCTGGCCACTATCGCCACCATCCTGGGCGTCGCCGCCGGCGTGCCGACGGGCGTGCTGGCCGCCGTACGCCAGGGCAGCAAGATCGACCAGGTAATCCGGTTCCTCACGTTGATCGGTCACTCGGTGCCGATCTTCGTGCTGGGCCTGGTCGGACTGCTGGTCTTCTACGCCAAACTCCAACTCGTGCCGGGACCGGGACGCATCAACGTCGCCTTCGACGACATCGTGACGCCGGTCACCGGCATGCTGCTGCTGGACGCGGCGTTCCAGGGCGAGTGGGAGGTGTTCCGCGACGCCGTGGGCCACATCCTGTTGCCGGCCTGCGTACTGGCGTACTTTTCCCTGGCCTACATCGCGCGCATGACCCGTGCCTTCATGCTCGAACAACTTCGGCAGGAATACATCACCACGGCACGCGTCAAAGGGATGTCCGAGATGCGCGTGGTGTGGCGCCATGCGTTCGGCAACATCGCGGTGCCGCTGGTCACGGTGATCGCGCTCTCCTACGCGGGCCTGCTCGAGGGGGCGGTGCTGACCGAAACCATCTTCTCCTGGCCGGGCCTGGGCCAGTACCTCACCGTCTCGCTGCTCAACGCCGACATGAATGCCGTCCTGGGCGCCACCCTGGTGGTGGGCACCGTCTATCTCAGCCTCAACCTGGCGTGCGATCTGATCTATCGCCTCGTCGATCCGAGGACGCGATGAGCCGCACAGCCACCTGGCGCGCCTGGCTGGTCGCCGACACCCCCACCTCGCGGCGCCAGGCGCGCCTGGGCCGGCTTTACCTGCAGTGGCTGGCGTTTCGCCGCAACTGGCTCGCGGTCGCGGGATTGGCCGTGTCATTGCTGCTGACCATCGTGGCCATCGCCGCGCCGCTGCTGGCGACGCATGATCCGGCCATCCAGAATCTCGACATCCGCCTGCGGCCACCCGATGCCGCGCACTGGTTCGGCACCGACGAACTGGGTCGCGACATCTACTCGCGCATTGTCTACGGCACGCGCGTCACGCTGGGCATGGTCGTCGCGGTCGTCATCCTGGTCGCCCCGTTCGGCCTCGTCGTCGGCTGCGCCGCCGGCTACATCGGCGGCTGGTTCGATCGCATCGTGATGCGGATCACCGACATCTTCATGGCCTTCCCGCGCCTCATCCTGGCGCTGGCCTTCGTGGCGGCACTGGGACCCGGCATCGAGAACGGCGTCATCGCCATTGCGCTCACGGCGTGGCCGGCCTACGCGCGGCTGTCGCGGGCCGAGACGCTCGCCATCCGCAGTGCCGATTTCATCGCCGCCGCGCGCCTGCAGGGCGCCTCGACCGCGCGCCTGATCTTCGGGCATGTCGCGCCGCTCTGCCTGTCGTCTCTCATCGTGCGCGTCACTCTGGACATGTCGGGCATCATCCTCACCGCCGCCGGACTGGGCTTCCTCGGCCTGGGCGCGACGCCGCCATCGCCCGAATGGGGCGCCATGATCTCCACTGGCCGCCGCTTCATCCTCGAGCAGTGGTGGGTGGCGACCATGCCGGGCATCGCCATTTTTGTCGCCAGCCTCGGCTTCAACCTGCTGGGCGACGGCCTGCGCGACGTGCTCGATCCGAAGCAAACCTGATGGCGCCACCGCTCCTCTCCGTCCGCAACCTGCGTGTGCGCTTCGATACGCCGACCGGCGTCGTCGAGGCGGTACGCGGCATCGACTTCGATATCGGCCGCGAACGACTGGGCATCGTGGGCGAATCGGGCTCGGGCAAGTCGGTAACCGGACGGGCCATCCTGCGCCTCGTCCCCGCGTCGGCGACGGTCACCGCCGACCGCCTCGCCCTCGGCGACCTCGACCTGCTGAGCGCCGATATGGCAACGATGCGCGGCGTACGGGGGCGGCGCATCTCCATGATCATGCAGGACCCCAAGTTCTCGCTCAATCCGGTGATGACGGTCGGCCGCCAGATCGCCGAGGCCTATCGCATGCACCACCGCGTCGGCCGCGCCGAGGCCAAGCGCCGCGCGCTCGACATGCTGGCCGACGTGCGCATCCGCGACCCCAAACATGTCTACGACCTCTACCCGCACGAGGTGTCGGGCGGCATGGGCCAGCGCGTCATGATCGCCATGATGCTGATCCCCGAGCCGGACCTGCTGATTGCCGACGAACCGACATCGGCGCTCGACGTGACGGTATCGATGCAGGTGCTGGCCATTCTCGATGACCTCGTCACCCGCCGCGGCATGGGTCTGCTCTTCATCAGCCACGACCTCAACCTGGTGGCCTCGTTCTGCGATCGCGTGCTGGTCATGTATGGCGGCCAGATCATGGAGACCCTGACGGCATCGGCACTGCACACGGCGACCCACCCGTACACGCGCGGCCTTCTCGCCGCGCTGCCGACGATCGACACCGCCGGCCGTGACCTGCCGGTGCTGACGCGCGACCCCGCCTGGCTCGCGGCGCGCGGATGATCAGCGTCCGCCATCTCGACGTCAGCTTCGGCAAGGTCCGCGCGGTCAGCGACGTGTCGTTCACCGTGGCGGCGGGCGACATCTACGGCCTGGTCGGCGAGTCCGGGTGCGGCAAGTCGACCTTGCTGCGGGTGCTGAGCGGGCTGAACCGCGACTGGACCGGGACCATCGAGATCGCCGGCCGCGCGATTGGGCCGGTGCGCGACAAGGCATTCCATCGCCAGGTCCAGATGGTGTTCCAGGATCCGTTCGGCTCCCTGCACCCGCGCCACACCGTCGATCGCGCCCTGGCCGAACCCATCGCCATCCACGGGCTGGACAATGCCGAGGCCCGCATCGCGCGCGTGCTCGACGATGTCGGGCTTGGCCCGCGCTTTCGTTTTCGCTACCCGCACCAGCTTTCGGGCGGTCAGCGCCAGCGCGTCGCCATTGCGCGGGCGCTGATTCTGGAGCCCACCATCCTGCTGCTCGACGAGCCGACCTCGGCGCTGGATGTCTCGATCCAGGCCGAGGTGCTGAACCTGCTGGCGCGGCTGCGGGCCGCGCGCGAGCTGACCCTGATCCTGGTGAGCCACAACCTCGCGGTGGTGGCCCATCTCTGCAACCGGCTGGCGGTGATGCAAGGCGGCGCCATCGTCGAGGAGATGACCGTCGGGTCGCTGCGCCACGGCGAGCCCCAGCACCCCTACTCCCGCGAATTGCTGCGGGCGAGCCTCGGCTATCACCGGCCCGGGAGCGCCGGCGTCCCGCCCGCACCGGCGCGCAGCGACGAAGCATGAGCGGGCGGGACGCCCGCGCCCCCAGGGGGCCAGGCCGAAATCCACGCGCCTCTCTTCCCTGACCGCGCGCGCCCTGCTAAGCACGCCACCATGTCGGCCGATCCTGGACAATTCCTGCTGACCCTGCTGCAGGCCATCGTCATGGGCCTGCTGACCGGCATGGTCTACGGCCTGATGGCGCTGGGACTGTCGGTGATCTTCGGCGTCATGCGGGTGGTGAACTTCGCCCACGGCGAAATGATGGTGGTGGGGATGTACCTGGCCTGGCTGGCGTTCGACCAGCTGGGGCTCGACCCGCTGGTCTCGCTGCCCGCCGTCGCCGCCGCCCTGTTCGTGTTCGGCTATGTCCTGCAGCGCACGGTGATCAACCCCTTCATCGGCCTGCCTGAGCATATGCAGTTCATGCTGCTGCTGGCGGTCGCCATCCTGCTGGTCAATGCGTGCCTGGCGATCGCCGGGCCCGACACGCACGGCGTGCAGGTCGACTACATGTTCGACTCCTTCAACATCGGTCCGCTGGTGCTCGACGCGGTGCGTGTCTACGCCGCGCTGGCCGCCCTGGTGGTGGCTGGCCTGCTGTGGCTGTTCTTCACCCGCACGCGCGCCGGCAAGGCAATCCGCGCCGCCGCCGACAACCACATCGGCGCCCTGGTGGTCGGCCTCGACGTGCGGCAGCTCTATGCGGTCACGTTCGGAATCGGTGCCGCCTGTGTCGGCGCCGCCGGCGCCCTGATGCTGCTGATCGTGCAGGTGCATCCCTTCCTCGCCATCGACTACACGCTGCTGGCCTTTGTCATCGTCATCGTCGGCGGCCTGGGCAGCATGTCGGGCGCGTTGGCCGGCGGCCTGCTGATCGGGGTCTCCGAGGCCGTCGCCGGCGTGCTGCTGCAGCCGTCGCTGAAAAGCGTGTTCAGCTTCGGCCTGCTGATCCTCGTGCTGTTGCTGCGCCCGCAAGGGCTGCTCGCCCGCCGCTCATGAGCATCTGGCAGCGGCTGACCGATGGCGTGCCTGCGCGCGCGCTGGGCGCGCTCATGCTGCTGGCGGCACTGCTGCTGGCAGCGCCGTTCCTGCTGCGCGTCTTGCCGGCCGGCGACTACTGGCTCTCGATCCTGATCCTGGTGATCTACTTTTCGTATATCGGCCAGGCCTGGAACATCATGATGGGCTTCGCCGGCCAGCTGTCGCTGGGCCACGCGATCTATCTCGGACTGGGCGGCTATGTGGCGGCGGCGCTCTACGTCAATCTCGGCATCGGGCCGTGGCTCGGCGTGTTCGTTGCCATCGCCGCCGCCATGCTGGCCGGCGGCCTGATCGGCTTCCTGGGCTTCCGCTTCTCGCTGGCCGGTGTCTATTTCGCGCTGCTGACCATCGCGTTCGCCGAGTTCACCCGCATCCTGTTCGACCATTTCAAATGGGTCGGCGGCTCGGGTGGCCTGTTCCTCAAGGTCGAGGCCGAGGGCAGCGCCTTCAATCTGCAGGGCAGCCCGCTGCTGTTCTATTACGTGATCCTCGCACTGGCCGCTGCCGTGTTCGTCCTGTGCCGCTGGCTGTTGACCAGCCGGCTGGGCTACTACTGGCTCGCCATCCGCGAGGACCCCGAAGCCGCCCAGGCCGCCGGCATCAACGTGCTGCGCACCAAGCTGCTGGCGGTGCTGATCTCAGCCGGCCTGACGGCTGTCGGCGGCGTGTGGTCGGCGTTCTACTACAAGAACCTGTTCCCCGAATCGGCCTTCGCCATGGGCCGTTCGATCGAGGTCACCCTGGCGCCGATCATCGGCGGACTCGGCACGTTGTTCGGGCCGATCGTCGGCTCCGCCCTGCTGGTCGGGCTGGGCGATCTCTTCACGACGCTGGCCGAGTACCTGGCCAACACCTGGGGCATCAAGGCCGCTGGCCTCAAGCAGATCGGCTACGGCCTCGCGCTGCTGCTGATCGTGATGTTCCGCCGCGACGGTGTCTGGCCGTGGCTGGCCCGCCACCTGGGTTTCGACCGCCAGCGCGAGGACCGGCCATGAGCGGGGCACACTTGGCCGTGCGCGGCATCGCCAAGAGCTTCCGCGGCCTGCGCGCGGTGAGCGACGTCGCCTTCGACGTCCCCGGTGGCGCCATTCACGCATTGATCGGCCCCAACGGCGCCGGCAAGACGACGTGCTTCAACATGATCGCCGGCGTCTTCGCGCCCGACACCGGTGACATCCGCCTCGACGACCGCTCGATCGCGGGCCTGCGACCCGACCAGATCTGCGCCGCCGGCATCGGCCGCACGTTCCAGATCGTGAAGCCGTTCATGGGGCTCACCGTCGAGGAGAACGTCACCGTCGGTGCGCTGGCGCGTACACAGCACGTAACAGAGGCGCGCGCCGCGGCGCTCCGGATCCTGCACGAGCTGGGCCTCGATGACCGGCGCACCGTGCGCGCCGCCAACCTGACCCTGCCCGATCGCAAGCGGCTGGAGGTGGCGCGGGCACTCGCGACCGGACCGCGGCTGTTGCTGCTGGACGAGGTGATGGCCGGCCTGCGGCCGACCGAGACCGACCAGATGGTGGCCTTCCTGAAAGACCTCAACGCCCGTACCGGCATCACGATCCTGCTGATCGAGCATGTCATGCGCGCGGTGATGGCGCTCAGCCAGCACATCGTCGTGCTCCATCACGGCGAGAAGATCGCCGAAGGCACGCCGCAGGCCGTGACCCGCGATCCCGCCGTGCTCGAGGTCTACCTCGGGCAGGAGGAAGCACTCCCTCCCCCACAACGTGGGGGAGGTGGCCGAAGGCCGGAGGGGGAAACGACGTGATCTTTGTTCCCGAGACCACGACGGCTCCCCTCCGCCCCTCCGGGGCACGCCCCCACTGCGTGGGGAGGAGGTACTGACGATGCTCGACGTGTCCGGCCTCGACCTGCACTACGGCGACGCCCAGGCGCTGGCCGGCGTGTCGCTGCATGCCGAGCCGGGCGAGATCGTGGTCATCGTCGGCGCCAACGGTGCCGGCAAGAGCTCGCTGATCCGCACCATCCACGGCATGCAGCGCCCATCGGCCGGCCGTATTACCTTCGAGGGTATCGACATCACTGGCCGTCCCAGCCATGACGTGGTCGAGCGCGGCATCGGGCAGGTGGCGGAAGGCCGCCAGGTGTTTCCCAACCTTTCGGTGCTGGAGAACCTGGAGATGGGCGCCGTGCCCAGACGTGCGCGCGCCCAGGAGAAGGCGACGTTGGACCGCGTCTTTGGCCTCTTCCCGCGGCTGGCCGAGCGGCGCAAGCAGGCGGCCGGCACGCTGTCGGGCGGCGAGCAGCAGATGCTGGCCATCGGCCGCTGCCTGATGGGCCAGCCCAAGCTGATCATGTTCGACGAGCCGTCGCTGGGCCTGTCGCCGGCGATGACCCAGGAGGTGTTCCGTGTCGTGCGCCAGCTGCATGGCGATGGGATGACCATCCTGCTGGTCGAGCAGAACGTGATGGCCTCGCTGAAGCTCGCCGACCGCGCTTACGTGCTGGAGAACGGCCGCATTGTGTTGAGCGGCACCGGCGCCGAACTGCTGGACAACGACGGCGTGCGGCAGGCGTACTTGGGACTGTAACCCTTCCCCCGAAGGGTGAAGGGCCGCGAAGAAATGAGGGAGGACATGTCGTTGCCGGATCGTGCCGCCGTGCTGGCGGCGCCCTTTGCCGAGATCGACCTGGCGCCGCCCGCGGTCAGCGTCGAACGCCGATCGGATGGCAGCCTGCTGCTGCGCTCGCCGGTGCCATTGGCCGAGGCCCCGCGGTCGGTGCCCGACATGCTGCACCGGCAGGCGCGCGACAATGGCGATCGCGTGTTCCTGGCCGAGCGCAGCGCTGATGGCGGCTGGCGGCGCATCACCTACGGCGATGCCGCACGCGTAGCCCGCCGGCTGGGCGCAGCGTTGCTGACGCGCGGCGGTTCGGTCGAGCGGCCGGTGTCGATCCTGTCCGGCAATTCGATCGACCACGCGCTGCTGGCTCTGGGCGCCATGGCGATCGGCGTGCCGGTGGCGCCGGTGTCGACCGCCTACTCGCTGATGTCGCAGGACTTCGGCAAGCTGCTGCATGTCGTGCGCCTGCTGACGCCGCGCCTGCTGTTCATCGACGACGGCGCCCTCTACGCCAAGGCGCTGGCGGCGCTGCGCGCGGCTGGCCTGCTCAACGGTGTCGAGATCGTGGTCGGCCGCAATCCGCCCGGCGATTTCGCCACCACGCCGCTCGCCGAGCTGCTCGCCGCCGAACCGGACGGGGCCGTCGACGCGGCGTTCGCAGCCCTCACGCCGGACACCATCGCCAAGATCCTGTTCACGTCGGGCTCGACCGGCCTGCCCAAGGGCGTGATCAATACGCAGCGGATGATGTGCACGAACCAGCAGGCGATGGCACAGGTCTATCGCTTCCTGGGCCGCGACCGCCCGCCGGTTCTCGTCGACTGGCTGCCGTGGAACCACACCTTCGCCGGCAACCACGACTTCAACATGATCCTGTTCCACGGCGGCACGTACGTCATCGACGACGGCAAACCGGCACCGGGCCTGATCGAGCGCACCATCGCCAATCTGCGCGACGTGGCACCGACCATCTTTCTCAACGTGCCGCGCGGCTTCGACATGGTGATCCCCTACCTCGAACGCGATGCCGCGCTGCGCGACCACTTCTTCAGCCGGCTGGACATGATTCTCTACGCCGGTGCCGCATTGCCGCAGCATCTGTGGGAGCGGCTGGAGGCCCTCAGCGTCGCCGCCACCGGCCGCCGCGTTGCCATGGTGTCGGCCTGGGGCTCGACCGAGACCGCGCCAGCCGCCACCGCGGTGCACTGGCGCATCGACAGCGCCGGCATCATCGGTTTGCCGATCCCGGGCACCGACATCCTGCTGACACCCAATGCCGGCAAGATGGAGTTGCGGGTGCGCGGCCCCAACGTGACGCCGGGCTATTGGCGCGATCCGCAGAAGACGTGCGAGGCGTTCGACGCCGAAGGCTTCTATCGCATCGGCGATGCCGGCCGGCTGCACGATGCGGCCGACCCGACCAAGGGCATCGTCTTCGACGGTCGCGTCGCCGAGGACTTCAAGCTCAGTTCCGGCACCTGGGTGCATGTTGGTGCCCTGCGCGTGGCTGCCATCGCGGCCGCCGCGCCGGTAATCCAGGACTGCGTCGTCACCGGCCAGGACCGCGACGCGATCGGCCTGCTGATCTTCCCCAACCCGGCCGGCTGCGCCGCGCTCTGCCCCAACGCCGGGCCGACAGCAACGCTGGCCGACCTGACCGGGCGATCCGAGGTGCGCGATCGCATCATCAGAGGCCTGGCGGCGCACAACCGGGCTCATGCCGGCAGCTCCACGCGTATCGCCCGCGCCCTGGTCCTGGCGACGCCACCCAGCATCGACGCCAACGAGATCACCGACAAGGGATACGTCAACCAGCGCGCTGTGCTGGAACACCGTGCCGCAGAGGTGGCCCGTCTGCATGCCGAGACACCCGGCTCCGAGGTGATTATTGTAGCGGCATGAGCGCGTTGCCCCCGCCGACCCCATCCGAGATCGCCGGCATCCGCCGCCGGTACTTCCTCATGATGTCGTCGGTGTTCGTCATCGACGCGGCGATGACGATCCTGTACTGCGTCGTGGCCGACGCTTGGCGCGTGTTGCCGCGCAACGTCATCTCCGGGGCCTTGGTGCTGCTGGTAGTGAATCTCCTGCTGGCGCGCGGCGTCTTTGCCCCCATCGACCGTTTCTTGCGCGGCGAGGGCAGCTTCGAGGACATCCAGCGGCCGCTGACGCAACTGCCGATCGCCTCGGCCCGCAACGTCGGGTTGCTGGTCCTGCCGCTGTGGACGTTCCGCATCTATGCGCCGTGGTTCCTGCCTACCGAGTCGGACGCCTTCCCGTGGCCGCCGCTTGCCGATGGCATCGCGACGATCCTCATCGTCTCGCTGTTCTTCTTCACCTACACGTACTTCCTGGCCAGCGACTATCTCGCCAAGCTGTGCGTGTTCCTGTTCCGCCACTTCGGCCGCAACCTGGAACTCTATTTCGGCCGCTACGCCGCCAAGCTGGGTGTCGCGCTGCTGGTGATCGCCATCGCACCGCTGGCGGCGATCCTGGTCGATATCCATAGCTACGATGGCGACAAGCTGCGCACCGAGGTCATGGTCGACGTCGTCGACTCGCTGCTGGCCATGGCGGTGGCGATCTTTTTCGTGATCCGCAGCCTGCTGCGGCCGGTGAACCTTCTTACCAGCGGCATGGCCAAGGTGGCCGACGGCGATCTCACCATGCGCGTGCCGGTGACGTCCAACGACGAGATCGGCGCGCTGACCAGCGCCTTCAATCGCATGGTCGAGGGCCTGCGCGATCGCGAACGCATCCGCGAGACGTTCGGCAAGTATGTCAGCGAGAGCGTGGCCACTGCCTTGATCCAGCAGACCGGCGACAGCAGCCGCATCCAGGCCCAGGCGCGCGATGCCACCGTGCTGTTCACCGACATCGACGGCTTCACCGGCATTGCCGAGCGCCTGCCGGCCGAGACGCTGGTGGCGGCGGTGAACGAATATCTTGAGCTGATCCTGGAACCGATCCAGCGCAACGGCGGCGTGGTCAACAATTTCATCGGCGATGGCCTGCTGGTCAGCTTCAACTTGCCGCTGGCCAACGAGGACCATGCCAACGCCGCAGTTGCCGCCGCCGTCGAGATCGACCGCCTGGTGACTGGCCGCACCTTCGCCGGCGGTGTGGCGCTGGGCACGCGCATCGGCATCAACACCGGCATGGTGATCGGCGGCACCGTCGGTGCCGGCGATCGGCTGAGCTACACCCTGCTGGGCGATCCGGTGAACACCGCCGCGCGCCTGCAGGAGCTCAACAAGACCCACGGCACCCGTATCCTGGTGTCCGACGCCACGCGCCAGCGCTGCGGCGATCGCTTCATCTTCAACAGCATCGGCACGGTGACCGTGCGCGGCCGCGCCGAGCCGGCGGTGATCTACAGCTGCGGCGAACGCACTGCGGTGGCAGCGGCGTGATGATAACGAATTCCTCCCCACGCAGTGGGGAGGTGCCCGAAGGGGCGGAGGGGACGCGACGTGGTTTTTGTTACTGGGACCACGTGGGCTCCCCCTCCGGCCTTCGGCCACCTCCCCAACTGCGTTTGGGGGAGGAAGTAACCTAAGAGACCCCCCATGCCGCTTGACCTCAGCGCCGACCAGAAGACCCTGCAGGCGCGTGCCCGTGAGCTGGCGCGCGGGCCGATCGCGGCGCGCGCCGCCGAGGTCGATCGCAGCGAGCAGTATCCCTGGGACAACGTTGCGCTGCTGAAGGACGCCGGCCTGCTCGGCATGACGATGCCTGCCCGCTACGGCGGCCAGGGCAAGAGCTGGCTCGACGCCGTGCTGGTGATCGAAGCGCTGTCGGCGGCCTGCGCCGTCACCGGCCGCATCGCGGTCGAGACCAACATGGGCGCCATCAGCGCCGTGATGGCCTACGGCTCGGAGGAGCAGAAGCGCCTGGCCGCCGATCTCGTGCTGTCGGGCGACAAGCCGGCGATCTGCATCACCGAGCCCGGCGCCGGCTCCGATGCCAACGCCATGACCACGCGCGCCGACCGCCGCGGCAACCGCTTCGTGGTGAACGGCCGCAAGCACTGGATCACCGGCGGTGGTGTGTCGCGCCTGCACCTGATCTTCGCCCATGTGTACGACGCCCAAGGCAACGACGAAGGCATCGGTGGTTTCCTCGCCATCCGCGACGAAACGCCGGGCCTCAGTATCGTGAAGCGCGAGCCAACCATGGGTTTGCGCGGCATCCCCGAAGCCGAGATCGCCTTCGAGGACATGGAGCTGCCGCCCTCGGCTCTGGTGATGCCGCCGCGCGGCCTGAAGAAAGGCTTCGCCGACCTGATGACCGCCTACAACAGCCAGCGCGTCGGCGCCGCCACGGTGGCGCTGGGCGTTGCCCAGGGCGCCTACCAGCTGGCGCTCGACTGGTCGGAAAAGCGCGAGCAATTCGGCCGGCCGATCAACGAGTTCCAGGGCCTGCAGTGGAAGCTCGCCGACATGTCGATCCGCCTCGCCGCCTCGCAGGCCCTGGTCTACAAGGCGGCGCGCAGCGGTGCGGACGGCTTCCCCGACATGCTGATGGCGGCCCAGGCCAAGGTCTTCACCGCCGAAGCCGCGATCCAGACCGTCAACGACGCGCTGCAGGTCTTCGGCGCCCGCGGCTATTCACGCGACCTGCCGCTGGAGCGGATGACCCGCGACGTGCGCATGTTCACCATCGGCGGCGGCACCGCGGAGGTGCTGCGCAACGTCGTCGCCGGCGCCATTCTGGGCAAGAAGCTACCGCAGACGCGCGATGGCTGGACACGGACCGGCAAGGCGTAGATGGGTCCATTGCGAACCGATCAATTCACCACGCGCGCCCGAACGTATTAGCGTTGCTCCACCACCGAGTGCGTGGGCGAGATTTATGCACGATACTGCATTCGCCATTGGAGCGTCGTTCTTCCAACTGTACGCGCGGGCGCCGTGCACGATCCTCGAAATCGGCGCGATGAACGTCAACGGGTCGCTGCGCGACGCCGTTCCCGATGCTGCGACCTACATTGGACTCGACCTCGAGCCTGGTCCTGGTGTCGACATCGTCACCGCCGCAGGCGCCGACTTGCCGCTGTGCGACGCTGCGGTGGATGTGACGATTGCCAGCTCGGTGTTCGAGCACGACCGCCAGTTCTGGCGAACCTTCAGCGACATGTGCCGCGTGACGCGGCCGGGCGGCTACATCTACATCAACGCGCCGTCCAACGGACAGGTGCATTCCTTCCCGCTCGATTGCTGGCGGTTCTATCCTGACGCCGGCATCGCCCTGGAACAGCTGACGACGGGCCAACCCTGGTCGACGCGCCTGGTCGAGTCCTTCATCGCCGAGCGACAGGAGCACGGCTGGAACGACTTCGTCGCCGTGTTTCGCCGCGACGGTGACGGCGCGCCATTGCCCGCGGCGCGGCTGCACGAGACCATGCCGTGCCGCAACATCTACGATGCCGTCGCCGGCGAGCGCCTCGGTATCGAGCCAGACACCGAAGATATGCGGCTGCTGGCCACGTACCGTGCCTGCATGAACGCCCAGGCGCATCAGCTGGTGCACGAGGCAGAGGCGCTGGCCGCAGCCAACGCGACGGCCGAGCAGTCTTCGCGCCAGCTCGCACACCTGGCAGCGATCAATGCTGATCTCAGGACGCAGCTCGACTCCGTCCACCGCGAAGTCGAAACCTTCCGGTCCAGTTGGACCGGCCGTTTCTGCGGCCTCTGGTACGGCTGGTCGCGACGGCCGACGACACGCGGCGCCGACTGAGTGCCGTGACCTGACGGCGTTTCACTGCGGTGTGCGGATCGTGAACCCGGGAACGGGACGGCGCTCGATGTGGCCGGGATGGTACATGTCCATGAACACGACGGACTTGGTGCTGCCGCAATCGACGTCGTAGCCGTCGATGATCGTGGTGTACGGACCGGCGCCGAACGAACCCACGCGGCGGAACGCTGGCGTGGTGCCGTCGGGACAGACCAGCCGTTGCAGGTAGTCGCGCTGACCCGGTGGCCGGTACACCCGCACCGGATTGCCGCGACTGCCCAGCGGCTGGGCGTTGATGGCCTGCCAGTCGGGCGTGATGGTCTTGCGGCCCTCGAGCATGCTCTCGATCTCGATCGGACCAGACGCCTCCTGCGCAGCGGCGGCCACCGACGTCAGGCAGGCGGCGATGGCGATGATCGCTGTTCGCACGCGCTTCATGCGGACTCCCCATGGAACACGACCGTCGATGCCTCAGCCGGACCGCGCGCCTCCCGGCGCGCTCATGAGCGCGGCAGGAGCCGCGCGGTCCGGTCGCAGTGTTGTGCGCGCCATCTGGCGCAGCAGCGTCTCCAGGCTGATCGAGCGCAGGGTTGCCTCGGCGATCTCGTCGATCTCGGCCAGCACGCGGCCCAGGGCCTGGCCGACATCGGTGTCGTCGCCGGGCTCCGCCGCGCGGTTGCCGGGCTCGGTCTCGAACAGCGCGACGATGTCCATCAATGTCGTGCGCTTGGCGTTGCCGGCGAAGCGATAGCCGCCGGCAGCGCCGCGCTCGGCCTCGGCGAGGCCGGCCCGCGCGAGGTGCCGCAGCACCTTGGCGAGAGGGTGCGCCGAGACGCC
>Ga0187894_10001292_pt1 | contig 32399 bp, 25 predicted proteins | sample GBC1701081metaG_FD_136650 | JGI IMG/M metagenome (GOLD analysis project Ga0187894, IMG submission 136650) | White microbial mat communities from a lava cave in the Kipuka Kanohina Cave System on the Island of Hawaii, USA - GBC170108-1 metaG ...
CCTGTACACGCTCGTACAATCCTGTGGAGATTAGTGGCTCTTGACGGGCGCTACTCGACTAAACAGAAAGTAACCAAGCACGATTTTATGTTCTCAGGGCTTGTGAACTGTGGTCACTGTGGCTGCGCCCTTGTAGCTGAGAAGAAGAAAGGCAAATACGTTTACTATCACTGCACCGGCAACAAAGGAAAATGCCCCGAACCTTACACGCGAGAAGAAGTCCTGGACGAGTGCTTTGCTGACTTACTCAAAGGTCTGGTCTTTGAGGATCAAGTTATGGATTGGATCGTTGAGGCTTTGCATCAGAGCCACGCAGACGAGAAGCGTTTTAGAGAAGATGCGATCACGCGCTTGCAAGAGGAACAAAGCAAGATTCAGAACCGACTTGATCGCTTATACGATGATCGGCTTGACGGGTTTATCGAACCGGACTTCTTTGAGCGGAAGTCGCGAGAGTGGCGACAAACACAGAAGCGACTTGCCGATCAGATTACCGAATATCAGGAGGCAGCAAATGATTATGTGCAAGATGGTATTCGCCTACTAGAACTCTCAAAAAAGGCCTATTTTCTGTACAAACAGCAAGATTCAAGCGAAAAACGAAAATTGCTCAATTTCGTGTGTTCGAACTCAATATGGAAGGACCACACTCTCACTGCGACGTTTCGCCAACCGTTTGATCTACTTGCAATTACGAACACGACTTGGGAAAGAGAAAAGGCCGCCGGAGCCGATTCCAGCGACCTTCGTCCTATCTGGCTCCGCAGGTAGGACTCGAACCTACAACCCTTCGGTTAACAGCCGAATGCTCTGCCATTGAGCTACTGCGGAATAAGTGCCCTCACATAGCGTTGCAAACTATGCGCAGGGCGCGAAGGCGTTTTTTATAGCAAATGAGTTTGGGAGCGTCAACCGCAGAGACCCTTCCAAAGCGGCACCACACGTTGCCCAAACTTGCGCTCAGCGAAATTCTGAGAGAATATCTCACGCCCTAATTCACTCGCAGAAAAATCCGAATTCACGGGAAGAAAAACCAGATTCGCAAGCAGAAAGGTCCCCATGCAACGACGCACAACATCGTGGTACAGCCCAAACCTAAACATGGAAATGCCCCTCGTTTCCTACGGACATGCGGGACCGCCGCTGTTGATGTTTCCTACCGCTGCCGCCGATTATCTCGAGTACGAACGCTTCTACCTCGTTGATTCCATCAAACAGTTTCTCGACGCCGGCAAGCTGCGCGCGTACTCCATCAACAGCGTCAATCGTTACAGCTTGCTCAACGAACAGATGCCGCCGCATCTTAAAGCCGAACTACTCACGCGCTACGATCGCTATATTATTGACGAAGTGTTGCCGCTGATTCGCAATGAGTGCGGCGACGGCGAGAGCCGCCCAATAACCACGGGCGCGAGTCTCGGAGCGTTTCTCTCCGCCAACAGTTACTTCAAACATCCCGATCTGTTTCGCGGCGTGATTGCGATGAGTGGCAGTTACGACGTGCGCGCTTATCTGAAGAACTACTACGACGACAACGTCTACTTCAACAACCCGGTCGATTATCTTTCCAACCTGAACGACGACCATTATCTCCCGCTGCTGCGAAAGGCTGATGCGATCGTCATCATCACAGGCCAGGGCAATTACGAAGCTCCCGAACGCAGTCGCGCGCTCTCAGACATTCTCCATTCCAAAGGTATTCCTCACCTGTTGGATGTTTGGGGACCAGACGTCGATCACGACTGGCCGTGGTGGCGCAAGATGCTGCCTTACGCGTTAGGCAAGTTGCTCGGGTAGGCTAGGTAGCGCTGCCCTCAAAGCAGCGTGCCACAAAAAAGGCACAAGAGGCGCAAAGGATTCTGCAAACACTCTTGTGCTTCTTTGTGGCTTACCGAGCCTTTAGGTACGGGGCGCTTGAGACTCCGACGCCGATGAGCAAAAGCACTACGGTTCGCCGTCGCCTTTCTTTCCTTTCTTCTTCGCCGGCTCGGCTTCACGTGGACGCGTTGCGGGTGGTGGAGGTGCTTCAACTTTCGGCGTTGAGACTTCCGGCTTCGTTTGTGGAGTTGCCGGCGCAGTGTCTTCCGCCTTTGGCGGTGGCGGGAGGGTCACCTGTTCGAGTTTTGGTTCGGTTGTGCCAGCCGGCAAGGCGCCTTCTTCTTCCGTCGCCTCTGCTTCGGCGGCCAGTTCAGCACGCTCAGCAGCGAGCTCTCGTTGACGCTGGCGGAAGAGCTCTTTCATATCTTCCGGCATTGAAGGCGCCTTCGGAAACTCTTCCTTCTCCTTGTCCTTGAGAAACGTCTTCATGAAGTCGACGAACATCGGCAATGCGCCTTTGCCGCCGGTCATGTCGTTGCCGAGCGGTTTCTTCTTTCCGGGATAACCCATCCACACGCCGGTCACGTAAGTCGGCGTGTAACCGATAAACCAAACGTCGGTGTGATCGTTGACGGTGCCAGTCTTTCCCGCAACCGGATGCGGAAGCGAGTTCGCCGCTGTTGCGGTGCCACCGGTCACTACGCCACGCATCATCCCGACCATCGTTAATGCGACGTACTCGTTCATCACTTTGTACGTCGTTCTTTCCCACTCCTCGAGCGCCGCTCCGTCGCGATCGAGAACCTTGCGAATCAGGTGAGGCTCGACGCGAATGCCCTTGTTCGGGAAAGCGGAATACGCCGAGACCATCTGATCGAGCGGCACTTCCGTAGCGCCCAGAGCCGAAGGCAGATATGGTGACATCGGCACCTTAATGCCAAAGCGCCGCACCATCTGCGCGCCCGTTTGAATGCCAACGGTTTGCAGCAAGTGAACCGCCTGAATGTTCATCGACTTCGCGAGCGCGATCTTCAGCGGCAGATCACCCGAGCCCAGCGAACCGTCGTAGTTGTGCGGCTGCCAATCGCCGATCTTGATCGGTGCTCCGCTCACAGGCGTGTCCGGAGTCATGCCCCACTCGACCGCCGCCGTGTAAACGAACGGCTTGAACGCCGAACCGGTTTGACGATAAGCCTGCGTCGCATTGTTGAACTTGTTGGTGTAGAAGTCGTAGCCGCCGACCATCGTGACGATCTCGCCGGACTTGGCGTTGAGCGTCATCATCGCGCCCTGCACCGCCGGAACCTGCGACAGCTCAACTTTCAAACGACGATCCTTCTCGTCGACTTCTTTGATCTCAAACTCAGCGAGTTGTCCGTTCTTGAACTCATCTTTCGGTTGACGTTTACCCCAACCCATGTCGGCCGCGGTCAACGTCGCGGTGAAGTTCCCGAAGCGCACAGTCGCTTCGTTGCGTGCGCGATCGACTTTCATGATCAGGCCCATCAAGTGGCGGCCTTCTTCGTAGTCGTTGCCGTACCAGTCGGGATGCTTGTAGTTGTTGAGTTCGGTTGGCGTTGCCGGACCTTCGCCGTTGTTTACGGTCGTCGGAATCATCGTGTAGCTCGAACGCCAACCGGTATGCGTGCGGTCGTATCCTCTTAAGCCGGCACGCAAAACCTCGTAAGCACGCTTCTGAGCTTCGACATTGATCGTCGTGTAGACGGAAAGACCGCCTTGGGCCACGCGCGTCGTGTACTTGTCTTCAAGCTCCTGGCGAATGTATTCAACCGGATAATCGAACGGAGACGACTTGCGTTGTGACTGGTAATAAGCCGTGTCGGCGAGTTGGATCGGTCTGGCTTTCGCGGCTTCGGCTTCGGCTTGAGTGACGAAACCGTTTTTCGCCATCAGGTCGAGCACCAGGTCGCGGCGTTCTTTTGCTTTTACCGGATTTGACGTCGGCGAGTAGTCGCTGGGCGCTTTCGGCACGCCGGCGAGCAACGCTGCTTCCGGCAGTGTCAGATCTTTAGCCTGTTTGCCGAAGTAGGTTTCGGCGCCTGCTTCCATGCCGTAAGCATTCGCGCCCAGAAACATGTGGTTGACGTACAACTCCATGATCTGGTTTTTGGTGTAGTAGCGCTCGATCTGAAGCGCGAGGACCCACTCGTTAACCTTGCGCGTGTAAGTTTGTTCTTTTGAGAGAAAGAGATTCTTGGTGAGTTGCTGCGTGAGTGTGGAACCGCCTTCGATCTTGTCGGTCGTCAGGTTCTTCCACGCGGCGCCCATAATGCGAATGGGATCGATGCCGATGTGGTCGTAAAAGCGAACGTCTTCCACTGCGAGGATTGCATTCTTCAGAACTTGCGGAATCTCTTCGTACTTCAGCGGAATTCGTTTTTCGAGTGCAAACTCACCGATGACAGTTTCGCCGTCGTCCGCGTAGACGCGTGTGACCACGCTGGGGCGATAGGTTGCCAAGGCTGCGACTTCATTCGCCGCGCGGGAGTAGTTCAATTCGTAGGCGGCGATGATGCCGGTTAGTCCGCCGGCAGCGAGTGCCAGCAGAAGCACGGCTGGAAGCCAGAGTCTTGAAAGTAGGTGCCTGCGTTGTTCGGGTGGTGTGTTAATAATTGCTGTAGGCGAGTATTTAGAACGATTTACAGCCATAGATATGATTTCCCCCAGGGACAAGTTGCCTTGATTCCGTGCATTGTGACAACGTGGCTAGCCACAGGAGAGCCGGGAAAGTATAGCGCACTTGGCGCTCGGTGCTTCAAGGCCTGCCTGAACGGCATACAACGCCAGAGCCTGCCTTTGCGTCTTTGCATCCTGCGGGCGATAATGACCGTGCTTCGCCATGGGGGCGACAGGCTTCGACAGGAACCTGAACGATCGTCGCGATGCATGCCGGGCTCCCTTATGCAGCTCGTTAAAACGCGTAGGGAAACACAACTGCCAATAACAATGAATTGGCTCTCGCTGCCTAATTAGCACCGAGCGTCTCGCCGCAAGTTGCTCATGCGCGCGGAGTGAGATGTCACTTAAATGAGCTGGCCTGCTGCTTCGGTCCGTGACAGTGGGCGAGATCAAGTCGGACTAGCTCGTGTCGAGGTCTTGTCGCTTCACTGACTCGACATTGAGCGAATTTTTGTCGGGTTCGCCTGGCAAGAAAGAGAAGCGACTAAGCATGTAGAGTCCTTCGGCGTTGGTTTTTGGATCCGAGTTCAATTCTCGGCGCCTCCACCATAAAGTTGAGCCTCACTTAAGGTAGGATTTGCGTATGACTACAACTACTCAACTCATGACGGCTGAAGAGCTGATGCAGCTCGAAGGGCCAAATCGTCACGAACTTATTAAAGGAGAACTCCTCACGATGCCTCCTCCGAAGTCGGAACACGGCAGGGTTGCCGCAAACCTCACGATCCTTCTCGGGTATCATGTAAAGGCTAACAGGCTCGGTAATGTTTACACTGAAACGGGATATAAGCTCGAAACCAATCCAGATACAGTACTCGGACCAGATGTTTCTTTCCTTGCTCGCAAGCGTGTTGGCGACGTATCAGACGAATACTACCCAGGAGCGCCAGACGTAGCCGTCGAGGTCCTCTCACCCAGCGACCGGCGATCAAGAGTCGAGTGGAAGACCAATCTGTGGCTGACTCTTGGTGCAATATCCGTGTGGGTTGTAAATCCCAAACACCGAACCGTTGAAGTAGTGCGCAGCGATGGTTACAGGAAGCTCTTCCGCGAATCTGATGAACTGGTCGATGACACGGTTCCCGGCTTTCGCGTCGCAGTATCTGAAATCTTCAACTAGTCCATTTGGATCGCAACTTACCAATCGGGATCTTCGATAGCGGCGTCGGCGGGTTAACTGTCTATCGTGCCCTGCACGAACGACTGCCGAATGAACGATTCGTCTACCTCGGCGACACGGCGCGGGTCCCTTACGGAACGAAATCTCTGGCAACAGTGGAACGCTACGCGGTCGAGAATTCGAAGTTTCTCGAGGCGCATGGAATCAAGTTACTCGTCGTCGCCTGCAATACGGCTTCAGCTTTGGCCTTACCGGCCATTCGCCGCGAGATCAAGGTGCCGGTGATTGGTGTGATCGAGCCGAGCTCGCGTGCGGCGGTGGCAGTCGCGCGAGGAGAGAACATCGGCGTTATCGCCACCGAAGCGACCGTTAATAGCGGAGCATACGCAAAAGCGATCGCCGCCCTGGGCGCGACGAGCGAAGTTATTGAAAGAGCTTGTCCGCTTTTTGTCTCTCTGGCTGAAGAAGGGTGGGCGAATACCGACGTCGCCCGGGTGGTTGCAAAAGACTATCTGAGCGACTTCAGCAGGACGTCAATCGGCGCTCTCGTGCTTGGCTGCACTCACTACCCGATACTCAAAGACATTATTAGTGAAACTGTCGGAGAGAGGATTACGTTGATAGACTCCGGCGCCGCGACCGCTGCGGACGTCGAATCTTTGCTGGAAAACTCCGTGTTGACAGACGATGAACCGCTCGGCTTCTACCATGAACGCCGCCTTTGTGACGACCTCGATCATTTTTATGTCACCGACGCAGCCGAAAGGTTTGCTAAAGTAGCGGAAAGATTCTTAGGATCGGCTCCGTCAATTCTCGAGGCCGTGGAAATTTGGGGACATGATGAGCTTAGAACGCACTGACGGCCGCGCCCATGACCAATTGCGGCCCGTGCATATAACTCCCGGCTTCCTGTCTTATGCCGAAGGCTCGGTATTGATTGAGATGGGAAACACGCGCGTCGTTTGTGCCGCTTCACTCGAAGATCGAGTGCCGCCCTTCCTGCGCAGTTCCGGACAGGGATGGCTCACCGCCGAGTACGCGATGTTGCCGCGTTCAACGCAAACGCGAACCGCCCGCGAAACCGGACGCGGCGGTCCATCAGGCCGCACGCACGAGATTCAGCGACTGATTGGCAGAAGTCTGCGCGCCGTGGCAGACATGAAAGTGCTTGGCGAGCGCACGTTGACGATCGATTGCGACGTTTTGCAAGCCGACGGCGGTACGCGCACAGCCGCAATCACCGGTGCGTACGTCGCTTTCGCTCTCGCCAGCAATCAACTGCTCAGGAGCGGAAAAATCACGCGACCGTTAACGACGCATCAGGTCGCGGCCATTAGCGTCGGCATTGTCGGTAACACGCCGCTACTCGATCTGAAATACGACGAAGATTCGCGCGCGGAAGTAGACATGAACGTGGTTTGCACCAGCGACGGACGGTTCATCGAGCTGCAAGGTACAGCCGAGCGCGAACCGTTCAGCCGTGCACAGATGGACGATCTGTTGGCCCTGGCCACGAGCGGAATCGAGGAGTTGATTGAAATTCAGAAGTCGGTTATTGCTGCTGCGGCGAACGGCCACGCCGCCCATGGCATCTGAAATTCGCGCATCTGAGTCGGAGATTAGCGAGGGTTATGAAACGAATTGTGACATTCAGTTTGTTGTTGCTGGTTCTGCTGACACAGGTTGCGACCGCCCAACAGACCTACACGCACGACAAAGTTGAGTACACGTTCGATCTTCCGTCAGCGACCTGGCGCGCGATTCTGGAACCCGACGCCGCGCACGAACATCCCGAATTTGTTTACGGCGATCGACTCGACGGCTACCTGACGATTCGCAAAGAAGTGGTTGAAGCCGGAACCACTCCATCCGAACTCGCGCGACGCGATCAGGATCTGAAACTCCGCTTCCTGCCTGGCTTTGTTGAGGGCAAAGAAGAAAACTTCAACGGACGTCTTGATGGCGTCACCATCTCTTACGAATACGTGCGCACCGGCAAGACGATGCTCGGGCGCACTTACTATTTGCAGGTCGATAATCGCACTATCTACGCACTTCGTTTTACAGGTTTGCGCGACAAGTTGAGCCGGATTCGCAATCAGACAGATCTAATCGCCCGCTCCTTCAAGCTCAAATAAGTGAAGCTGCAACTCGCCCGCGGATTAGCAATCAAGCCTTCGCGTATTCACGGTAAAGGCTGCTTCGCCACTATACCTTTCAAAAAGAGACACAAGATCGCCGAGTATACCGGTGAGAAGATCTCAAACGCCGAAGCGCGACGGCGCGCGCATCGCCGGATGCTCAGAATCTGTGAGGTCAACAATCGCTGGAGTTTGGACGGCAGCCGTGGCGGAAACGGCACTCACTACATCAATCACTCGTGCAGTCCCAATGCGTTCATGCAGATCCTCTACAACCACGTTCTCTTTCGCGCTCTGCGCGACATTGAAGCCGGCGAAGAGATCACGATCGATTACGAGCAGACGTTGCACTCCGACGACAAACGTTGCGTTTGCGGCACCAGTAACTGTCGCGGAACAATCAATCGCTAGTTTTGAGTTCAGCCTTTAGGCTGCGTGCTCTCTGTATCTTTGTGTCTGCTCTGTGGTTCAAAAATACTTAGCAAAACAACCACAGCAGCACAGAGATACAGAGTTTGAACACAAACCTTAAAGTCGCGGCAGCGTGAAGCTGAACTTCGAGCCGCGTCCTTCTTCAGAATCCAGTTCCACCTGGCCGCCGTGCTGCTCAACCACTTCGCGCACAAACGACAAACCCAATCCGGTCGATTCTTCGTCTTTCTCCTGTCCTTCGCGGACGACACGATAGAACTTGTCCCAAACACGCTCCCGTGACTCAGCGGGAATTCCGTAACCGCGATCCTCGACACAAACACGCACCGTCTCAGCTTCAAGCGCCGTCGAGACAGTCACCGTCGTACGCTCCGGACTGTACTTGATCGCATTATGGACCAGGTTTTTCACCGCCTGCGTGATCAAACTCTTATCGGCCGCAACCGGCGGAATGCGATGCGCCGGCTGTTCGATCAGGCGAATGCGTTTCTTCTTGGCCACCGGCTGGAGCGAGGCAATGGTCTCGCGCACAACTTCATCGAGCCGCAGCGGAATCTTCAACACTTCCTGCTTGTCGCTGCGTTGCAACTGCGTCACCGAAAGGAAGGTATTGATCATGCGCGACATGCGCTGCGATTCATTCGCGATGATCGAAACAAACTCTCGCGCTTGTGGCGGGATACTTTCGTCGGCGGTCAACAGCTCGGCGAAACCGTTAATGCTTGTGAGCGGCGTGCGCAGTTCGTGCGACATCAGCGAGATCATGTCGCTCTTCAGTTTTTCAAGCTCTTTCGTTTGGCTGAGGTCTTCGACGTAAACAGCGAGGCCGATCGGTTCGCCTGTTGCCGCGTCTTGCTGATCGCGCAGCAGCGAGATGCGAAGTTTGAGAGTCTGGCCTTTTTGAGCAAAGTCGAGTTCGCCCTGGTAATCGATTCCGGTTTGCAACACGCGGCGCACGGCGATTTCTGGCTCGTCGAAGATGCCGGTGCGGAAGTTGTTGAGTAGACCGATGAGGTCCAGATGTTGTGCGCGTTCCTGACTGAGTCCGGCGTAACGAAGAATCGTTGAATTAGTTAAGGCGACCGTGCCGTCGAGGTAAGCGATCGCGACGCCGTCGTTGATCTGCGCAAGCGCCTTTGCTTCACAGCGCTGCTCGACGGTGATCGCTTTGAGCACGTTCAATGCATCGAGCTTGCGTCGACTGCCGCGCTGCGAGAAGTAACTGAACGATTTACTGCGCGCGGAGTTTTTGGCGAAGCTTTCTCGCTTGAGATTGCGAGCGAATTGCGAGGCGACGGCTTCGAGCAACAACTTGTCGTCGTTGTCGAGTTGTGCAGCCGGCCGGATCAGGAGCGCGCCGGCAGTCTCGCGTTCATGAAGCAACGGGACAGCAACCGTTAACTGTTTTGGTTCGCCAACTGTTTGACTGACCAGCTTGCCGCCGGCTGCGGCTTGTTCGCAGAGACTGACACCTTCCCGCCACACCGAATTGCGGCTCGCGTCGAGCGGCTGCTGGGTCGCGCCTTTGAAACGCGCGAGCGCTTCGAATGAATCCGACTCATCAACCTGAAAAACAATGGCCTCTTTCAAAGGCAGAAACGTATTGAGCAGTTTCAATCCGTTCATCAATCGCTGGTGAGCACCCGGGCCAGAGTCAGCGGCGGTGATTGGTGAGCTGAAGAGCGTGTTAAGTAACTGCCGATCGAGATGCCACAAACGATTGACCTGGACCAGCAGCAGTGCAAGACCGGCACTAAAGAGTAGCGGTGTGATCGGAAACTCAATGCCGAAGAAACGTGAGACAAACAGCATCGCGCCGCATAGCACGGCGAGACCGAGGAGCAGGTAGGGCCAGGAACGACGCAATTCGAACCCATTGAGCGTCAGCCCAAGCGCGACTGAGCAAGCCGCAAGAACAATCGCCAAGACTGGCACCGGACCAAGCAGCAGTTCGACCGTTTCGGTACGAGCCAGGATCCCCGTGTGGTCGAGAAGTTCAGGCACGACCCCAAAGCGCCAGCCGAGATAGCCGGCGAGTCCCGCAAAGAGGCTGAGTGCGGTGGCAGAGATATGGGTCGTGACAGTTTTGGAGCGGGTCAAGCAGAAAAAGGGACCAGGAGCTAGAGGCGCGCCTGGAAGGAGTCAAGATCGTGGGCGGCTCGCTAAAATCCTAAAGCCGCGAACGAATTATACAATGCCCGTCATTCTTAAATCTACGGTCAAGTTGGGTCGGTTTAGAGGCGTTTTAGTGCGGCGATCAGGGCGGGGAGGTCGTCTGTCGAGACGGTGCGGAGGTCGAGCAGAACTTTGTCTTCCGAGATGCGAGAAACGATTGCCGGCGAAGAATTACGGAGCTGTTGCTCAAGTTCTCCCGCAGATTTCCGCGGATGGGTGAGCGCGATGAGCACCGACTTGATCGACGAGGTCGGCGCCGCGCCTCCGCCGATGGCCGACTCGCCGGGTTCGAGCGCGAGATTCAGATCGGTGGAGCCGAGCTGTTCGATCAGCGCTTTTGCGCGCTGCTCGATCTCGGCTTCCGTCAGCGAAAGCATTTGGAGCACTGGCACTTCGTCGAAGGCTTTGTCGCGTTGGTGAGCGGTGAGTGTCGCTTCGAGCGCAGCGAGCCGGAGTTTATCGCTCCGCAACGCGCGATAGAGCGGATGTTTGCGCAGTCGTTCGACGATTGCTCGTTTGCCAACGATCAGTCCGGCTTGCGCGGAACCGAGCAGTTTGTCGCCACTAAACGAGATCACGTCGGCGCCACTCGCGACGATCTCGCTCACGGTCGGTTCAGCAACCACGCCATAAGACCTCAGATCACTCAACAAACCTGAGCCGGCGTCTTCGTACAGTGGCAGATCATTTTCGTGGGCGAGTGCCGTCAGTTCAGACAATTGCGGCGAACTCGTAAACCCGACAATGCGATAGTTCGATGGATGGACCCGCATGAGCAAACGCGTATTCAAGTTGATCGCGGTGCGATAATCTTCCAAGTGCGTGCGGTTGGTTGTGCCGACTTCAACCATGCGCGTGCCCGAACTCGCCATGACGTCCGGCACCCGGAAGTCGCCGCCGATTTCGACCAATTCACCGCGCGAAACGATCGTCTCGCCGTCTCCGGCCAGAACTGTGAGAATCAACAACGCTGCCGCGGCGCAGTTGTTTACGACCAGTGCGTCTTCGGCTCCGGTCAAATCTTTCAAAAGCGACTCGACACGTGCGCCGCGTTTGCCGCGCGTGCCAGTGGCGATGTCGTATTCCAAATTGCAATTACCCGCTGCTCCGTCAATGGCCGCGCGCGCCGCGCCTGAAAGTGGCGCGCGTCCGAGATTTGTGTGGAGCAAAACGCCGGTGGCGTTGATCACCTTCTTGAGGCCGGTTTCGCCTTCGCGTTTCGCAGTTTGCTCCATCCTCCGCACGGCTTCGGCGAGCAGGGCTTCGGCGGAGTGACCGTTGGCCAGTTCGATCTCATTGTTTCGAATTAACGCGCGGATCTCGGTCGTGACGCTTCTCGCTATTGCGGTTACTCGTTTCAGGCCGATCGACTCGCGGAGCCGGTGCGCTACCTCAGTGCGCAGCAGTTGGTCCACTGACGGCACCTGACGGAGGTTTGAAATCTCTATTTTCTTGCGCTCAGCCATACCGGCATTATAGACTGCCTTCACTCGCGTTTGTCGTCCGAACGCGAACCCGCCCTAAAAGACCTCGCTCCGGAGAGCAAACCAAGTGGGACTACGCCAGAACAAGCTACTTCGCGCCAAATTACAGGTACAAGCGAAAAATAAGTATTCCACCGGAGACAATCAGCCGACCCCAGACGAACAATTGACCCGTTTGGAGGACGATATTCGCCGGCTCCGCATCGAGTTTGACATCTTCTTCAATGGCGCTGCGAAGCGTCCGCCTTACGACACCAAAGGCCGTGTCGAAACGTTACTGAAGCGGTTGGGCGACGATCGCACTCTGACTTACGCACAGCGTTATCGCTACAACTCGCTCGCGGTCCGCTATAACGCTTTTCGCGATCTGTGGCGCAGAACAATGCAGGGACGCGAAGAGGGGCGCGATCCTGCCTCGGCCGCCCGCGCCAATATCAAGAAAGAAACTGAGGTCGAGCTTGAGCCGGTGTCGATCAATTGCAGGGATCCCCACAAGGAGATCGAAATCGTCAAGAGTCTTTACAGTTCACTGCTCGAAGCCAAGCAAAGATGTGGCGAGCCGACGGAAGGTTTTTCGTTTCCCAAGTTTCACCGGCTGGTGGCCCAGAAGGCTGATGGATTGAAGGAAAAATCAGGCTGCGAGCGGGTTATATTCTCGGTAAGCGTGGAAGACGGCCATGTGAGTTTCAAAGCCAAAGCGGACCGTTAAAGCGACTCTCTTGATTTGGGACCGCCCGGTCCCGACCGAAAGAAAAGGCGACCCGAAGCGGTCGCCTTTTCTCGTGTGAGCTTACCGGACCCGTGACCGGAAGCAGTCAGTGGCTTTGCTAGAGCAAGCCGGGGAGACATTACATCTTCGTCACTTTTTCAGCCTGCGGTCCCTTAGGCCCTTGGGTAACCTCAAACTCAACTTCCTGGCCCTCTTCGAGGGTCTTGAAGCCGTCGCCCTGGATAGCGCTATAGTGAACGAAAATGTCCGAAGAGCCTGGCTGCTCGATAAAACCATAGCCCTTCGAATTATTAAACCACTTGACCTTACCGGTTATTCTAGACATAACAACGAATCCTCCTAACGATTCGGTAAAACGGACCGAAAGCCGCAAAGCTTTCGAATCGACTGGTTAATGCTTGTGAGCCGGGTCGCACCCTGACGTGGTGCTCGACGGAAACACACAACCAACAAAAAATGCATGATGAAAAGCGCGGGGAGCGCTAATTCAGCATGCACACACTTACGGGGGCAAAACTAACAAAACTCATTGACGTAAAGCTTTGATCGGGAGTGCGGGACCTGGAACTGCTGTCCCTGCATCGAAACGACGGCGCATACTAAGCCAATCTTTAAACGCTGTCAAGCAAGAAGTTCAGCTACCGGCAAAGCTAAGTTAAGCGAAGGCTCAGGTTAAGGGTCGCACCCTGTTTTATGGCATGGTCGAGCTACCTACTCGGGGTCTCGTTGGTTTGCAAAAGGTACGGGAGTGGGTTCACGGGCTGATCGTTAATCCGGACCTCGTAATGCAGGTGTGGACCGGTCGAACGTCCCGTCGAGCCGACTTTTCCTAACAACTGTCCCCGCGAAACCGCCTGATTTGCTTCGACGTCGATATGCGAAAGGTGGCCGTAGCGCGTGGTCAAACTGCCGCCGTGATCGACCACCACCAACTGCCCGTAGCCACTCTGCCAGCCAACAAATGTGACTCGGCCGCTCGCACCCGCAACCACGGGCGCGCCCCACGGAGCTTCAATGTCTTGTCCGGAATGAAACTCGTAACCAGAACCGCCAAACGGATTGTGGCGTCCGCCAAAACCGCCCTCGAGTTTTCCATTCACAGGCCAAATCGTCGGCGTGTAGCCGCGCTCACGCAAGACGGCTTCATAGGCGCGCATGTCTTCTTCGAGCCGGCCCGTCTTTGCCATCAGGGTTGCGAGTCCCATTTCATCGAGCGGCAAAGCGGGACCGCCAGAACCCGGTACCGGCACGTGGTCAACTACGCCGGACTTTTCCGCCAGTTTGCGCGAAGTGTCTTCAACCTTTTCGACGCGATTGTTTAGTTTTTCGAGTTCGACTCGCTGCCGTTCGTTTTCAGCTCGCAGGCGTTGGTTTTCGTATCTGGTGCGCAGGTGCGCGGCGTGTTGCGTTAATCCATAGAGACCGTAACACAGTCCTACCGTGACCACTGCCGCACCGGCAATAACGATCGTGACTAGTTTCTTTTCAATGCGAATTCTTTGTACGCGAGCTCTGGAACGAGAAGTGTGGGCGATGATAAAAGCGTAAAAACGTTCGTCTCTGGCCATTTTGGGCTGCTCCTGTTGCGGGCACGGTTAAATCCGGGGGCTGCGCCAGCAACCGAAAGGCACAAACTCGCCAAATGCGATTTGCGCAAATTACGGGAAAGTTGTTGTTTTCTTAACCTACTTGAAGATTTGCAGCGGTTGGATTGAAAACCTCAAGGTCCCTCCGAGGTGAAATCCATCCGGCCGGTTCTGCAAAGAGCCCTGACCCTATCACAGGCCTGTGAGCAGTTGCAACTTTGCAAGGAAAAAGCAATCCACAGATTATCGGGAAAGAACCTGCGGTTAGATGTCTTCGTATTCGCGTCGCTTGCGAGCGCGGTCACGGAAGATCGCCAGTACGATCATCACAAGCACAGCTAAAAAGACAACGACAATCGCGATCTTCAAAAGGGTAAGTAGAAAAGCGACGAGTCCGATCAGTTGTTTCAGCAGCGCTACGATCAGGAGGATCACCGCAATCAAACCGCCGAGTCCACCTGCAACTCTAACAAGCCCACAGCACATAAAAGTTTACCCCGTTAATTATGACCTAACTGACTATTGCGATCTCCGTTCGAACGGCAACGGCGTCACGTCGCGTCGTGCGAACTGAGTAGTTTCACCTGTGCGAAAATTGGTTGCGTCGGTCGGCCGCGTCCCCGCGACAACTGACGGCGGTGGACGTCGCGAATCAAAGCGCACGATTCGATCCGACGACTTGCTGCGGCGAATGTAATCAAACAGCATGTAAGCGCCAAGTGCCACCAGTGCGACCGGCAGCAGTTCCTTGATCGGCAGCGTCACTCTCAACAACGTGTGCAACAGGAACATCGTGCCGATGATGATCAGTGTGGTACCCCAAGCAAGCGGGTTTCCATAAAGACGTCGCGCGATCACATCGTCTTCAGCATCGGGGCTGAGCCCCGCACGCATCAACTGCGCCGTGCGGCAAGCATCAACCGCCGCAAACAACCACGTACCGATCACGCCGAGAATGAAGAAGTGCATTCCCTGCGTCACGACGGCCATCTGAAAGAAGCTGGCAAAGATTGCAAAGTGGACGATTGCTTTCGATGTTTGTCCGTTGTAAGCAGCGCCGAGACCGGGAACGAATGAAAGCAAAGTCGCGACGAACGGCGAACTCTTGCGCCGCAAAATGTGTGACGGACTGGCGTGCGAGTGTCGCAGCAACTCAACACCGGCGACGATGCAGTCCTGGCAAAACGGAAATCCGCGCACGCGATGATCGCAGGCCGGGCATAGCCACCGCGCACATTGATTGCACTGAACCACCGCGGGATTCTTGGCATGGTAGCTACAGTACATCATCGTGGTTTCCCTCACCGGTTCTTATGGCCGTTGTTGTCTGGCTTTCCGCCGCCGGCAGAATCCTTATGTTGATCGCCGTTCTGTTTCGGCGCCGGAGGCGGTGGCGGTGTCTGTTCGCGGTTTTCGTTTATCTCTTGCGGGCTTGCCGGAAGCATCTGCGACCGGGCGCCGGTTCTTTCAGCGAGCGCCAGACCCGCGTTGTAGACGCCGCTGATCGAACCATCCGCCGAGACCGTGTTGGTCAACACGAGCACGGCGACCAGAATCATCGTGGCGACACTGGCGAGCTGTGGCGAGATGATTGGATCGAGCCACAACCGGAAACGCGAAGCAGCGCGCGCGGTCCACGGAGCTTTGATCTCCTGCGGAGTCAAGGTGCCCAAAGTCGCCTGCATGATCTTCTCATGCAGACCTGCCGGCAACGGTTTCTCTTCGGATATGTAGGTGTAGCACGCGCCGATCGAGCGCACGACTTCACCGGGAAGTTCAGTGCAACGCTCACACAGCGCAGCGTGACGTTCCCAACGATGATAAAGATGAGCCGGCAGGAAGCCGTCGAGGTAGTCCGTCAGGAACTCCTCAAACTCATCGCAGGTCATCGCGGTTTCGGGAACTGTTTTCTGAAGAATGCGTGCGTCGAGTTCACGAGAGGGCGGCGGGACTGCTGCAACACGACACGCTGCCACAGTGGTTTTCACTGCCGAAAGGGTCTCATGGCAAAGCGGGCACTTCATCGCGTGCTCCGCCATTTGCCGATTGGTTTCAGGACCGACTACGCCCTCAATGTAATCGGTCAATAGGGTTTCAAAATCCACACAAAGCATCACGTTTGTCTTTCCTGCCGCTACTGTTTACTTCCGGCCCCTCAGTCCAATTAAACTTCACTCATCGCAACCACTTTCATGCGCCGGAGGATCTTTGCCAACTCAATCCGGCCCCGGTTGATGCGGGACTTAACTGTCCCTTCCGGTATTTTCAACAGATCCACTATCTCCTGATAGCTGAGTTCTTCAATGTCCCTCAAAATCACGCAGGTGCGCAGATCCGGCGAGAGCTTGTCGATGCCCGCCTGGACTTGCGCACCGAGTTCGCGACGTTCCATTTCCGTCTGCACCGAATTGGTCCGCGTGTGCAGGTGATAACTGTGGTCGGCGAGGTCGTCGGCCTGGTTATCGTGCGGCGTGCGCTGGCGTTTGCGGTAGTCGTCGATAATCAAATTACGCGCGAGCCGCATCAGCCAGTTTTGCAGGTCGCCCTGCTTAGGGTCGTATTGATCCAAAGAGCGATAGACCCTGACGAAAACTTCCTGCGTCAGGTCTTCTGCGGTATCGGCACGGGAGGTAAAGCGGTAGGCGAGGTTGTAAATCCGGCGGGAATAGGTCTGGACGATCTCTTCCCACGCGGCGCCGTCGCCCGCACGACACCTGCGAACCAGCTCGGCTCCTTCACTGACTGCCAAAGCCTTTATAGCCCCCACCGTATCCTCTCCAGGTACCTGTGCTTTGGGAACTCCGTCAAAGGCCGCGAACCTGTTGACAAGAGCCGTTTACGACAGGCGCCAAATTAAAGTTCCCGTTCAGACTTTATCCCAAAAATCTGTGTTCGAACAGGGCTTGGGCGTGTGTTTTGAGTTCAGCCTTTAGGCTGTCTTGTTCCCCTTCCGGCTAAGACAAGCTGAAGCTTGAACTCACAACGCTCAACTGCATTCTTGCCCAGACTCGTCTGGTGTAGTAGGCTCTCGGGCCGACCCAACATGTTGTGGTTTCGCTCGTAAGAGAGTTGAAGGCCAAAGGCTATCGCAAATACGTCGAGTTTGCAGCGCTCTGCCTGCTGGCAGCGGCGTTGCTCTGGTGGTTTGGCCGTAATCTCGACTGGCGTGAGGTACGGCACGCAGTGAGCACTGCCGATCCGTTGCTGCTCGTGATTGCTGTAGCACTCATCTCTCTCGCCTACCTGGTGCGGGCGTTCCGTTGGGGCGCCCTGCTCAAACCAATCGGCGCGGCGCGATTAAACGACCTTTTTACGGCGACGACGATTGGGTTTAGTGCCGTCTTTCTTCTGGGAAGGACGGGAGAAGTGGTCAGACCGGTTGTCCTGCCGATGCGCGATCCACGCGTCCGGCCGAGCGCGGCGCTCGTAACGATCCTCATCGAGCGCATTTACGACTCGATGGCGGTTGCGCTGATGTTTGCCGTCAACCTCATCTGGTTCACACCGCCGGTGGCACTTGAGGTCTCGTTTAGCCGCGTGCGAACCGTCGGATTTGCACTTTTAGGCGGCACGATAATCGGCATCGCTTTTCTGATCTGGTTCAGAAAGAACTCGGCAATGCTGCTAGACGCGCTCAACCGGCTCTTCGCGCGTTGGAAATTTATTCCGCAGCGTCTGGCAAATCTTGTAATCAGTATGCTCGAGCAGTTGTCGAGTGCGTTGCGGGTTCTCGTGAACGCGGCAGAGCTCGCGGAAACGGTCGGTTGGACCGTCCTTCTGTGGCTTGGAATTGGCGGCGCGAATCTGCTGGTGCTGCGTGCCTTTCACCTCGAGGTCGGCGTGTCTGAAACGATCTTCGTGCTTGGCTGGTCCATGCTCGGATCGTTGGTGCCGACGCCCGGCGGTGCTGCCGGTGCGTTTCATGCTGCGACCGCGGCTGCACTTTTGTTTCTCGGCGTCAAAAAAGAGACCGCTGCGGCGCTCTCGATCGTGTTACACCTCGTCGACTTTGGACCAGCAGTTTTATTTGGACTCTTTTATTTCATTCGCGGCGACTTGAGCATTGCCCGATTACGAACCTTGATCTCGCCGGCAAGCGCGGAGTTGTAGGACAGCATTATTGCCTGTCATTGACGGACTCGAAAGTCTGTCCTCCCTGGAGGATTAACATGAAATGTCCTTTCTGTGGATACCTCGAAGATAAAGTTGTCGACTCACGCGAGTCGCGCGAAGGCGACGCCATTCGACGGCGGCGTGAATGTCTTCGTTGTGAGCGGCGCTTTACCTCTTACGAGCGTATCGACGAGATACCTTACATGGTGGTCAAGAAAGACGGCCGCCGCGAGACGTTCGATCGCAACAAAGTAATGGCGGGCTTGTTGCGAGCTTGTGAAAAACGTCCGGTAGCCTCTGCCAAGCTCGAGAGCATTGTGAATGCAATCGAAAAATATGTGCAGGAATCCCCCGAACGCGAGCGGCCCACGAGTAAGATCGGAGAGATGATTATGCGGCGCTTGAAAGAACTCGACAAGGTCGCCTATGTTCGTTTTGCTTCAGTCTATCTTGAGTTTGAGGACGTGTCGGAGTTTATGACGGAGCTCAAGCAACTGGTGCAAAAACGGCGGTAAGGATGTCCACATGATCAAACCGATTCGAGCAACGGGGTTAGAACGACTCGAGTTACAGCGTCTGCGCGATCGCGTGGGCCGTCTCTACCTGGCTCTCGAAGAGGCTACGGAAGCAGAAAACCCGCTTGCCTCGGGAGCGTGGGCGCCGCCGGTAGACCTGTGCGAAACGGAGGACAAGATCTCCATTCGGGTCGAGCTCCCGGGCGTGAGTGTGGAGCAGATAAAGATTGGACTAACGAATAAGAAGTTAAGAATTTGGGGCGAGAAAAAGCGCAGACCGGCGCGGCGGCGAATCATTTCGTATCTTTGCTCGGAACGCAGTTATGGGAAGTTCAACCGGGTGGTGCCGTTGCGTTGGACCATTTGCGTGCGCAATGCCTCAGCGGAGTTGAAAAACGGCGTGCTTCATATCTATCTCCCGAAGATTGAAGATCGCCGCGGGTCGGAAGTAATGGTGGCAGTTAAGGACGCGAGTACGGAATAGGGAATTTGATATGGCAATAGTAAAAGACGCAGAGTTTACGGAAGCAATCGAAACCACGGATAACGATCAGCAGTTACAGATCCCGGCTGAACTGCCGGTGCTGCCTTTGCGCGACATCGTGATCTACCCATTCATGATCGTGCCGCTGTTCGTATCGCGCGAGAAATCAATTCGCGCGGTGGACGAGGCGCTCGCCGAGAACCGGATGATTCTGCTCGCCTCGCAGAAAGACCTGGATAAGGAAGAACCGATAGCCGAAGACCTTTATTCAGTCGGCACGGCGGCGGTGATCATGCGCATGTTGAAACTGCCTGATGGCCGCATTCGCATTCTGGTCCAGGGTTTGGCGCGCGCACACATCGAGTCGGTTGATGCGACTGGTGAGTATCTGCGTTCGCGAGTGAGTGTGATGCAGGAGGTGTTGCCGCCGGAGCGTTCGCTGGAAGTCGAGGCGCTCGTACGCAACGTTCGTGCGTCAATGGAGAAGGCGATCAATCTCGGCAAGAACATCTCGCCGGAAGTGATGGCGATTATCGCCAATCTCGACGACGCCGGACGGCTTGCTGATTTGTCGGCTTCAAATCTCGAACTAAAGGTTGAAGACGCTCAATCCGTTCTCGACATTCCCGACACGACCGCGCGTCTTCGACGCGTCAACGATCTGCTGAACAAGGAGATCGAAGTTCTCACAGTTCAGCAGGAAATCAACACGCAGGCGCGTGCGGATATCGATCGTTCGCAACGCGAGTTTTACCTGCGTCAGCAACTCAAGGCGATTCAAAGCGAACTCGGCGAGGGAAACGAGCTCGCCGAAGAGATCGCACAGTTCAAAGAGAAGATCGACGCCGCGAAAATGCCGAAACCCGCCGAGGAAGAAGCTTTGCGGCAACTCAAAAAACTCGAACGCATGCATCCGGATGCAGCCGAAACCGCCACGGTGCGCAACTGGATGGAGATCATGACGGATCTGCCGTGGTCGCGTGCTTCGGTCGACAACCTCGATCTGCAAAAAGCAGAACGAGTGTTGAATGAAGATCACTACGGCCTGGAGAAGGTGAAGGACCGCATTATCGAAGCGCTCGCCGTGCGCAAGTTAAAAGAGAAACCAAAAGGCCCGATTCTTTGTCTCGTCGGTCCTCCGGGCGTCGGCAAGACCTCGCTGGGAAGATCGATCGCGCGCGCCCTGGATCGAAAGTTCGTGCGGCTCTCGCTGGGCGGCGTTCACGACGAAGCCGAGATTCGCGGCCATCGCCGAACTTACGTCGGCGCGATGCCCGGCCGCATCATTCAAGCAGTGCAACAAGCGGGCACAAACAATCCGCTCATCATGCTCGACGAGATCGACAAAGTCGGCGCCGACTTCCGTGGCGATCCGTCTTCGGCATTGCTCGAAGTCCTTGACCCCGAACAAAACAATAGCTTCCGCGACAATTATCTCGGCGTGACGTTTGATCTCTCAAACGTGATCTTCATGACCACCGCAAACGTGCTCGACACAATCCAGCCCGCGTTGCGCGATCGCATGGAAGTCATCCGTATCGCCGGTTACACCGAAGAAGAGAAACGCGAGATCGCGATCCGGCATCTGCTGCCGAAACAGATGGAGGAAAACGGCATCACGCCGCGCGATCTGCACGTTTCAAAAACCGCGCTCACGACGATCATTCAGCAGTACACGCAGGAAGCCGGACTACGACAACTCGAGCGTGAGATCGGCAGGATCTGTCGCAAAGTCGCGCGCAAGATCGCTGAAGGGCACAAAGGCGCTATTCGCGTCTCTTTGAAAAACGTTCACGAGTTTCTCGGCGCGCCGAAGATCATTCCCGAAGAAATTCTCAAGAAAGATCAGGTCGGCGTCGCGACCGGTCTGGCGTGGACCGCAGTCGGCGGCGACATTCTCTTCATCGAAGCATTGCGCATGAAAGGCAAGGGAAACCTCGTCCTGACCGGACAACTCGGCGACGTGATGCGCGAATCAGCGCAGGCGGCGTATTCATACGCGAAGTCGCGCGCGAAAGAACTGGACATCGCGGAAGAGGACTTCAACAACTACGATTTGCATATTCACATTCCGGAGGGCGCAATTCCCAAAGACGGTCCGTCGGCGGGAATCACGCTCGCAACGGCGATGGTCTCGGCATTGTCGGCGCGTCCCGTGCGCAAGGACGTGGCAATGACGGGCGAGATCACGTTGCGCGGTAACGTGTTGCCGATCGGCGGTGTGAAAGAAAAAGTGCTCGCGGCGCGGCGCGCTCGCGTGACCACGATAATTCTGCCGCAACAGAACCGGCGCGATATGGACGAAGTGCCGAAAGAGCCGTTCAAGGACATTCGCTTTGTTTTTGTTGATAATATGCGGCAGGTTTTTCGTGAAGCACTGGGTGAGAAAGTGATTCCGCCCGTGTCTTCCGGCCCGCGGCCACAGCGAATGCCACAGGCTGCCAGTCCGCGAACAGCCCTGAATCGATGGCGCGAACAGCCTGATTTGATAGATAGCCGGCGTAAAGTGTGATACAACCGTGGGCGCAGGTGGCGAATCACAGTCAGCGCTTCGATTGATTCGCCCCGGCGGCAAGACCGATAGTCCAACCAGTAGTAAGGAGTTTTGATGAGTATTACCAGACGTAGCTACGTTTTCGCCTGTTTTGCTGTCCTCAGCTTTGTTATCGCCACTTCAATCACCGCCGCTGCCCAGCAGGCGGGCATCAATATCAAGAATTTCGGCCAGATGGACGATCGCTTCTATCGCGGTGCCCAGCCGAAAGAGGAAGATTACAAACACTTAGCTGCGATTGGTATCAAGACCATCATCGACCTGCGCAACGATCCGAAGGATTATGAAAAGCGCGAGGCTGAAGCCGCCGGAATCCGCTATGTGAACATTCCGATGAGCGACAAGGACTATCCCGAAACCGCGGCGATTAATCAGTTTCTAAAACTCGTCGACGATCCCGCAACCGGCAAATTCTTCGTTCACTGCGCAGGCGGACGGCATCGCACCGGCGTCATCGGCGCTGTCTATCGCTTCAATCATTACAACTGGAACTACGATCAGGTTTACGCCGAAATGAAGAAGTACGACTTCTACACTCGCTGGGGACACGGCGATTTGAAGAAGTTTGTGCAGGACTACGCCACCAGTTTTTTCCAAAACCGGAACACAGCCACTGCCGGTGCCGCCACCGTAACCACTACCGCCAACCACAAGTAGCTTGGTAGGACAGACTTTCCAGTCTGTCTCTTTCTAGTCTGTCTAAGGACACGCACGGGACAGGCACGAATGCCTGTCCTACTGATACAAGTACGAGTAGCTCTTCTTCTGATTCCATTCAATGCCTTCGACATTCTGGCCATCCAACGCCAGAATGTCCGCACTGAGTTCGTCAGTGCTCACCGTCGGACTCACGTCAACTGAATAAACAATACTGCCGGGTGATTCTTCGCTGGCTTCGCGATCCACTGCACGCAGTTCTTTATCGAATCCATACTTCTTGAACATCTCCCGCAACGCACGCTGCGTTGAGACGACGTTCTTCGTGATCACTTTCAACTCCATCGAACGAAACACCTGTTCCGGTTCACGCCACTCGAGAATCCAAAGCACCACTAACGAAAAAATCGCCAGCGCGACTCCCAAATCCCAACGACCGACACCGGCGGCGAGTCCCAAGGCCAAACAGATCAGTAACACCGTGACTTCTTTGGGATCGCGAATGTTTGTGCGAAAGCGAACCAGCGAAACAGCCGCGAAAATACCGAACGCGCGCGCCGCGTTGTCGCCTACGATGATCATCAACGCTGCGGCGACGATCGCCAGCAGAATCTGGGTTTGCGAAACATAAGGGTTGTGTTTGAGAGCGAGAAGCTTTCGGCGCGGCCGATAAGCCAACGCCGCGCCAAGCAATGCCGCCAGCAACAGCCGCATGGTAATTCGTCCGAGACTCGCGGCCCACGACTCACCGCGTACGTAGCCCTCGCCGTGCTGCATGCCCATCAGACGGTCGAGAAAGGGTTCGGCCGTGGCTGGTGTCGGCGCCGGCGTCGCCCGCGACAGCGGTTCTCGTTCTGCGGTCCCGGGCTGTTCGACCTGCGTGTACTCACGCGTCGTGCCTCCTTTGCCGATGAAGTAGACGGCCAGCGCGCTAACTAAAAGAACGCCGACAAAAACGACAATCAGAGTAACGACTTCTTTTTTTCTTTGCGGCTTCATTAATTACTACCAATCTGGATATTCGGCCGCAGACTTACCAACTCACTCGTGCGCGCGCGCACAGTACGTGTCAGTAGGTCAACTTGAGCCGGTGTGTAGTTTGCCGCGCGGAATGCGTCTCTGATTTGCTCATCACTTAGTTGAGCTAGCCAGGTGCCCATCCAAACCGCGTCGTCGACCGTGATGTCCTTCATCAAGCCGCGGTTCTTGCCGCCGAAGTGCAGCACCACTCGATTGCCTTTAACTTTCTCGAGAAACTCTGATTTCGCGTAGTTCTTTGGATTGTTGCGGCTGCGTGTGAAGCGCCAGAAGATCGGCGTTGTGCTGGCGTGACCAAAGGTCGCGCCGAGATCGCTGATGATGTAGCGGAGTTCGTTGCCACGGTCTGTGGGCACCTGAACGATCTCGTTGTTTGAGTCCTTCAGGTCCCAGTTGTTGATGAGCGCCATCATGATCTTCAGGCCCTGGTATTCCGTCGTGGACGTGAACGGGTTGCGCTTCCATTTCCACTCGCCGACGCGATCCCATTCTTCCGGGCGCGCTTCAAAGCGTGCGTTGGTAAAGGTGCCTTTTCCCGGAATCGTGACGCGCGGCACGAGATAGTTGACTTCCGTCAAATACCCGACGCCCCACAGCAGCCTTATTGCCGACGTTTCTGACTGGGCCTCTTTCCCGATCTTTACTACCCACTCGCGGCCCGAACCGTCGCGCACGCGATACTTCTTCGAGTAGCCACCTTTTTCTTGCTTAATGAACGTGATGCGCCGCAGGTCAGGACGCATTCTCGCGCCACCTGGACCAAGTAGAAGATCGCGCGATCCAATGTCAGTTGGCTCTTGCCAAAGTATTGGCGTGCCGGTAGGTGTCTTTTTCTTTTTTGATTTGGCGAGACCGGTTTCAATAGACGGAATCAACAGTGCGACGAAAACGAGTATCGCGATACGCACTCTGCTTGCACGATTCATTTTTTTAACTCCGGATGCGTTAAATTGTTAGTCGCTGCCGGGGCGTCCGATAAAGTAGTCCTGACTATTGAAGGGTTCGGAGTCGGTTAAAACGGGGGCATACCGCCCATCGGGTTGGAGTTCGCGGGCCTTGGTGTTGTCGGTGAGGTAAGTGTCCAGCAGGACATCACGAAGGTATCGTTTCGCCTGGCTGTCGAAAACAGGGGCGACCACTTCGATCCGGTGTTTGAGATTGCGCGTCATCAAGTCAGCGCTGCCGATGTAGACTTCTTCATCGCCGCCATTTGCAAACCAGAAGACACGGCTGTGCTCGAGGAAGCGTCCGACAATGCTGCGCACGCGAATGTTCTCCGACAAGCCGGGTATGCCGGGTCGCAACATGCAGATGCCACGCACGATCAGATCTACTGCCACGCCTGCTCGTGAGACTTCGTAAAGCTTCTCGATGATCTGAAGGTCGGCCAGACGATTGAACTTTGCAACGACGCGTGCTGGACGGCCCCTGCGTTTGTGTTCGATCTCGCGATCGAGCAGCGCGTTGAATTTGTCGCGCAGTTCAACGGGCGCGACCACCAACTTGCGATAGTACCGCTGTTCGGAGAAGCCGGTTAGATAGTTGAACAGCTCGGTGGCGTCGCGTCCGATTTCGTCTTTCACGGTGAACAGCCCGAGGTCGGTGTAAAAGCATGAAGTGGTCGGGTTGTAGTTGCCGGATGCGATATGCACGTAACGCCTGAGTGAATCGCCTTCACGGCGTACTACGAGCGTCAGCTTGCCGTGAGTTTTCAGACCGACGATACCGTAGACCACGTGAACGCCGGCTTCGTCGAGTTTTTGCGCCCATTCGATGTTGTGCTCTTCGTCGAAGCGCGCTTTGAGCTCGATCAACGCCGTGACCTGTTTGCCTTCTTCGCTGGCCCGTATCAGTGCCGGTGGAATCGGTGAATCAGGACCGGTTCGATAGAGACAGATCTTTATAGCCACGACGTCCGGATCATCCACGGCTTGATTAATGAACTCGGTGACGCATTCGTACGAGTCGTACGGATGATGCAGCATATGATCGCGTTTCTTGATCGCGTCGAAGATGTTCTTGTGTTCCGTGAACCACGCCGGAGTGTTTGGCGTGAACGGCGCGTCTTTCAGGTCGGGACGATCAAGATCGTAGAGCGACATCAGATCCTGGATGTTCAGTGGACCATCGAACCGGTAAACGTCGTCCGCTTCGAGATCGAGCGATGACGTCAGGTACTCGACCATCTCGTCAGGCATGTCTGCCGACACTTCCAGACGCACCGGCGTGCCAAAGCGTCGCTGGCGCAGTTCCTTCTTGATTACACTGAGCAGGTCTTCGGCTTCTTCTTCTCTGATGTTGATATCGGCATCGCGCGTGACGCGAAAATAATGACACTTACCCGGTTCCATCTGCGGAAAGAGCGCTTGAATGTTTGCCTCGATGATCTCTTCGAGCAACACAAAGCGCGAACTCGACGCGGCCACCGGCACTAAACGCGGCAACACCGACGGCACCTTGATCCGCACAAACCTGCGGTCGGTCAGTTTTCGCGAACTGATCAGCTTCATGTTCTCCGGCGGATCAACCATTAAACCGATGTTCACGCTGAGCGGTGAGATATACGGAAACGGGTGACTCGGATCAACCGCCAGCGGAGTAAGCACCGGAAAGATCTTCTCCGTGAAGTATTCTTCGAGTCGTTCCTGTTCGTGGCCTGAAAGCGAGTCGTAACGGACAACTGAGATTCCCGCTTCGTCCAGTCGCGGCAAAATATCATCGCGCAAGCATTTTCCTTGCTCGCCAATCAGCGTGAGCACTCGCTCGCGAGATCGCTCCAGTTGTTGTGCCGGCGTCAATCCGTCGGGCGAAACGTCGACTTCGTGCTCGAGCTCCTCCTTCAACCCCGAGACCCTGATCATGAAAAACTCATCGAGGTTCGAAGAGAAGATCGAAAGAAACTTCAATCTTTCGAGCAGCGGGTTGCGCTCGTCGAGCGCCTCCTCGAGCACCCGGCCGTGAAACTCCAGCAGACTTAGTTCGCGATTAAAGAAGAGTTCTGATTGGGATCGGGACGGTACTTCAATCGGCCTGGTAAATTCGTGAACTGTGGATTCTCTCTTAACGACTGTAGACATAGGTTTTTTGTTATATCCGGCAAATTTTGAGAGAAGTCTTGAATATAGGGAAAGCTAGCTACTCCCGCCGCAGGATTGGCAAGCTGTGTTCCATTCTGGTGTTACGAGGGCTTTACCGCTGTATTAGTGGCTTTTTGCGGGTTAACCGTTTTGTTACGAAATGGATTCGGCCGTGAACTGTATGGAAACGATGCTCGGCCCGAGTTTTATTCGCAGGTGATTTTTTGCAACGCGAAGGGCCGCCGCGGCGTTTAGTTCCTCACGCGTTTCGAGGATGGACCACGACAACCCGAGGCGAAACGTAAGGCATCTTTACCGACGCCGGGTTCATTGGTTCCTGGTTCACGCGGGATCGGTGGTCCTGATTTTGGTGGAAAAGTTTACGAATTAAGCGTTTGTTTCATTTTCGGGGATAGTTTGACACGCCAAAAAACCGTGTGGTAACCTCCGAAGTGATTTGGCTCCGACGGTGAGTCCAGCAGTATTCAATTCATAGAGGAGCCAAAAGATACCGCACCAAGACGTGAAGTGTTGCCCGATGTGACTTTCCCGCAGAGATAAAGTCGCGTAAGGATTCGCATTCACCTTTGAAGGAGTACGACGATTGATGTCAGCGAGCTACACTCGTTTGATGGCCCGTGTGGCTTTACTTACGGCGCTCGTCGCTACCGCGGCAAGCAGTTACGCACAGATTCCCGCAGCTTCATCTGCCCGTTCGATACCAACTGAAGTCGAACAATCAGAAGCACGCATTGCTCAGATCATCGCGCGCGCCGAGGACCACTTCCGCAAGGGCAAGCTGAACCTCGAAGACCGCAAGCGCGAACAGGCGCGCGAAGAGTTTGACAAAGCCGTTGATTCGATTCTCGAATCCGGGTTCGACGTGCGGGCGAGTCAGAAGTTGCAGACGTACTACCTCGAGTTGGTCGAACGTATCTATCGCGAAGAAGTACCGCTGCAGCAACCGGTAAACACCAGCACGACGCTGGTCGCCCAAAACAACCAGACGCAGGAACCCGCACAGAAAGCGACACCGCAGATCGGTTTTCGCGATCAGAAGTTTGAGCCGTCGCCGCTTGATGAGCTCAGCAAGCTGGTGCTGAACGAAAGCGAGAAAGAAGTTTCCAACGCGGATCTTCTCGCTTTGGAACAATCGAAGAAGAACGTCAACTTTTCCTTCACGCTCAATCCATTAATTCAGCAATACATCAATTACTACCAGGGGCCACGCGGCCGCGCGACGATGGAAAATGGTCTGCGCCGTTCGGGACAGTACATGAAGATGGTGCGCCGGATCTTCGCCGAGGAAGGCGTGCCGCTGGATATCACCTGGCTCGGCCAGGTTGAAAGCGCCTGGAAGCCGAGAGCAGTTTCCTGGGCTGCAGCCTCGGGGCTGTGGCAGTTTGTTCCGTCCACTGGTCGCAGGTACAACTTGCGGCAAAACGCCTACATCGACGAGCGCAATAGTTTTGAGCAATCCACGCGCGCCTCAGCTCAGTATTTGAAGTGGCTGGCGAACCGTTACAACGGTAACTGGGAACTCGCAATGGCCGCCTACAACACTGGTGAAGGCAACATCGATCGCGCTATCAGTCGTGCGGGCAGCGCAAACTTCTGGATGATCTACCCCTACATCGCGCAGGAAACACGTAACTACGTGCCAAACATCCTCGCGGTGATCCTGATTGCAAAGAATCCTGAGAAGTATGGATTCAAAGGCATCAAGGCGGATCCGGCGATGGCTTATGACGTGGTCCAGGTTCCGACTGCTACTAGCCTGCAACTGGTTGCCGATGCGACGGACACGAACATTGACCACATTCGTTCGCTGAATCCCGAATTGAAGCGTGACGTGACACCGCGTGGCGACACTTACAACGTGCGCATTCCAGCCGGCCGCGCCAGGCAGTTTGCCGCGCTCCTGCATCGCATCTCGCCTGACAAGCGTGAGACCGCGCGTGTGATCTCCATGGCGCCGGGTGAAGAACTGGAAAACGTTGCGAATCGCACCGGTATCAGCGTCGCTCAATTGCAAGCAATGAATAGCGGCGTCGATCTGAAGTCGACCACTAAGCTCGTGGTTCCGAACAGCAGCGTCAAACTCACCAAGTGGGTACGCGCAACTTCCGCCGGTGAAGCTGCTGCGCCTTCGTTGAACAAGGTTCGCGCGCGGAAGGGCGACACGATCGCGTCTATCTGTACGGCCCGCAATCTCGACGCGAATGAAGTGGCGCGCTTGAATGGAATTCCGGTTAATGCTGAACTTCGCGCCGGTCAGGAAATCAAGATTCCGGCAACAGCGGCTGCACCCTCGCGGCGTCGCTAAGAATCTTTTAGTTTTATCTGTCTTATCTGTGGTCCTCACTTTTAGAACCAGGAGCTTCCTCACATGCTCTTCAGAACTCTTTCCGCCGCCGTCTACGGCATTGATGCCGATCTAGTAGACATCGAAGTCGATCTCACGCAGAGTCGTGGTGAGACCGAACCATCTTCAGTTACGATCGTCGGTCTGCCAGATGCTGCCGTGCGCGAGTCGCGTGAACGTATTCGCGCGGCGATGCAGAACTGCGGTTACTTTTTTCCGTTTCAAAAAACCACGATCAATCTCGCGCCCGCTGACGTGCGCAAAGAAGGTGCGAGTTTCGATCTGCCGATCGCGTTGGGTATTCTCGGCGCGAACGGCGATCTCGCCGAGCACTACAGCCTGATTCATATTCTTTGCGTCGGCGAGCTCTCGCTCGACGGGCGCGTACGCGCGATCAAGGGCGCGTTGCCGATCGCGATCCTCGCACGTGAAGCTTCGATTCGCCACGTTGTGTTGCCCGAAGAGAGTGCGAAAGAAGCAGCGGTTGTCGAAGGTGTGAATGTTTATCCGGTCGCTGACTTGCGTAGTGCAGTGAAACTGATTGCCGATCTGCGTTCCGAAGCACCGCCGCTGCCTTTGCGCGTTGAGACGGCAGAGCTTCTCTCGCGAACGGAGCAATTCAATATTGATTTCAAGGAAGTACGCGGCCAGGTTTCGGCGAAGCGTGCGTTGGAGATCGCGAGCGCCGGCGGTCACAACATTCTGCTCATCGGTCCGCCCGGATCGGGAAAGACGATGCTGGCGAAGCGTTTGCCGACAATCATGCCGCCACTCGAATTTGACGCTGCGCTTGAGCTCACCAAGATTCATTCAGTTGCAGGTTTGACGGGACGAGCGGGTTTGGTAACGGAACGTCCGTTTCGCTCACCGCACCACACGATCAGCGATGCGGGTTTGATTGGCGGCGGCAGTGTGCCGCGGCCGGGTGAAGTTTCACTGGCCCATCAGGGTGTGTTGTTTCTCGACGAGTTGCCGGAGTTTGATCGGAAAGTTCTGGAGGTCTTGCGACAGCCGCTCGAAGATCAAAAGGTCACGATCAGCCGTGCCGCGATGTCTCTGACGTTTCCGGCTTCGTTCATGTTGGTCGGTTCGATGAATCCATGCCCTTGCGGCTATTGGTCGGACCCTACGCGCGAGTGTCGCTGTTCGCCGTTGCAAATTCAACGTTACATCGGGCGCATCTCAGGACCATTGCTGGATCGTATCGACATTCACATCGACGTGCCCGCGGTGAAGTTTCGCGAACTGACTGGCGATGCTTTACCCGAAACGGACAGTTCCGCCGCAATTCGCGCGCGCGTTCTCAAAGCTCGCGAACGGCAGTTACAACGTTTCCGCGGCGAGCGTATCTTCTGCAACGCGGCGATGACTCCGCGCATGATCCGCGTGCATTGCAAGATCGACTCACAGAGCGAGCGAATGCTCGAGAGCGCCATGATGCGCCTGGGCCTCTCCGCCCGCGCCTACGATCGCATTCTCAAAGTCAGCCGCACGATCGCGGACCTCGAAGGCTGCGACAAGATCGCCTCGACTCACGTCTCCGAAGCAGTCGGCTACCGCTCGCTCGATCGCACGTACTGGACGTGAAGTAATAATTCACCAACTGCTCAACTGAGATGACAGTTGCTGTAAAACAATTGCAACAGGTTGGACCATAACGAAATCCGGTAAAGAAAAGGTGTTGACAGTGGCTGGCCCAAAGCCGTAAGGTACGGCGCGTCTCATTGGCCCAGACTCTCACTCATATCGAGTTCTCCTAGCGCGAGACTCACTGCCGTTCTAATCGGGAAGACGACTCGCGGACCGTGCGCAAGAGGAAACTTACTGTGCACTCACTGATCCCAAACACTCGCTCAAAGTGCGTTCAGCTCATTAATCTTTTTTGCAGAGTCGCCTGTGGGTTGATCGTAGGCAGCTTGATCTGTCCTTTGCTTGTAACTGCCTCGGCCTTCACGTGCGCGGAGCCAACGAATGTTGCGCTGGCGGCAAACGGCGCTACAGCAACCGCGTCGTCAAGCTACACGGGCCATGCGGCCAGCGGCGCAATCAACGGCGACCGTCGCGGTCTGTTCGTCTGGCAAAACGGCTACTGGGCAGCGGCTTCAACCGGTTCTGCCTGGTTGGAAGTGCAGTTCGACGGCAGCAAGACCATCAGCGAGATCGACGTCGTTGTGGTCCAGGACAATTACAACGCGCCGATTGAACCTACTGACACTATGACGTTCGCGAGCTACGGTATGACGGCGTACGATGTGCAGTACTGGAACGGCAGTGCGTGGGTGACCGTTAGCGGCGGCAGCGTAACCGTCAATAACAAAGTTTGGAAGAAGTTCAGTTTCTCCCCGATTACCACGACCAGGATTCGCGTCGTGGGCAATGCCGCGGTCGATGGTTTTATGCGCGTGATCGAACTGGAAGCTTGGACCGGTACCTCACCCGCGCCGCGCTACAATTTGGCCATGGGAGCGACGGCCACTGCCTCATCGATCTACGGCGCCGGGTTTGAAGCCGTTAGTGTGATCAATGGGGATCGCAAAGGCCTGAATGCCGGCAACAACGGCAACTGGAACGACGCGCCTCCGGCCAACACGTTTCCCGACTGGCTGCAAATAGATTTCGGCGCCAACAAAACGATTGACGAAGTCAATGTTTTTTCGCTCCAAGATAGCTGGACCAGCCCCGTCGAACCCACCGAATCGACGACGTTCACGCTCTACGGAATGAGTGGTTTCGACGTGCAATACTGGAACGGTAGTAGTTGGGTAACCGTGCCAGGCGGCAGTATCACCGGCAACAACAAGATCTGGAAAAAGGTCACTTTCTCACCCATTACGACGAGCAAGATGCGCGTTCTTACGAATGCCTCACCGAGTGGTTCAAGCGTGCTCACGGAAGTCGAAGTGTACGCGCCACTACCGAGTGCGTGTGAGACCGTTGCACGGCTCGATCCCATGAACCGAACGGGTGGGAGTGGCGAGAACCCGCTCTCGCGAAACTTCAACTGGACGCTGCCGCTGGTGAGTCTGCCGGGACGCGCCGGAATGAATCTCAATCTGACGTTGTCTTACAACTCACTTGTTTGGACTAAGAGCGGTGGCTACATCTCATTCGACGACGATCATGGCTTTCCTGCGCCAGGATTCCGCCTTGGTTTTGCGGTGATTCAGCCGCTCTATTACAACGCGGAAGTCGGCACTAATGCATTCCTGTTGATTGGCAGCGATGGCGGCCGAACAGAGTTGCGGCGCGTGGGGGCTTCCTCGCTCTATGAAGCTGCCGATTCGTCACATCTGTTGCTCGATGCCGCTACGATGATGTTGCGTGCAGCAGACGGCACTCGGATGAGGTATGAGCTGAAAGGCAGTGAATACCAGTGCACGGAGATCAAGGATCGCAACGGCAATTACATC
>Ga0187894_10001293_pt1 | contig 32376 bp, 31 predicted proteins | sample GBC1701081metaG_FD_136650 | JGI IMG/M metagenome (GOLD analysis project Ga0187894, IMG submission 136650) | White microbial mat communities from a lava cave in the Kipuka Kanohina Cave System on the Island of Hawaii, USA - GBC170108-1 metaG ...
CGCTCGGCAGGTTGGTGCGCCTCGGCCAGATGGAGAGGAACGTCGGCCACCGCGTCAAGAAGGGCAAGGAGCCGACGAAGACGCGCGCGGTCCTCTCCAAGGAGGAGATCGCCCGCCTCCTCGACGCCTGCAGCGATCACTTCCGCCCGCTGGTGCTGGCGGCCTACCTGAGCGGCCAGCGCCCGCAGGAGTTGCTCGCGTTGAAGTGGTCCGACGTCTCCTTCGGGAACCGGACGCTCACGGTCTTCAGGCGCAAGGTCGGGCTCGGGGACTCGATCCCGCTCCACCCCGCGCTCGCCGCGGAGCTCAAGGCCCTGAAGGAGAAGCGCGCCAAGGACGGCCAGCGCGTGGTCCCCGACGACGAGCACGTCTTCCTGAGCGCCCACGGGAAGCCCGAGTGGGACTACCGGCCACCTTGGCTTCGCGCCCTCCGCCGCGCCGGCCTCGACCGGCGCAAGGGCCTGACCTTCTACTCGCTCCGCCACTCGATGGCGACCCACTACCTCGAACGTGGCTCCCCGGCGGACCTCCAGCAGATCATGGGGCACGCCTCGTACTCGACAACGGAGAGGTACGTGCGGGCGGTGTCCGATCGGGCGAGGGCCGGGGTTGAGGCGCTCACCGTGGCCGCCCGGCCGCCGGCTCACGCTAGCGAGGCGTAGGGCGCCCAACGCCGCTCACGCGAAGAGCGTCGGCCACACGCGTGGCAGATTCGCGTAGAGCACCCCGCCGCAGGCGAGCACCAGGTTCCCCGCCGAGTGCACGAGGATCGCCGGCACGATGGAGTGCCGCGCGCAGAACGCGATCGACATGAGGACGCCGCCGAGCAGCTGCGCAGGCACGAACCAGCCGAACCCGTAGGGCACCGCGTGGAGGAAGGCGAACACGAGGGCGTTCACCGCGATCGCCACCCACGCGGGCAGGAGCATCAGCAACGGCGGGAGCAAGATCGCGCGGTACACGAGCTCCTCCTGGAGCGGCGCCGCGACGAGGGCCGCCGCGGCATCGCCCAGCGTGCGCGGCAAGTCGCGGAGGAGCGCGGTCACATCGAGCATCTTCTCCACGGACGCCGGGAGTTGCGGCAGCGACCCGGCGGCAGCGAGGATGGCCGCGGCGAGGATCGCGATCGCCGCGGTGACAAGAGCACCGGTCACGACCACGGCAGCGCTCCAGCGCGCGTCCTCGCGAAGGCGGGATCGGTCGATGCCGAAGTCGGCCGAGGGCGAGGCGCCACGGCGGCAGAGCGCCACGACGTAGAGGGACGCGAGCACGAACCGGATGGCGTAGAGGCTGCCTATCGCGGCTTCCGATTCGATCTCTGGCGTGGTCGCGGCCGAGAGGCCCATGTCGATGGCGACGAGCAGCGCCGCCCCCGCGAGGAGTGGCGCCACGTCACGGACGGCTCGGCGTCGATCGACCACGAACGGGACCTTCGCGAGCGCGAAGAACTCGCGGAGGGGCATGACGGGCAGGCCCATGGGGGACGAATCCCAGCCGTGGGAGGTCACGGGCCGGTCATCCGACCAGGCGCGGGCGGGGATCGAGGCGCTCGCGGTTGGCCCACTGCCCCTACAATCGAGGGTATGAACCTGACAGGCCCGCAGGGAAAACGCTACCACGAACCTGTTGTCACCAGCTTCGCCCTTGGCGTCACGACCACGGCCTCGGTGCGATCCAATCTCGCCTGCCATCACCTTCGCTCAGCGGCGTACTTCGCGCGGCAGGCGGGCACGATCGAGAAGGTGCACGACAAGCTTGAGGACTCCTTCTTCTTCCAGCATCGCGCGTATTGCACGGGGGCGATCCTCGCTGCCGTGGCCGCGCTTGAGGCCGCGACCAACGAACTCCTTCTGGATGCCGTCGAGAACTCCAAGCGGCTATCCCACATGGATGCGAAGGTGCGCGCCGCCCTGGCCGCCAAGTGGCCGAAGATCGAGCGGAACTCCATTCTCTCGAAGTACCAGTTCATCCTGAGGATTGCGACCGGCAAGGTAATGGACAAAGGCGCCGAGCCCTACCACGCCGCGGACTGCCTCGTGACGCTCCGCAACGCACTCGTTCACTTCAAACCTGAGTGGGACACCAACCTCGACCATCACGCGAAGATCGAGGATCAGCTGCGGGGGAGGTTCCCCGAGTGCCCGTGGTTCGACTCGGGCAACGCATTCTTCCCGAAACGATGCCTAGGCTACGGGTGCGCGCGCTGGTCTACCGAGACGGCGCTTGCCCTCGCTACGGAGTTCTCCACGCGACTGTCCCTCGATCCCATCCTGGGCTCGACGGGCGATCCGCAGCTCAGCACCACCCCGTAACACACGCGGATAGGCGGCCGGACTGAGGCGCGGGCGGGGATCGAGGCGCTGGGTGTCTCCTGTCCGCCGCCGCGGACGGTGCGGTCCGAGTAGACGGCCTCCTCCGGCCGGGGCGCGGCACCCGCACGAGGCGCTATGCTGCGCGGCATGTCCATCACACTCGATCTCTGGCAGGTGATCGCGAGCCATCTTGGGGCGGCGGTCATAGGCGGTGCGGGGACCTTCTCGTGGACGCGGCTCCACAAGTGGCTTGATGACCTTGCGGCGCTGAAGCGCGATCGAGCCGCAGCCGCTACCTACTGGCATCGGGGGCTCACGTTGCTCCACGAAGAGATCGCGAAGGCCCGTGCAGTGGCCGAGCGGTCCAAGGAGTGGTCCTTCGAGACCGCGCGCATCTCGGACCTCGCGGGGCCGCTCTTGGCCGCGCGCGACGCGCTGCTCCGGGACCGCGCTCCCGAGAACTGGCCGGCCATCCACGACGCCATGGCCGACGTCCAGAAGCTGATCCGCATGGGCAATGGCCTCGCCGCGTGCGGGAGGGAGCGCAACGCCGCGGCCGGGAGGATCCTGCACATGGAGATGATCGCTTTCTCGCGCGACGTCTTGGCGAAGGTGGGACGTGTTCTCGGGCCACACCGGTGAACGTGCTTCGACCGAGGGTGGGACCCCCCCGGGCTCGGGCGGGGATCGAGGCACTCGCCATCACCTACGCCCGATCGATTCGATTCACATCCCCTCAGTGCGGCATACTCGCCGGTACCGGGGTGAGGTACAGACCCGTCGGAGGAAACCATGGTTCTCGTGTTCCAGTACGGCTCTAACGCAACGCCGGCTAGGTTGCTTGGGCCGAAGCGACTGAATGGGAATGGCCGAGTAGTCGGACCCGCAGAGACGGTGGAGGAGTTCGACATCGCCTTCGATGTGCACAGCCAGACGAACCGCTGTGCGGCGTCCAACCTAATTCGAACGCCCGGCCACAGGGCGTGGGGTGTCCTCTACGAAGTCGCGGATGACTTCGTGCGCGGCACGCGCCCTGACGGCCAAAGGACCCTGTCGGGCATAGAGGGACCGAGTTACGAGGAGAAGGAGATCATGGTTCGTCCACCCGGCGGTGAACCAGTGAAGGCGGTGACCTTTCTCGTGAGATCGGAGAGACGCACTGCCGGCCTGTGGACTGGGGCGTGGTACGTGTCGTGGATCGTCTACGGGCTCCGGGAGCAGAAGGTGCCGGAGATCTACTTGGCGCACGTGATCCAGGTCGCCCTTGAGGCAAACCGGCAAGCAAGCATGGCGGCCGAGGAGCAGAGCAAGGTCATCGCCACGCTGTAGGGGCGGGCCGCACGAGCGTCGCGCTCGCCTATGATGAAGCGGCATGTCACCGACCCAGTTCTTCGCTCAAGTGCCGGGGGACCCGATGTATGGGCACCTCCTGCGTGGTGGCAATGAGCACCTCGACCACGGTCGCCGAAGCGTCGAGCAGCTATGGAGTCGCACGGGAGTTTACGTGGGGGACGATGCCCCGAAGCGAGCGTCCAGGGAGTTCCATCCCGTGTTCTGGGAGATGTACCTCGCGGCCGTGCTCCTCGACCTCAACGTCGGCTTGGTTCCGCGAGAAAGGCGGAGGTTCAAGTTGAAGGGGCCGGACTTCGAGGTGGGGCAGTTGCCCGTCTGGATCGAGGCGACAGCCGTGTCGGCGGGGCGTGGTCCTGACGCCGTAACGGAGGCCCCGCTCGGACAGGCTAGAGACGTGCCGGACGACAAGATCCGACTGCGCCTCCTCGCGGGGATTGACGCGAAAGCCAAGAGGCTCCAAGGATACCTGGCGAGTGGACTCGTTGGGACCGACGAGCCGTTCGTGATCGCGGTGAGTGGGGGGCTTGTACCCTCGGCCCGCCTTGAGTCCTCCGTGCCTCGCATCGTGAGAGCCGTGCTCGGGATTGGTCCGCTCACGCTCTTTCTGGACCGGGAGACGCTTGAGACGCTCGACTCGCGCCACGAGTATGAACCGGAACTCAAGAAGGAGAACAAGTCTAGCGTTCGAACCGACCTCTTCCATGTGCCGGCAGGCGACTCCATCAGCGCGCTCATGTACGGGTCGGCCGACGTGCTCAACCAGCCGGATGCCGTTGGGCAGGATCTGATCCTCATTCACAATCCGCGGGCGCTCAACCGGCTGCCGCGCGGCTTCATCCGAAGAGGGAGAGAGTACTGGCTCGATGGCGAGAGCCTGAACTGCGTCACCCACTACTAGCGCACGTCATTGACCATCGGACAGGCGCAAGGGCCACAGGAAGATGCTGGCGACGAGTAGCGAGAAACGCACGACGTCGACGCCGCGAAGGTCGAGTGCCAAAATCTCGCCATGGGCGAGTGCGTTCCGGATGCGCAGGAAGAGTGCGAGGGTCCGCCGTCCGTCGCGAAGCCGAATGGCGTCTGGCCAGAAGGTCGCCAGCAGCGGCTCGGACAGCAGCTCCCTCTCGTTCAGCAGCGCGAGATCGAAGCGGCACCCGCTCTCGACGCGCCCGACCTTGAGAATCTTGAACCCGAAGATCTCCGCGACATTGCGGAGTATCGCCTCGACCATCGGCACGCAGATATGCGCCAGAGCCCAGTGGGTTGTGTAGGTACAGCCCGGGTAGCTGTGGCAGCTCGATGCGAGCTGCCAGTACGGGATATGGTTGGGCGAGATGTCCTTGAGCAGCTTGGGTACGTCGAACATGTGGTCGATCATCTGCTCCGTCGCGCCGTGGACCATGGTGAACCTGCGCACGAAGCCGGCGGCGCCGTCTCCCAGCGCGCGCTGACTCCACCACCAGTCGGTTCTCGCTGACGAGAGTCGGCCCCCTCCCTCGTCTAGGACGTCGTTCCATAAGCTGACACCATCGCGCGCGATCGCGAACGTCTCCCGGAGGAACTTGTCGCCGAGGGTCCCGTGCGCGAATCGGAACCGGGGGCTTGAGAGTCCTTCCCGGAAGAATCTGCTCAGCCCATCGAGGAGAGTGGGGCTGAGGCGTGCGTGCGCGCCGAGGGCCGCAAGGCTCTCCCGAACTCGCGGAACGACGCCGATAGGGTGGCCGTCCGCATGTGCGAGCTGGTGAAGTAGCCCCTCGATCTGTGTCACGACCAGGGACGCAACCGCCGGGAGGTCGTACCACGCTACGACGTCGGGCCTTCGGATGTCCTGGTACGTCTCTGCCGGTACGAAGACTCCGCTCTCAAGCTCGATGAACCGCGGCACGCCCGGCGGCGGCGGGATGTTCGGTGGCTCCCGCTGCCACGGATGAACGGCGGACTCTTTCCTCCTGAGCCCGACGGTCAGCTCACGAAGGACCGTGGACAGCGGCACAGCGGGGTGATCCTTGGCCTCCTGAATGTCCGAGGTATTGAGTTCGAACCGTCGCGGACCCGCGGGCGCGATGGGCACGGCCTCCGGCACGTCCTGGATCCCGTCGACCGTGAAACCGTGGCCGGTCCAGGTGTCCACGAGGGCAGCCTCGCGCCATGGCCCGTCGCCTTCACGGTTCACGAGCGCCGCATGTGAGCGCAGGAACCGCATGAGGTGGATCTGGCAGTTCCGTGCCTTGTCGGGGAGTTTCTCTCCGACGGCCACGGTGGCGGCGAGAGAGAGCATCAACTTGCCACCCACCTGGATCCTCTCCACAAGAAACTGCATGAATCTCTGCGTGCACACATCGCGCGGGATGCTCCTCTGCTGCGGCATCCTGTAAAGCGCCTCGACCACGGAAGGACTTTGAGCCATCCACTCCACGACGATCCGCCGAGTGCGCCCCGGCTTGAGCTTGATCCCCTGAGCGCGTCCCTGGATCACCGCGGCCGCGACAAGGTCCTGGGTCCAGTCGTCGCGGATCCGATCGAGTGTCCAAGGGTCTTTCATGGCCAGGGTGAACTTGGCGGAACTGCTGTTCAGGCGTCGAACGAGTTCTGGGATCTGTTCACGCTTCTGGAGCATGGCGAGCGCATCGCGGGCGAACTGGTCGAGGAAGAGCCGCTCCTCGGTGACACTGCGGAGAACCTGCTCCGCGTTGTTGCGCAGCCACTGGCGCGTCCACTCGGCCCGGCCCACGGGGTTCGGCACAGCGCCGATTCTGCGCCTCCTCCCAAAAGAAGCGCATCAGCGAGCGCATCAGGCGCTCCCGGCGCCTCCCGCGGCAACCTCCCCCGCTCGCCCTAAGTCCGCGCCGCTGGTAGACTTGCGCGCGCCACGGGGCCGTAGCTCAATGGATAGAGCAGCGGACTCATAATCCGTACGATGCAGGTTCGACTCCTGCCGGCCCCACGGCCCGGCAGGAGGGGAGCGTGCGACCGGCGCCGCGGCCGGAGAGAGCCAAGACCGCGCGGACCGGCGCCGGATGTTCGCACTCCGGGGGGCGCGGTCGCCTTCCGCTTCACGCCCGCGCGCCGATGAATGCGTCCGCCTCGATCTCCACGAGCATCCAGTCCTCGATCAGGCGGCTCACCTCGACCATCGTCGTCGCGGGGCGCACGGCGCGGAAGGACTCCGCGTGCGCGCGGCCGACCGCCTCCCCGTCGCGGCGGATGTCCACGACGTACATGCGCGTGCGGACCACGTCGAAGAGGCCCGCGCCGACCTCGGCGAGCGCGCGCTCGATGTTCGCGATCGCCTGGCGCGCCTGCGCGCCCGCGTCGCCGTCGCCCAGGTGCCCGCCGCCGGGCAGCCACGCCGTCGTCCCCGTCACGTACACGTGCGGCCCCACCTGCACGAGCCGCGAGTACCCGACGGTCGCCTCCCATTTCGCGCCGCTCGACACGTTCCGCCGCCGGATGGGTTCCATGCGCCTCCCCCTATCATGGCGCCGATGGCCGAACAAGAGTCGGGCGACGACCGCCAGTTCCTCCGCGGCCCCGAGCGCCGCGGCTCCGAGCTCCTCCGCGCGATCCGCATCTTCCTCGAGTTCATGCACGGCTTCCGCCGGTTCCACTTCCTCGGCCCTTGCGTCACCGTCTTCGGCTCCGCGCGCTTCCCCGAGACGCACCCGCACTACGCCCTCGCGCGCGAGATCGGCCAGGCGCTCGCGCGCGCCGGCTTCACGGTCATGACCGGCGGCGGCCCAGGCATCATGGAAGCCGCCAACCGCGGCGCGAAGGACGCGCACGGCCGCTCCGTCGGCTGCAACATCCGGCTCCCGAAGGAGCAGAAGCCCAACCCCTACCTCGACGACTTCATCACCTTCCGCCACTTCTTCGTCCGCAAGGTCATGCTCGTCAAGTACTCCTACGCCTTCGTCGCGCTGCCCGGCGGATTCGGCACGATCGACGAGATCTTCGAGACCTCGACCCTCATCCAGACGGGCAAGATCGAGGAGTTCCCGGTCGTCCTCGTCGGCCGCGACTACTGGTCGCCGCTCCTCGACTTCATGCGGACGAGACTCGTCGCGCACGGCACGATCGACGAGGCCGACCTCGCGCGGATCGCGGTCACCGACTCCGTCGCGGAGGTGATCGATTGCGTCCAGGAGCGCGCGATGAGGCGATTCGGCCTCACCTACGGGCCGCGCGCGAAGCGCCGCTGGTGGCTCGGCGAACGGTAAAGAGAGGGGGGCTGGGGGGCCAAGCCCGCCCCCGCGCCCCCTTCCCTTCGCCCCGCCTCGGGGATTGGCCTCCCCTCGCGCGTCGACTAATCTGACCGCGCTTGCTCCGGATCTACACGCTCGCCGCCCACGCGCTCTCGAGCGAACAGCAGCCGGAGGCCGTCCACCCGCCGCCCAGGGGCGAGCGCGCCTGGATCGAGGCCATCGGCCCGAGCGTCGAGGAGTGCAGCCTGCTCGTCGCGGGCCTGGGCCTCCACGAGCTCGCCCTCGAGGACGCGCTGCTTCCCGGCCACCCGCCCAAGTTCGAGGTCTTCGACACCCATCTCTTCCTCATCGCGCACACGCCGGACACCGACGCCGAGGAGGGCACGCGCAAGATCGCGATCTTCCTCGCGAAGGACTGGATCGTGACCATGCTGCGCGAGCCGCTCGAGCGTCTCGCGAACATCGAGGCGCGGGTCCAGCGCGACCCGGACCGCTACCTCCAGGCGCCCGCGGCGCTCGCGCACCTGATCCTCGACCACATGACCGACGGCTTCGAGCAGCTCGTGGACGAGCTGCGCACGCAGGTCGAGGAGATCGAGGACGTCTGCTACGGGACGCCCTACGCGGCGCAGATGGAGCGGATCCTCGCGATGCGGCAGGAGGCAGCGCGGCTCGCGCGCACGGTGCGGAGCCAGCGCGACGTCTGCGCGGCGCTCTTCCGCACGATCCACCCGGCGCTCCCGAAGCGCATCCAGCCCTACCTGCGCGACATCTACGACCACATCCTGCGGGTGCACGAGATGCTCGAGGCCGTGCGCGAGGGGCTCGCCGCCGCGCGCGACGCCTACTTCGCGTCGGTCAACACGCGCCTGAACGAGGTGATGCGCACGCTCACCCTGATCTCGACGATCATGATGCCGCTGGGCGTGATCACGGGCGTCTACGGGATGAACTTCGAGTTCATGCCCGGTCTCAAGAGCGAATGGGGGTTCGTGCTCACGATCCTCGGGATGTTCGGGCTCGCGATCGGCATGGTCGCCTTCTTCCGCTGGCGGAGGTGGCTGTGAAGCGCGACCTGCCCCACGTGGGCTGGCGGGAGTGGGTCTCCCTCCCCGCCCTGGGCGTGCCGCACATCAAGGCGAAGATCGACACCGGCGCGCGGTCGTCCGCGCTCCACGCCTTCGACATCGAGCTGGTCCGCCGCGCGGGCGACGCCTACGTGCGCTTCGTCCTCCACCCTCTCCAGCGCCGCACCCTGAAGAGCGTCGCGGCCGAGGTGCCGCTCCTCGGCGAGCGGCAGGTGAAATCGAGCAACGGCCTCGTCTCGCGGCGGCCGGTGATCCGGACCGCGGTCGAGATCCTCGGCGAGTGCCGCGAGGTCGAGCTCACGCTCGTGCCGCGCGACGAGATGGGGTTCCGGATGCTGCTCGGGAGGCAGGCGATCCGCGACGGCTTTCTCGTGGATCCGGGCCGCTCCTACGTGGGCGGGCGCCCGCGGAGGAAGGGGAAGAGGAAGGTCGGGAGGAGGGAGAAGGGGTAGGCCCGGCCCCCCCTCTTCAACCACCGTTCACGGAGACGCGGTAAGCTCCGGGCCGCTTCCAGTCATGAAGATCGTCATCCTCTCGAGGAAGCCCTCCCTCTACTCGACCCGGCGGCTCAAGGAGGCTGGGGAGAAGCGCGGCCACGACATGCAGGTGATCGACTACCTGCGCTGCTACATGAACATCACCGCGCACAACCCGCAGGTGATCTACCGCGGCCAGCCGATCAAGGACGTGGACGCGATCATCCCCCGCATCGGCGCGAGCCAGACCTTCTACGGCACCGCGGTCGTGCGGCAGTTCGAGATGATGGGCGTGTTCTCGGCGAACTCGTCGATCGCGATCTCGCGGTCGCGCGACAAGCTGCGCTGCCTCCAGCTCCTCTCGCGGAAGGGGATCGGCCTGCCGGTGACCGGGTTCGCGCACGCGACGAAGGACGTGACCGGGCTCATCTCGGCCGTCGGCGGGCCGCCGCTCGTGGTGAAGCTGCTCGAGGGGACGCAGGGGATCGGCGTCGTGCTCGCGGACACGCAGAAGGCCGCGGAGTCGGTGATCGAGGCGTTCCGCGGGCTCGACGCGAACATCCTCGTGCAGGAGTTCATCAAGGAGGCCGAGGGGTCGGACCTGCGCTGCTTCGTGGTCGGGGACCGCGTGGTCGCGGCGATGAAGCGGATCGCGCCGCGCGGGGACTTCCGCGCGAACCTCCACCGCGGCGGGCGGATGGAGAAGGTGAACCTCTCGCCGGAGGAGCGGACGGTCGGGCTCCGGTCGGCGAAGGAGCTGGGGCTCCGCGTGGCGGGGGCGGACCTCCTGCGGTCGAAGCACGGACCCGTCGTGATCGAGGTCAACTCGTCTCCCGGCCTCCACGGCATCGAGACGATCAGCGAGGTCGACGTCGCGGACCGGATCATCGAATACGTCGAACGCCGCGCCAAAGCCCACAAGCCCAAGCGCGTAGAAGGCTAAAGGTTAGCTTCCGAGGCGCGCGCAAGCCATTGGTGGACAAGGGGTTGGATCTCGTGGGGTGCGGCACGCGTGCCGCACTTCGGGGGGAGCTTGGGGGGCCGGGTCAGCGCTCGGCGGAGGGCTCGGGCTCGGCAGGCGCCGACTCGCGCACGGCGTTCGTGACGCAGCGCACCCCGCCGCCAAGGATGATCACGGCCTCGGCCGAGATCGGGACCGGCTCGCAGCCGGCGGCCGCCCACGCGTCCTGCGCGGAACGGTCGAGCCGCTTCAGCCCGTACTCGGGCAGATAGACGCGGCACTTGCCGCCGCGCTTCTCGACGACGGCGTTCGTCCACGTGAGGATCACATGGTCCGCGGCATGGAGGATCGGGAGCCGCTTCACCTCGAACCCCGCCTCGCCAAGCCCCGCCGCGATCCGGTCGTATTCCTCCGCAAGGTCGAGCTGCTTCTCCCGGGGGAACCGGCCGAAGCGGCGCAGGTCCTCACCCTCGTCCATCGCCTTGAGCCCGAGCCGCGGATCCCCGAGGAGGAGCGTCCCCGGCCCCGCGACCGCGAGATACATGTCCACGTGCTCCCGCGCGAGCGGCGACTCCCGGCTCGCCGCGACGACGAGCCGGCGCCCGAACGTCTCCTCGAGCCGCGCACGAACATCCGCCTCGGTCCGCTCCCCGGGCACGACGTTCACCGCGACCGCGGCGGGGCCCGCGATCACCTCCTCCTGCGTGAAGAGCAGGTCGCCGCCCTCGAGCACGAGGTCGCTCTCGATGACGTCGATCCCCGGCTCGAGCCGCTTCAACTCCTGCGCGATCCTCAAATCACCGAGGCGCGTCGGCACGACCGCGTCCTTCCGCGGCAGCAGCAGGCACTCCTTCCCGCCCTTGCCGAAGAGGACGTACCGGTCGCGCGCCCACCCGCTGACCCACTCGCCCGCCTCGACGAAACGGAGCCGCGGGTCCGTGAGCTCCTCGCGGAACTCGCGCGCGTCCTCCTCGCCGCGGACGCCGACGACGACGCGCGCGTCCTCGGGAATCTCGCGCAGGAGGTCGCGGTAGGTCGGGAGGCACGCGACGCGCATCTCGCCGTCGAAGTGCCAGATCCACGTGGTGATCGCGCCCTCGTTCTCCGAAGCCGAAGGCGCCGCCGCGGCGATCGTGGCGAGGAGGAGCGCGCAGAGCGTCGCCCGGCCTCGGGCCGACGCGCGCTTTCCTTCACGAACGCTCAGCCGCCGCTACCCTCGCCGGCGCCACCCTCACCCTCGCCACCCTCGTCGTCGCCGCCCTCACACCCCTCGCCCCCCTCGCACCCCTCACCCTCGTCCTCCGCAAGGTGCTTGTTGATCGCGTCGGCCAGGTTCTCCTTCGGGCCGTGCTTCCCGAGCACGGTCACGGTCTCGAGCTTCACGAGCACGAGCTGCGCCGGCGACTTCTTGCACTCCTCCCAGATCAGCCCGAGGCCGAGGCTGAAGAAGAGCATCTCGCTCTGGTTGCGGGATCCCGCCGACGCGAGGTTGACGGTCAGGAAGAGAACCGGCTTCTCCTCGAACGCACCGCGCGCGCGGCCGACGGCCGACTCGAGCTCCTTGCTCGGCGCCGACCCGTCGGTGATCGTGAAGGCGAGGATCTCCGGCGCGGCGAGGTCCGCGGCCTCCGTCTCCTCCTCTTCCTGGGCGAACGCGGCGACCGCGAGAAGTGCGAACGGGATCAGGTAGAAACGTCGCAAGGAAACCTCCCCCCTTATTCAAACGCAAGGGCGGGACCAACGGCGCTCCGCTGGTCCCGCCCTCATCTTCCGCCTACGGCTTGCGCGGCGGGTTGGAGCCCGGCATCGGGCCGGTGCCGGGACCCGGCATCGGCTTCTTCGCCGGCTGCTGCTGAGCAGGGGCGGCCGGCGGCTTCGGCGGCTGCATGGGCTTCTTGGGCTCGTTGGCCATTTCTTGGACTGCCTTCCATGAAGTGGGAAGGGCGCCGGTTCCGCGGGACCCTCCCGGGATCCGCGCCTTACCCACTCATGTTCCCAACGGCCCGTCGGAAGGGCCAGCCTTGCGCGGTGGGAGGGGAGGGGGCACGGGGGAGGGGAGAACGAGTCTGCCGATGGCAAGCCGCAGGCTTGCCTCCCCCGGGCACTATTTCGGCGGGGGCGGGGGCGGCTTCGTGAACTTCACCGCGAGCGAGATCGCGATCGTCAGGTCGTTGTTCTCGACCCCCGGCTGCGGGTCCGAGTCGTACCGGTCGAGGATCGTGAACCGCAGGTCGAAGCGCTCGCCGAGAGGGGTCGTGAAGACCGACTCCCAGTACATGCGGAACTCCCCGCCCTCCGAGAGGCTCGGGTAGAAGGTGATGACCTGCGCGTACTTGAGCAGTTTGGTGATCTGCCAGGTGAAGTTGATCCCGAGCTGGGCGACCGCCTCCGTCTGGTCCTCGTCGAAGAACGACTCGTGGAGCACACCGGCGCCGACGTTGCCCCAGAGCTCGAACGTCTCCTTCTTCACGAGCCGGCGGTTGTAGCCGAACGTGAGCTGGATCCGGTAGCGCAGGTCCTCTTCCTCGTCGTGCTCGAGGAGCAGGTCCTCGAAGATCGTCGCCCGCTCGGAGAGCTTTCGCTCGAGCCGCTCGAAGAAGAGCCACTCGGACGCCGTCTGGACGTCCTCCGACTCGGCGTAGAGGATGCCGAGCTTCATCCCGAGCTTCCAGCGGGGCCACTCGCGCTTCGCGTCGGCGCCGACGGTCAGCGTGATCGAGTCGCTGTTGCCGTCCGTCAGCGTGAAGCCGAGCGCGCCCGTGATCTCCCAGGGGCTGGTCGTCCCCTCGGCCGCCGCCGTGACGTAGGCGCGGGGCTGCGCGGGATCCCGGGGCCGCGCGAGCTCGCCGAACTCGACGAGGCTCCCCGGGGCGCCCGCGACCGTGAACCCGGGCTCCTCGGGCGGGACCGGGGGGGCCTCTTCCGACACGCCGGGACGCACGAAGTCGACGTCCTCGGTCGCCGCGAGGAAGGTCCGGACCGCGTCCTCGGTCGCCTCGCGCTCTCCGGCTGCGGCGAACGACGCGCTCACGAGCAGCGCGCCGAGCATCCTCCACATCATGATCGCCCTCCTCTCTTCTTGGGGCACCAGTGTGCACGATCGTCCGGCACGTGTCAGCACCCTTCCGGCCCTCCCCGCGGGGGCGGGGCTTGACCCGAGGGCGACGATGAAGCGGTCATGAAGGTGCTCGTGGTCGGCGGCGGCGGGTTCATCGGCTCGAAACTCGTGGACGCGCTGCGCAGCCGCAACGACGAGGTCGTCGTCACCGGCCGGAGCGAGGCCCGACTCCGCAAGCGGTTCCCCGGCATCGCGTGCGTCGCATGGGATCCGGTCACGGGGCCGCCGCCGGCCGCGGCGCTCGCGGGCGTGGACGGCGTCGTGAACCTCGCGGGCGAGCCGGTCGCGAGCGGCCGCTGGACGAACGCGAAGAAGGCGCGCATCCGCGAGAGCCGCGTCGTCGGCACGCGCAACCTGGTCGCCGGCCTTCTCGCGGCCGAACCGCGCCCGAAGGTCCTCGTGAGCGCGTCCGCGATCGGCTACTACGGCGACCGGAAGCAGCAGTGGGTCTACGAGGAGTCCCCGCCCGGGAACGACTTCCTCGCCGAGGTCTGCCAGGAGTGGGAGGCGGAGACGCGGAAGGCGCAAGGGGTCCGCACGGCGATCGTGCGGTTCGGGATCGTCCTCGGCCGGGACGGGGGCGCGTACCCGCAGATGTCGAAGCCCTTCCGCCTCTTCCTCGGCGGCACGATCGGCCAGGGTTACGCGTGGATGAGCTGGGTCCACCACGCCGACGTGATCGGCATCCTCCTCCACGGCCTCGACAAGAACCTCTCGGGCGTCTTCAACGCGACCGCGCCGAACCCGGTTTCGAACGGGGAGTTCTCGCACGCGCTCGCGGCCGTGCTGCATCGCCCGTGCTTCGCCATGGTGCCCGAGATCGCGCTGCGGCTGATCAAGGGCGAGTTCGCGAAGGTGATCACGTCGAGCACGCGGGTGAAGCCGCTCCGCACCGAGGCGAGCGGCTACACGTTCCGGTTCCCGCGGCTCCGCGAGGCGCTCCAGGACCTGGAAAGATAGGGGGCACGGGGGGTTCCCCCCGCCCCTCCCCTTCCTATTCCGCGAGCGCGCGGAGGATCGAGGCCTTCACCTCGGACATCGCGCGCGGCCGGTCGCCGTCGCCGATCATCAGCGGACCCTCGGCGGGGTCGTCGGGCGGGCGGCCGTGCGAGCCCTTCACGACCGACGCGTCGAGCGGCGTCGTCTTGAGCAGCGCGCGGAAGCCGAGCCTCTTCCGGAGGAGCGTCCACGCGATCGACGCACGCGACCGGTCGCAGAAGAGCTCGCACGGGTCGTAGCCGGGCTTCCTGTGGATGTCCACGGTGCGCGCGAAGTCGGGCGCGCGCGCGTCGTCCGTCCAGTACGGGTACGCGAACCAGCGGTCCTTCGGCGCGAGGAGGACGAGGTCGCCCGCGCGCGGGTGGGGCAGGTCCACGACCTCGCCGAGGCCCGCGAGCGCGCGGCGCGCGGCGGCGACGTCGGTCGTGTAGACGTGCGCGATCTGGTGGTCGCAGACAGCGAACGCGCGCGACCGCGCCGGGTCGAGGAGCTCGCCGACCGGGTTGTCGATCACCTCGAGGAGCCCCGCGGCCCGGAGCGCGCGGTTCGGGTAGATCGCGCCCGCGACGCGCGTGATCCCGTACTCCGAGACGACGAGGAACCGGTGCCCGGGCGCCGCGTCCAGGATGCGCGCCGCCTCGGCGTCCACGGCCCGCACCTGCTCCTCGACGCCCTCCGGCCCGAACCGCTGGAGGTCGTAGTCCAGATGGGGGAGGTAGACGAGCGTCAGGTCGGGGTCGTGCTCCCGGATCACGTCGATCGCCGCCGACGCGATCCACCGTGTCGCCTCGATCCCCGCGAGCGGCCCCCAGAACCGGAAGAGCGGGAACGGGCCGTGCCGCCGCTGCAGGTCGCGCCCGATCTCGGGCGGGTCGCTGTAGACGTCGGGCGCCTTGCGGCCGTCGGCGAAGTACGCGGGCCGCGGGGTGACCGAGATCGCCGCCGCCGTCGCCATGTTGAACCACCAGAAGAGGTTCGCGGTCCTGCCGCGGAACTCCTCCCACACCTTCTTGCCATGCACGAGCCGGTTCGACTGGCGCCAGAAGAGGACCTCGTTGAGATCGCGGAAGTACCAACCGTTCCCGACGATGCCGTGCTCCTTGAGCGCGAGGCCCGTGAGCATCGTGGCCTGGCTCGTGCACGTCACCGCCGGGAGAGGCGGTGTGAGGGGGGCGGGGGGGCCGAGGGCTTGGAGCCGCGGCGCGTGCTTCAGGAGCGCGGGCGTGAGCCCGACGACGTTGAGCACGACGACCTTCGCCACGGCCAGAAGGGTATCCGCGGCCCCCCAGCCCCCCTCAATTTGCTACCCTGCGAGCATGAGCGGCAAGATCCAGGAACTCCTCGGCGACCAGGCCCAGTCCCTCCTCGGGCACAAGTGCAAGACGATCCCCAAGGAGCAGCTCCACCTCCCGGGGCCGGACTACATCGACCGGGTGTTCTCGCACACGGACCGGAAGCCGTCGGTGATCCGGAGCCTCGCCGCCCTGTACAACCACGGCCGGCTCGCGGGGACCGGGTACCTGTCGATCCTGCCCGTGGACCAGGGGATCGAGCACTCGGCGGGCGCCTCGTTCGCGCCGAACCCGATCTACTTCGATCCCGAGAACATCGTGAAGCTCGCGATCGAGGGCGGGTGCAACGCGGTCGCGACGACGTACGGGACGCTGGCGGTCGTAGCGCGGAAGTACGCGAGCAAGATCCCGATGATGCTCAAGTTCAACCACAACGAGTTCCTGTCCTACCCGAACCGATACGACCAGGTCGCGTTCGCGTCCATCGAGCAGGCGTTCGACCTCGGGTGCTCGAGCGTGGGCGCGACGATCTACTGGGGGTCGGCGGAGTCGACCCGGCAGCTCCAGGAAGTGGCGGCCGCGTTCGAGCGGGCGCACGACCTCGGGATGTTCACGGTGCTCTGGTGCTACCTCCGGAACTCCGCGTTCAAGGTGGGGGACAAGGACTACCACGACGCGGCGGACCTGACGGGGCAGGCGAATCACCTGGGCGTCACGATCGGCGCGGACATCATCAAGCAGAAGCTGCCCACGACGAACGGCGGGTACAAGGCGATCCCGAAGTTCGGGAAGACGCACGACAAGGTGTACTCGCAGCTTTCGAGCGACCACCCGATCGACCTCTGCCGCTACCAGGTCGCGAACTGCTACATGGGCCGGATCGGGCTGATCAACTCGGGCGGCGCGTCCGGCAAGAACGACCTCGCGGAGGCGTGCGCGACCGCGGTGATCAACAAGCGGGCGGGCGGCTGCGGCCTCATTTCCGGCAGGAAGGCCTTCCAGAAGCCCCTGAAGGACGGCGTCGAGATCCTGAACACGATCCAGGACGTCTACCTCTCCGCGGAAGTGACTGTGGCCTAACGGTTAGCTCCGCCGACGCGCGTAACCTCGTACGCCGCATGGGGTTGCGAGGTCCGGAGTGCGCCACCGCTGGCGCACGGCGCCTCAAATGGGGAGCGGGTCGACACGAGCCTCCTTCAGCAGGCGGTCGAGGTAGGCGCGGCCGCGCACCGTGTCGATCGAGTGGCCCGACTCGCGGAACCGCGCCATGACGCCATCGAGGGCTTTTTCCTGCTGGAAGCGGATCAGGTGCGCGCGGAACACCTCAAGCGGCACGCCGAAAGGGAACTCGCCGCGCTGGCACAGGGGCACAGATGACGGCCTGCCGTTCATCCACCACGCGGCGGAGCTCCGCTCGTACTCCTCGGGGCGGGCCACCATCCCCTCCTTGACCGGATTGCGGTGGTCGTAGGCGATGGCAACGACCATGGCTCGCGCATCCTCCAGACGGCGACGGTGATGTTTGCCCTCCCAGAAGTGGCCCTTGAGCCCCATGGCGCCTTGGATGCGCTTGGCGACGCTCAGCTTGACCGCCCTGATGAACTGGCCGATGACGGTCGACTTCGGGTGGCCAGCAGGCCACGGCCTGAAGTGCCGGTTGGTCGTCCGTCGGCCGGTGAGTCGGCGGTAGGCGTCGGTGTCAGGTGACTGAGCAACGATGTGATAGTGGTTCGACATCACGACATCGGCCTTCAGATCCACTCCGAAGCGCTCGGCCGAATCCCCGAGGCACTCGAGGAACGTGTTGGCCGCTCGCTCCGGCTCCAGGTGCCAGGCCTGCCAGTTGACGCGCGACGTGATGTGCCACACTGCGTCGGGTTCGTCTGTTCGATCAAGGGTTCTCATGTCCTATACGTCGTAGGGTGGTGTCACCCCTTGCGCCAGCGCTGGCGCACCTTGATCGACGTAAGCCGTTGCCTGACAACGGCCTGCGATGATGGAGCGAGCTAACCGTTAGCTTCCAAGACGACGGCGGCGGCGGTGTCGCCGGCGGCGCAGCCGGCGAAGAGGACGTGGCCGCCGCCCTTCAGGCGCGCCTCCTCGATGCCCTCGGCGATCAGGCGGGCGCCGGTGGGGGCCTGCGGGTGGCCGTAGATCAGCGACGAGCCGTAGTTGTTGAACCCCGCGGCGTCGATGCCGAGCTGGCGCGCGAAGTAGATGTCGTTCACCGCGAAGGGGTTGTGCGTCTTCACGACCCGAACGTCCTTGATCGACACGCCGGCCGCGTCGAGCGCGCGGCGAGCCGCCGGCACCACGGCCTTCGCCATGAACCCCTTCTCGACGCGCGCGAGGCCGTACGACAAGAGCCTGACCGGCTCCGCGCCCTTGCTCCACGTCTTGGCCCGCTCCTTGGAACACACGACGAGTCCCGCGGTCCCGTCCGCGGGATGCGTCTGCGACCCGAACGTCACCCGCCCGTCCGGCAGCATCGGCCGAAGCTTCGCGAGGCCCTCCTTCGTCGTCGGAAAGACGCCCTCGTCCTCCGTCACCGTGGCGACGACCTTCTTCCCCGACGGGTTCACCTCGTACGGGAGCAGCATGTACCTCTTCTGGAACCCCGTCCGGACCCCCTCGACATACTGCTCGTACCTGCGCAGCGTGAGCGCGTCCATCTCCTCGCGCGTGATCCCCGCCTCCTTCGCCACGTTCTCCGCCGTCTGGATCATCGAGTTCTGCGCCCACGGATCCAACGAGAAGTTGTCCCACACCCAGTCCTCGGCCTCGCCCTTCCCGCCCGGCCCGCCCGGGTCCGGGTAGTACAGGTGCGGCCCGTTGCTGCACTTGTCCGTCGTGACGACGAGCGTCGCGGCCGAGCCGCCCGCGTCCACCGAAGCCGCCGCGTGCGCCAGCGCCGCCGCCGACGTCGCGCACGCCTGCGAGATCATCGCGCCCGTGATCCCCGGCGCGCCGATCAGCCCCGCGAGCCACGGCCCGCCGTAGAAGATCCGGCGCGCGGGGATCGTCCAGCCGAACACCAGCGAGTCGAGCTCCTTCACCTCGATCCCGCGCGCCGGGAGCGCCTTGCGCACGGCGTCCGCCGCGAGGTGGACGGGGTGCAAGGGCGCGAGCAGGCCCTGCCACTTGCAGAAGGGCGTGGACCAATAGGCGCCGGCGGGGATGTACGCGTTCTCGAATCGCATAGCCGCGCATTCTAGGGCCAAGATCAAGGGGGGGCCGGGGGGCCGCCGATAGGTTGCGCGGTGCTCACGGCCCAGCGAACGACCTGCCCTGCGTGCGGGCACAGCAACCACGCCGACGCGCCGCGCTGCGACAGGTGCGGACGGCCCGCGGGCTTCCGGCCCCCGCCGCCCCCTCTCCTCCGCGAGCGCCGGGACCGCCCGCTCGTCTACCTCGGCATCGGCGCCGTCGCCGCGATCGCCTTCACGCTGACCCCGCTGCTCAAGTACATGGGCTGGTTCCTCGCGTCGCTCGTCCACGAGGCGGGCCATTGCGCCGCCGCGTGGGCCTGCGGCTGTCCCGCGGTCCCCGCGATCCGTCTCGACGGCCACGCGGCCGCGGTGCACGGCGAGCAGTCGAGGATTTTCGCCGCGTGCGTCCTCGTGGCGCTCGGGATCTACGCGTGGCGGAAGCGGAGCAAGGCGCTCGGCGCGATCGCCGCCGTCTACCCGCTGATCGCGTTCACCGCGGCGCGCGACTGGTTCTTCCTCCTCGCGGGCCACCTCTCGGAGATCGCGTTCTCGGGCGTCTTCTTCTGGCGCGCGCTGGTCGGCGGCTTCACCCAGACGCGCGCCGAGCGGGCCGCGTACGCCGCGTGCGCGTGGTATCTCGTCGTGGTCAACGTCTGGCTCGCGGGCGGGCTGATCTTCAGCGAGAGCGTGCGGAGCTGGTACCGCGGGAGCGGGTCGTTCGGCCTCGAGAACGACTACCTGCGGCTCGCGAAGTCCTTGCACGTGGGCGTCGGCGCGGTCGGGTTCCTCATGCTGGTTGTCGCGCTCGCGGCGCTGCCGGTCGCCTGGCGGTTCGCCGCGCGCACCGCGAGATAGAGGACCACGAGCAGCGTCGGCAGCAGCGCCCCCAGCGCGAGGAGGTGCGGGGGTCCGGGGGAGAGGAGGAGGTCGTACGCGCCGTGGAGCGCGACGCCGGCGGCGAACGCGGGCACGGCCTTCCGGCGGAGGCCGAACGCGTATCCCCAGAGGCCCGAGAACGCGACGTGCGCGAGCGTGGACGTGAACGCGCGGTAGACGATCACCCCCTCGCCGAACGCGTTCGCGTAGAGCGCGTTCTCGACCGTCGCGAAGCCGAGCGCGACCGCGACCGCGTAGACGATCCCGTCCATCGGCCCCTGGAACTCGCGGCGCCGGTAGGCGAAGAGGAGGAAGGGGACGAGCTTCGCCAGCTCCTCGACGAGGCCGACCCGTACAAATGTATCGTAGACGCGCGAGGCGGGACCCGGGAGCCAGCCCTCGATGAAGTACGCGGGCGCCGCGAACACCGCGCCGAGGCCGAAGAGCTTCAGGACGAGCACCTTGGGCTCCCGGTCGAGGTCGCGCTTCCAGAAGAGCCAGAGGAAAAGGAGGCCCGGCGCGCTGGCGAGGAGGATCGTGCGCCAGAGGTCCATGCCCGCAGCATCGGCGGGGCGCCGGGCTGGCTTGAGCCGCGGCTACCCGCGCTTGAGGCCGAGGAGGTAGCCGAGGCCGAAGGCGCCGAGGGACGGGAGCTTCTTCTGGACGATCTCGGAGATGCTCGCGTCCCTCGGCACCATGTTGAGGACGAAGTCCTTCATCGCGCCCCAGTTGATCGTCATCACGCCCTTGTAGTTCAGGTACTGGATGCCGATGAAGCCGAGGATCAGGAAGACGAAGAGGAACTTCAGAAAGGAGCGCGTGAGCATCCCGAGGATCAGCCCGAGGATCATCGCGATCCCCCCCTCGGTGATGAAGGGAAGCACCGTGTCGAGCGTGCCCTTCGGCTCGGGCGGCGGCGCCGCCTGCGGCTGTCCGTCGGGGCCCGTGCCGGGGACGAGCTCCGTCGTGAGCCCCGACTTCCCGGACGCGGGGGCAGTCTCGTGCGTCGCCGCCTCGCCCCCGCTGCGCGCCGCCCGCATCACGACCGCCGCCGCCACGATCCCGAAGAGCACCACGATCAACCGGAACCGCCAGCGCGGGGCCGTACCGGGTACGGGGTCCGACGGGTGCAAGTCGCGATCGGGGGACATCTTGCGGCGCGGTGCGGACTGGCCGTCCGCCCTTGGACCGGGAGAATGAGGATAGCATGCGCGTCCTGATCGACGGCCACAACGCGCTGGCGGCGCTCAAGGTCGGGGGCAAGACCCACGAGGCGCAGCGCCGGAACCTCCTCCGGCGCGTGGCCGAGGTCGAGCCGAGCGCTACCGTCTTCTTCGACGCGCGGCGGGCGCCGGCGGGCGTCATGGACACGATGAGCGAGCTGGGCGTGAGCGTCCGCTACTGCCGCGGCCGCGAGGCGGACGCCGCGATCCTCGAGATCGTCCGCGGGGCCGGCGCGCCGGCGCAGATCCTCGTGGTCACGAACGACCGCGAGGTCGCGGGGAAGGCGACGCAGCTCGGCGCCCGCGCGCTTGCGGTGAAGGACTTCTTCGGCCCCCGCGGCCCCCTCGCATCGCCGGGGCGGACGCCGCCGAAGAAGCCCGAGTTCACGCCGCAGGACTTCGGCTTCACCTCGGACGAGATCGACCTCTCGGATCCCGACGGCGACGCCTGATCAGCACGCGTGCCACTTGCCGTACGGGTTGCGGGCGAGCGCGGAGACGCGGTAGCGCGGGTCGCGCGAGACCTCGGCGCCGAGCCAGAGAGGCAGCGCGAACGACTCGTCCTCGCGCGCGAGCTCGATCTCGGCGATCACGAGCCCCTCGTTCGCGCCGTGGAAGACGTCCACCTCCCACCGGCGCCCGCCGAACTCGCGCGCGTGGCGCGTCTTCTCGACCACGAAGCCGCAGAGTCCGAGCATCGCCTCCGCGTCCGCGAGGGGGATCTCGTACTCGAACTCGGGCCTCGTGAGCCCCGTCTGCGCGCCCTTGACCGCGATCGTCGCGCGGCCCCCCTCGGTGCGCACGCGCACGGTCGGGTCCTCCGTGGAGAGGTAGCCCTGCCGCTGGAGCACGCCCGCGGGGCCCGGCCGCCAGCCGTCGCCGCGCACGAGGAACTTGCGCTCGATCTCCGACATGGTCAATCGAGGCGAAGGTCGAGGTTCTTCGTGCCGGTCGCGACGCCGGGCGTGTCGCGCGGTGTCGGCTGCTGGACGGGCGCGCCCGCCTCGGTCGGCACGTACCGCTGCGCGCGGACCATGTACGTGCCCGGCTTCAGCCCGCGCAGCTCGAACGCCCCGTCCTCCTGCCACACCCACGTCGTCGCCACCACCTCGCCCGCCCCGTCGAGCGCCTGGAGCGACACCTGCCACAGCGGCTTCCCCTCGCGGTCACGCACGACGCCGGCGATCGACTCCCCCGGCGTCGCGACCAGCCGCACGTCGCGCGCGCCCGCCGCGACGTCGATCCACCCGCTCGGGACGAACCCCTGGTTCGACTCCTCGAGCTGCACGGAGATCTGGCCGTCATTCAGCCCGCCCGCGGTGAACGCGCCGGTCGGGTCCGTCGTCACGTGCTTCGCGGGCTGTCCGTTCACCCGGACCTGCACCTGTGCTCCTTGGATCCCGCGGTCGCGATCGTCCACGACCCGCCCCGACACCTCGGCGCCCGCCTGCAGCACGAAGTCCTGGGTCTGGTCCGAGACCCGCACCGCCGAGACCGTGGTGCTCCGGAACGCGTCGTGGTCGATCGTGACGTCGAACGGCTCGTCCGGCGGGAGCGACGCCATCGTGAACGTGCCGTCCGACCCCGTCCGCGCCCAGCCGAGGAAGTCCTCCTTCCGCTGCGCGCGCACGCTCGCGCCCTCGACCGGCAGCCCGCGCGCAAGGACCCGGCCGACGAGCTTCCCCGCCGTGCGCAGGACGATCCGCGCGTCGAGCGTCCCCGTCCGCACCTTCGGCTCCTCCGAGTAGTACCGCTTCTCCCACGTGCGCAGCTGGTATTCGCCCTCCGCGAGCCCGCGCATCGCGAACCGCCCCTTCTCGTCCGTGAGGGCGCTCGCGTTCGTGCGCCCGCTCGCGGGATCCATGCCCTGGCGCCACCCGTGGAGCGACACCCCCGCGACCGGCTTCCCCTCCGCGTCCACGGCCTCGCCCTCGATCGTGCCCCCGCGCGAGAGCACGGTGCGGCCGAGGTCCTGCGAGGTCGTCTGCACCTTCTCGATCGCGTAGTCCGGGTGATCGAAGGTGACCGTCAGTTCGCCCTTCGGCGCGTTGCGCACGAGGTAGCGACCCTCCGCGTCCGTGACCGAGGGCCGCGCCGAGAAGAGATCCGAGGGGGCGTCGGGGGCCGCGCGCGCCGCCTGCACCCGGACGCCCGCGATCGCCGCGCCCGCCTCGTCCACGACCGTGCCCCGGATCGCAAGCGGTTCGGCGAGCCGCAGCGTGACGGGTTCGCCCGCGCGGACCCGGACGTCCTCGGACGCGCCGAAGTCGCGGTGGCTCGCGGCGATGCGGATCTCGCGGCCGGGGCGGACGCCGCCCAGCGCGAAGGCGCCGTTCTCGTCCGATGTCGCGGTGACGGGCCCGACCCCGAGGAGCTGCGAGAGCAGCTGGTTCTCGTCGCCCACCTCCTCGACGCTTGCGCCGGCGACCGGCACGCCATCCGGCGCGATCACGGTGCCCGTGACGACGTCCGAGGGCGTCATCTCGATGTTCTTTTCCACGTCGCGGCTCCCTTCCGGGAAGAGCGGCGGCCCCCCGGCCCCCCCTCCTTGCATCCCGGAGAAGAGCGACATGGGATCCAGGTCGCTCGTGAAGTCGGGATGACTCGCGACGAGCGTGTGGGCGCCGAGCGGCACCCCGGTGAGCTTGAACGAGCCGTCCGCCGCGGAGCGCGCCGGGACGGACCCGAAGAACTGCAGTTGCATGTCGAGGCCGCCGAACGTGCGGACGCTCGCGCCGGGGATCCCCACGCCGCTCGTCCGGTCGAGGACGCGGCCACGCACGGTCCCTCCGGGCGCGACCTTGACGACGCCGAGATCCACGACGCCGTCCACCGGCTCCAGGTTGCCGATGTCCACGTCCTGCGCGATGTACCCGCCGCCCCAGAGGAAGACCTGGTCCTCGCCGCCCATGCCGGTGTCGCGCGTGGGGAGGTTCTCGAGGAGGACGCGGCCGAGTTCGTCGGTCTTGCCCGCGCCGAAGCCGCCGCGGTAGGTCGCGATCACGTTCACGTGGGGCGCGGGGATCTCGGGGCGCTCCTCGTCGACGGCCTGGAATCGCAGCGCGACGCCTTCCTCGAGGACGACCACGAGGTTCGTCTGCGGGAGCTGGAGGTTCGGCTGCATGTGGGTCGCGTAGCCCGCGGCGCGCACGACGAGCATGCTCTGCAGCGTGGGCTGGACGATGACCGAGAACGCCCCGTCGGCGCCGGTCGCGGTCTCGGCCTTCGGCACGCGGCGGCCGAAGACGCTCATCGGATCGACGAGCAGGACGTGGGCCGCCGCGACCGGCTGCTGGCGCGCGTCCACGACGTGCCCTTGGAGGAGCACGCCGGGCATCAGCCAGAAGTCCACGCCGTCCGTGTCGGAGGCGTAGGGCCGCGCGGGCTCGCCTTCCTGCGCGAAGCCCTGCGCCGTCGCCCGGAGCGCGAGCGTGCCCGCAGGGACGAGGAGCTCGTACGCGCCGTCGTCGCCGGCGGTCGCGTGCGCGGCGATCTCCTCGGGGTCCGACATCCCGCGGACGAGGGCCATCACGTCGAACGCGGCCTGCTCGGCCCCGCGGCACGCCTCGACGCGCGCGCCCGGCAAGGGCTCGCCCTGCGGTCCGTAGACGTGCCCCCGCACCGCCACCGCGGCGGAGAGCTTCAGCGTGCCGAGATCGGTCGTGCGCTTGAGCTCGAAGTGGAGCGAGCCCGCGAGCTTCCCCCGCCGCGCGCGCAGGTCGTAGATTCCCGACGCGAGCCCGCGCACGCGCAGCCTGCCCTCCGTGTCCGCGGCCACGCGCAGCGCGCCGACGCCGCGATCCAGTTCGACCTCGGCGCCGCCCACCGGCTGGTCGTCGGGATCGACGATCGACAGCTCGATCGAGAGCGCGCCCGAGCCCGCGGTCGCTTCGCCCGGCGCGACCTGCTGCACGGTCTCGCCCGGCATGGCGTCGCGCGGCGTCCCGGTCTCGCGGCCGCCCGCGCGCTGCGTGCTGCCGCGCTCCCCACCCGACATGGCCACGAACGCCAGAAGCGCCGCGACGAGGAGGACCGCGGCGGCGACCGCGAGGTGCAAAGGCTTCATCGGGCTGCTCCCACCGGGACCACCGTGAGTCTACTATTTGCCGTTCGGACGGTGGCCTTCCGAGGGAAGGGGATGGTGCCCGCGGAAGGGGGAACCGTTTCGGCCTAGCGGTGCGAGCGCGCGGCGACGAAGAGCGCGCTCACGGCGATGACCACGCTCAAGATCGCGATCCGCGCCACCTCGTCGCCGGAGAGCGAGGGCGATCCCCGGAAGATCCAGTTCCCGAGCGCTTGGAAGCCGAGGCCGAAGGCCGCCGCGCACACGGCGACCAGGACGACCACGCTGGGATTCGGGCGGCCGCTGCTCATCACGGACTCCTCGGCGAGGCTTCGCGCGCCATCGAGACCGCGGCCATTGGAACCGGACCCTTCGGTCCCGTCAAACGGCGCCCGGTGTCAGAGGCTGGGCCGCAGGAACTCATCGTCGAGCCGCGCGAGCACTCTCGTGCGAAGCCCCCACGGGCGAGCCGCCGTGCCGGAAGTGCGGACCCCGTGCCGCATTCGGCGCGCGCAAGTCGATTGCCCGCAGGGAGTTGCGCCGGAGCGATGGCGTAAGGGATACCGCGCTACCCGAGCCCGAGCGTGCGGCGGTAGAACTGCGGGACCTCGTCGGGGTCGTTCGTCATCAGCACGTGGCTCCGGAGCCACGACGGCGCGCGGGCGTTGTTGACCATCACCTCGAGCTGGCGGCGCAGCGGCCACCAGTAGGGGTCGTCGCCAGCCGCGCCGAAGAAGACCACCGGCGAGAGCTCGATGATGCCGAGCTTCATGTCGGTGAGCGTCAGCCCGACCTCCTCGAGGGTGCCGACGCCGCCCATGCAGAAGATGTGGAAGGACGCGACCTCGAACCAGCGCTGGCGGCTGTGGCGGCTCCGGCCCTGGAAGGTCTGGTAGAAGTCGGCCGTCTGGTTCGTGCGCTGGTCCACCGTCTCGATGAAGTTCGCGCCCACGGGGATCTGGAGGCTGTGGGCGATGTCGGTCGCCTGCTGCATGGCCCCCGGACCCCCTCCCGTCAGGATCGCGATCGAGCCCCCGAAGAAGGCCTTCAGGTTCACGAGCAGCCGCTCCAGGTTCGCCTCGTCCTCGTCGGGCAGCGGTCGCGTCGATCCGTAGATGGCCAGGATCAGCGGCGTCTTGAAGGCCTCGATCTTCGCCGGCTCCATGAAGTAGCCGCGCAGGCCGCGGTACACGTGGGTCGCGACATGCTTCCGCACGTCGTTGCACCAGAAGACCTCGACGCCGAGCCCCTGGTAGTCGGCGAGGCGGCCGTGGTCGCGCGCGGAGAGGAACTGCCCGTGCTCGTAGGACGCGTGGCGGAAGAGGAGGTGTTTCACCTTCCCCTCGAGTGCGGCGCTGCAGAGGGCGAGGTGCTCGAAGAGGTTCGGGAAGTAGCGCATGAAGAGCGAGACGCCGGCGCCCGGCTTCACCTTCTCGAGCAGCTGGGTGCCGAAGTCCACGTGTGCGCGGTCGGCGGTCGGCGCGGTGAAGGTCGAGACGCCGCGCTCGGGGCGGTCCGGCGGCCGGTGCCAGATCGCGCGGGGCGGCTTGCCGGCGAGCGTGCCCGGCAGGTCGTCGGCGACCGCCACCATCCGGTCGTAGTACGTGGTGCCCGGGTCCGGGCCGAGCATCTTGTCGAAGACGCCGGAGAGGAGCGTGTAGTCGTCCAGCCCCTCGGCGAGCACCGGCGGCCGGTCGCGCTCCTTGATGAACCAGCGCGCGGGCTTCTCGTCGCGCGGCATCGCGGCGTAGACGGCGCCCGCGGCGGACGGGTTGACGATCGGCCGGTCCGAGAGGTTGCAGAACTCGAGGAAGACGCGCGTGCCGCGCGTGGAGATCGGGTCGAGGACCACCGCCTGGAGGTGCTGGCCGAACGAGTTCGACTCGAGGTCGAGCACGACGTAGTGGCGGTGGAGGAACATCGAGCAGCTCGTGATCACGCCGTCGCCGGGCTCGAGCACGATGTGCGTCACGGGGCGCTGGACCTGGATGCGGTTCAGGAGGTCCTGCCCTTCGAGCCGCGCGACGATCGTGCGCAGGTCGTCGCGCGTCACGGGCCCCGCGAGGTCGTAGACGCAACGGTGCGTCTGGATGTTGAATCGCCCCTCGCGATCGATCGAGAAGGACGCCGGGAGCTGGAGCGCGTGGGCGACCACCTCCTCGTAGACCCGCTCCGACGAGAGGCGGTGCTCCTCGGGACAGAAGACGAGCCGTCCCACCTTGAGCCCCTGCAGCACGAGATCCGGAAGGTGCTGCGCCACGTTGTAGGCGCGGATCACCGACTGCACGGTCGCGCTCATCCGGAGCGTCTTGCCGTCGCGTTGGAGCGATGTCGTGGGCCGCACCTCGATCCCGAGCCGCGCGAGCCGGCTCCGCGACGCGAAGACGAGCTCCGGGAGCCGGTCCTTCACCTGGTCGAGGAACTCGCTCGAGACCGGGAACTCCACGTCGATCTTGAGGAGCTTCTTCGGGCCCGATTCGACCTTGGTGACCCAGCCGTCGTCGGTCTGAGGCGTAACGTGCATCTGCGGCGTTCCCTTATAAGGTTTCGGCAGACCGGGTAAATTAATGGCCGGTCCCAGCCCGGAATCGGGGGAAGCCCTTGAAACCCGCCGTCGTCGCGATCGTCCTGCTCGTCCTCGGAATCGGCTCAGGCTACTACCTCGGCTCGACCGGGGCCCTCCCCGGGCCGCGAGGGGATCGCCCGGAGATCCGCGAGCTCTCGGAGCTTCGCGAGAAGCGCGTCGAGGACGACGAGCTCATCAAGAAGCTCCAGGAGAGGATCGCGGAGCTGGAGCGCCAGCTCGCCGCGCAACCCGTCGAGACGAGCCCCTACATCGACGACACTCCCGAGCTCCTCGAGAAGCTCCTCGAGGAGGCGTACGGCGAGGCCAACATCGACCTCTTCCTCGACGTGATCGACCGGCTGCTCCTGATGGGGGAGCGGGGCTGGCCTCTCCTCCGCCGCCTCATCATGGACGTCGCCTTCAAGGCGAAGTTCCTGCCGCGGGAGTCGGATTTCCGCGTGGACCAGCTCTACCGGCTCGGCCGCATCTTCGCGAACCGCGAGAAGCACGTGATCGCGTTCCTGAACTACCTGCTGCTCCAGCAGGACACGCACCCGTACCTCAAGCAGGGCGCGCTCATGGGCGGCGCCTTTTACGTCGGCTCGAGCGCGCCCGGCACGGACGAGCTGAAGCAGACGATGATGGGGCTCTTCCTCCAGAACGCGGGCGGCGAGAACATGGCGATGCCGGGGATGATCCCCGGCAACATCGGCAAGAAGATGCAGATCTTCTCGATCGCGATGACCGGCAACAAGGAGATGATCCCGTCGCTCCAGCAGGAGTACCGCACGACGAAGGACAAGGATCTCCAGAGCGACATCGTGGGCGCGCTCGCCTACCTCGGCGACCCCGGCGCGCTGCCGCTGATCCAGGAGCGACTCGACCCGACGAAGGGCGACTTCTCCCGCGAGATCGGCGCGCTCGGGCGGCTCGGCACCGAGGAGGCGCACGCGACGGCCACGAACTTCCTGCGTCAGATCCCCGACTCGAAGCGCTTCTACCGCCACGCGCGCGACTACGTCCGGCAGGGGGGCGGCGCCGCCGCGGTGCTCCTCATCCGCGACCGCGTCCAGGCGGACCCGAAGGACCCGGAGGTCGGGAACACGATCGGCTCCTTGCGGCGGTTCCCGACGCAGCAGAGTCTCGACACCTTGAACCTCATCGCGTCCTCGAGCCCCGACAAGGAGATCCAGCGCCGCGCCTCCGAAGCCGCGACCGAGGTGGATAACCGCCTCAAAGGCATCCTCCCGGATTAGCAGGTGCATCCCTTGCGCCATCCGGCGCGCGCAACTCTCTGGGTCCCATGGAGTTGCGCCGTCCGCAGATCCGGGTCAGAAAAGCTCAGGCTGCCGACCGCGGTCGTAGACGAGCCGCGTGCCGTCGAGCCGCGCCCGCGGATCGACGTGGTGGGGGTCCGGGGCGCTCGGCCCGGTGACGTGGAGCGTCTCGACCCTTTCGATCGCAACCAGGTGGTCCGCGATGTGGCGGCGGTGGCAGTCGTGCCAGCCCCGTTCCGCGCACATCATCGCCGTCGGCCGCTCCGCGGCGAGCGCGAGCAGCCGCGCGATGCCCGCGCGGAACTCCGGTGTCTCCATGTGGTCCGCGTACGCGCGCCACATTCCCTCGAGCGCGGTGTGCGGCGAGTCCTCGCGCGCGCTCTTCCGGTACCCTCCGAGCTCCTTTCCGAACCAGTGGTAGTCGGCCCACGCCGCCGCCAGCCGATCTCCCGAGAAGTGCGGCCAGCGGCGGGACGTCGGGAACGCGCGCACGTCCGCGAGCGCCTCGATCCGGTGTGCCCTAAGGAGCGCGACGAACGCGGCGAGATCGACGTTCGAGTGGCCGACCGTGTAGACCCGCACGCGCCTTTAGGATAGAGGAATGCGCCGCCGCGGCCCCGCCTGGCTCGGCCCCGAGCACACCTTCCCGCCCGCCGAGACCGCGGGGGCGGGCGGCCTCCTCGCGATCGGCGGCGACCTCGCGCCCGGGCGGCTCCTCGCGGCCTACCGCCACGGGATCTTCCCGTGGCCGTGGTCGGAGGCCGAGCCGATGCTCTGGTGGTGCCCCGACCCGCGCTCCGTGCTCTACCCCGCCGGGATGCGCGTCACGCGGAGCCTCGAGCAGCGCATCCGGTCCCGCCGGTTCGACGTGAAGCTCGACACCGCGTTCGGGGAGACGGTCGAGGGCTGCGCCGCGACGCGGCGCAAGGATTCCGGGGCGGAGACCTGGATCACGGACGGGATGCGGGACGCCTACGTCCGCCTCTTCGAGCTCGGCCACGCGCACAGCGCCGAGGCTTGGCGGGAAGGGAAGCTCGCCGGCGGCCTCTACGGGGTCGCGCTCGGCGGCGTCTTCTTCGGCGAGTCGATGTTCCACCGCGAGACCGACGCGTCGAAGGTCGCGCTCGTCCTCCTCGTGCGCCAGCTCGCGCGCTGGGGCTTCCGGCTCGTGGATTGCCAGCTCGAGACCCCGCACCTGAAGAGCCTCGGAGCCCGGACCGTGCCGCGCAAGCGGTTCCTTGCCGAGCTCGCCGCAGCCATCGATCTGCCGAACCGGCCGGGCCCGTGGCGGTTTGACCCCGCATGAACGCGCCGCGGCGCGTGACGGGTAAACTCGGGCGCCGTGGAAGAGAAAGGCCGGCTTGTCCTCCAGCTCGAGGCGTTCCGCCAGCGTCTCCTCAACCTGGACACGCGCAACCAGAGCCTCTTCCTCCGGCGCATCGTGCCGAAGCGGGCGTTCGACCTGCTCGCGTCCACCGGGGAGGTGCCCGCGGAACCCGTCCCGGTGGCCGATGCCGCGGAGGTGCACGCGGAACCGGCCCCCGCACCCCCTCCTCTTCCCCGGCCGACGGCGCGCCGACGCCAGCGGCTCTGGGAGTGCATCGCCCAGGGCTCGGGCCGCGTCCTGCTCGTTCCCGACTCGGACACCTCGCGCGCGGCGGACGACGCGCGCGCGCACCTGAAAGAGCTCTACCGCTTCTCGGTGGCGCTGCTCGAGGAGAAGGGGCTCCGGGAGACGTACGTCGGGCTCTCTTGGATCGAGGGGTTCCTCGACGCGCACACGTTCGTGCGAGGGCCGCTCGTCCTCGTCCCGTGCTCGCTCGAGCAGGCGCGGACCGGGCGGATGCAGGGCTGGTACCTCGTCTTCGAGGAGGAGCAGCCGCCGGAGATCAACATCGCGCTCGCCGCGGCGATCACGAGGCTCCGGGGCACGGTCTTTCCGCCCGGGACCGCCGACCAGCTCGAGGACGTCTTCGTCCGCCTGCGAGAGCTCGACGCCCGCTCGGGCGTCGCCGTCCACGAGGCGCTCTGCGCGTTCGCGACGTCGCTCGGCCTCGCCTTCGAGCCGACGCCCTTCGACGACGCGCTCGCAATCGAGCCGCTGCGCAAGCGCGAGGCGGCGCCGCGCGAGCGCGGGCCGCTCCGCATCCGGAGCCACGCGGTCGTGGGCGTCTTCCCGCAGGCGAGCTCCGCGCTCTTCGCGGACTTCGAGGAGATGATCACGCGCGCGGCGAAGGGCGAGCTCGACCAGGGGATCGTGGACAACCTCGTCGAGGCGGGGGAAGACGCGCGCGCGGCCGCGGCGTCGGCCGTCGATCTCGACAGCGTCCCCGACGAGCGGATCAACTCGGTCCTCCCGAGCGACCCGAGCCAGGACGCCGTGATCGTCAAGGCGAAGGAGGCGGAGTGCCTCGTCGTGCGCGGGCCGCCGGGCACCGGCAAGTCGCAGGTGATCGTCAACCTGATCGCGGACGCGCTCTCGCGCGGGGCGCGCGTGCTCGTCTGCTGCCAGAAACGTGCCGCTCTCGACGTCGTTGACCGCCGGTTGCGGGAGGCGGGGCTCGCGGATGCCGCCTTCCTCGTCCACGACGGCGAGCGCGACCGGCCCGCGCTCTACAAGAAGCTGCACGCTCTCCTCGGCGCCGAGGCGCCGACCGGGGAGGAGGCCGCCGCCGAGGCGAAGAGGCTCGCGGCGCGCATCGACGGGCTCGTGCGCGAGCTGAAAGAGGTCGCGGAGCCGACCTGGAAGGACGTCCACGGCGCGAAGCTCTTCCGCCTCTACGGCCGCGCGCGGGCGGGCTTCCGCCCTCTCGGCGTCGCGGACGGCGTCGCGTCGCTCGACGATCCCGCGCTCAAGGACGCGTGCGACCGGCTGCGCCGGCTCCAGCCCGACGCGCTCCGCTTCGATCGGGGCCCGCTCGCGCGCCGCAAGAGCTGGGCCGAGCTCTCCCTGCGCGACCGGCAGGAGCTCGCGCGAGGGATCGACGCGCTGGTCGCGGTCGAGCGGCCGCTCGTCCGGCCCCCGAGCCCCCCGTGGATCGCCTCGGCGAGGACGCTCCTGCCCGCGTACCGCGACGCGCGGTGGTACCGCGTCCTCCTTCCGCGCTGGCATTCCGCCCGCCGCTTCGTCGCGGAGAACCGCGCGCGGTTCGGCGAGCTGCCCTTCGAGCAGTGGGACGCGGCCGTCGCGAACGGCGAGCGCGCGCTCGCGACCATCGCGGGGCTCGCGAGGTTCTTCGACGAGGAGGCGATGTGGGAGGGCCTCGGGAACCCGGAGCGGCTGCGGGAGCTTCGCGCGGAGGGCGACGCGCACTTCGCGGCCGTGCAGGAGCACGACCGGACGAAATCCCGGCTTGCCGAG